>Ga0136611_10000192_pt1 | contig 36911 bp, 35 predicted proteins | sample AntDrymUQ2232306_2_FD_106645 | JGI IMG/M metagenome (GOLD analysis project Ga0136611, IMG submission 106645) | Polar desert sand microbial communities from Dry Valleys, Antarctica - metaG UQ223 (23.06) | ecosystem: Environmental > Terrestrial > Soil > Desert | place: Antarctica: Dry Valley...
GCTTCCTGCTGCGCCTTCATTTCCTTCAACCGCTTGATCGAGGTTTTGACGGTCTTGAAATTCGTCAGCATGCCGCCCAGCCAGCGTTGGTCGACATAGGGAAGCCCGGCGCGCCGGGCTTCCGACGCGACGGTATCGCGCGCGGTACGCTTGGTGCCGACCATCAGGATCGTGCCGCGGTTGGCAGTCAACTGCTTGGCGAATTTCATCGCCTCCTGGAACATCGGCAGCGATTTTTCCAGGTTGATAATGTGAATGCGGTTGCGGTGGCCGAAAATGAAAGGAGCCATTTTCGGATCCCAGAAGCGGGTCTGGTGACCGAAGTGAACGCCGGCTTCCAGCATTTCACGCATGTTGGTGGACATAGAATTTTCTCCAAAGGTTGGGTCTGAAACCAGTGCTTACCGCCGGAAAAAAGTCCGCGCGACACCTTGAATGACTGGTTTGCGATTTACTTTGCAGCCAATGAGGCCACTGAATGCAAAGCCGGCTGAGTATATCACCGCCTTGTGTACCCGGAAGCAATGCCGTTTCTGTCGGCGCCACCGTGCATGCGCCTGTAAAGCAGCGCAATGCGAAGTTGTCCTACACGCGCCATGGAAGTCTGTCACGGGTTTTTTACGGCTTCGCTGTACAGTCATTGCCAGCCTGACGTCAGGCGCGTAACGATTTATTTTTTATTGGAGAAATCATGGGAATGTTTAGTTTTATCAAGGAAGCTGGCGAAAAATTGTTTGGCCGCGGCGAAGCCAAGGCCGCCCAGGAAGCCGCTACAGCGGCGCCGACACCGGAAAACGTCGCCGCGTTGAGCAAGACCGCTGGTGCTGCGATCGCCACCTATATCAACAGTCAGGGCTTGAGGGTCGACGGGCTGCAGGTGAGTTTCGATGCACCTAGCGGGACCGTTACCGTCGCCGGGGTCGCGCCTGACCAGGCCACCAAGGAAAAAGTGGTCCTCTGCTGCGGCAACGTCGCCAATGTCTCGGCGGTAACAGATTTGATGACAGTTTCCGACAGCTCGCCTGAATCGCAGATGTACGTGGTCAAAAGCGGCGACACATTGTCGAAAATCAGCAACGAGTGCTATGGCACGGCGAACAAATACACGCAGATTTTCGAAGCCAACAGACCCATGCTGAGTAGCCCGGACAAGATTTATCCGGGCCAGGTGCTGAGGATTCCGCCTGAAGCGTGATGCTGACGGCCTGGAAGGCGATGAATTGAATAAGCCCGGTTCCCCGGGCTTTTTTGCGGCCGTCCGCGCCGGGGCGGTGACGGCCTTCACAATCATTCGATGCGAAAAATTTCCAGCACTTCAAGCCTGCCCTTGCACAGCGTTACCGCGACCCGGCTGATCGAGCGGGAAGCGGCCAGCGCCCTGCCGCCGCACACGTTGATGCGGCGTGCGGGGTTATGCGTGGCCCGGCTGGCAATGGCGCTGGCCCCGCACGGCAGATGCATCTGGATTGCCTGCGGGCCGGGCAACAACGGCGGCGACGGCTTTGAGGCTGCGGCGCATCTGCATCGATGGGGCCGGACTGTCGTCGTCACGTGGACCGGCTCGGACTTTGCCGCAGCCGAACCGCCACCTGATGCCCGGGCTTCGCGCCAGCACGCGATGGACGAAGGCGTGTCGATCGCGGCCGAGCCGCCGGCGCAGTTCGACGTATGCATCGACGCCCTGCTCGGCATCGGTGCGGCGCTCGATGAAAGCCGGCCGGGCGGCGGCACGATGCTGCGCTGGCTGGCGTTGATGCGGCAAAGTTCGGCGCTGCGGCTGGCTGTCGATATCCCGACCGGACTGAATGCCGACACCGGCGAATCGCCGTCGCAGTCTGCTACTGAATTAATAGCTGCCAGCGCTCGCCAGTCAAGCGCAAAACCTGTTTTTACCTTAAGCCTTTTGACCTTGAAGCCGGGACTGTTCACGGCGGACGGCCGCGATGCCGCTGGACAAGTCTGGTTCGACGATCTCGGCGTCGAATCCGCCGCGGCCGAGCCCTGCGCCTGGCTGCTCGGCGCCGACAGCGCCGGCCACGCTTGGCGAACCCACGCGGCGCATGCCAGCCATAAAGGCAGCTTTGGCGATGTCGCCGTGGTCGGAGGCGAATCAATAGCCGCCAGCCACATGACAGGCGCGGCACTGCTGGCCGCCGAAGCGGCGCTCCATGCCGGCGCTGGACGGGTGTTTGTCGCGCTGCTGGGCGATTCGCTCGGCCCGAGCGTCGATTCACAGCAGCCTGAATTGATGTTTCGCAGTTTTGCGGCGCTCGACCTGCGGCGTCAGGTCGTCGTCTGCGGGTGCGGCGGCGGCGAAGCGGTCGATGCAGTTCTTCCGAAGCTGCTTTCCTCGGCAACGCGTGCCGTGCTCGATGCCGATGCGCTCAATGCGATTGCGGACGACACGCAATTGCAGAAACAGCTAGCGGCGCGTCGCGGCCGGGGATACAGCACGGTGTTGACGCCGCATCCGCTGGAAGCCGCGCGGCTTGGCGGAATCGCCGTCGCCCAGGTGCAGGCTGACCGGTTGAACGCAGCCCGGCAACTGGCCGAGCGCTTCGGCTGCGTCGTGGTGCTCAAAGGTTCGGGAACCGTCATCGCTGCTCCCGGCCATGCCACCAGGGTCAATTCCACCGGCAACGCCTTCCTGTCGACTGCAGGTACCGGCGATGTCCTGGCTGGAATTCTGGGCGCATTGCTGGCCAGTGGAATGGATGTCCAGGCGGCGGCATGCCGCGGGGTTTTCGAACATGGACGCCGGGCCGACGTCTGGGCAGCCAACCGGCCGGGCCAGACCCTCACCGCGTCGGCGCTGGCACGATGGCCGGGCGGCTAGAGTAAGACCATCATGCCGATCTGGAGCAGGAGCAGGAGCACCAGCGCCGAAAGGTCGACGCCGCCGATGGTCGGTATAGCCCGGCGCAAAGGCGTGAGCAAAGGTTCGGTCAACCGCGCCAGCAGTCCATAGGCCGGCGAGCGGGGCTGGACCCACGACAGCACGGCGTAGATCAGAACCAGCATGAAAAGCGTCTGCAGCGTGACCCGCAGCAGCATTTTGATCGCGAAGACCGGCACCGTCAGCGCGAGCGCAGCGAAATCGGCCGGGTCGTGCTTGCCCAGCAACACGCCGAACAGAGCCCACCAGAGCAGTGCGTACAACAGCGCAAGCAGGACGGCCGAAAGCACGCTGGCCCAATCGAATTTTGACCGGGTCAAGCGCTCTGGCAGCGCCCGGCGCAAGGGTTTGACAAGCCAGTCGGTCAGCGCCATTACGAAGCCACCCGGCTGCCCGAACATGCTAACGCGCAGCTGGTTCATCCAGGCGCGCATCAAGGCGGCGGCGATGAGCACGAAAAAGATGGTTTCGACCAGAAAAGCCAAAATTCGCGTCGGCATAAATTTCCAGCCTGCTTGAACGTAAACAGCCTCACGCCGGGCTATCGACGCGTCTTTCTACCCTGCTTGCGACCCGCGTCGCCTGCGGCTTTTTTCGCCGTGGCGTCACGGCCGGCAGCCGATGCACGCCTGCTTGCCGACTGGCCGGCATCGCGCCCGCCGGACTCCGGCGCCGACCGACCGGCACCCGATTTTCGGCTTCGTTTGCCAGCGGCGCCCCGTTCGCGCGGCAGGGATTCGCCGCCTGCGCTTGCGGCTTTGTCCTTCATCGCCCGCGCTACCAGGGTGGCCTTGTCGTTTTCCTCGTGCACCAGGCGAAAATCGATCTTCCTGCCGTCGAGATCGACGCGGCTAACCTGGACCCGCACCCGCGTTCCGATGGCGTAGCGCAGCCCGCTGCGCTCGCCGCGCAATTCCTGACGGGCTTCGTCGAAGCGGAAATACTCGCCGCCGAGCTCAGTGATGTGCACCAGGCCTTCGACGTACATCGCATCGAGCGTCACAAAAATCCCGAATCCGGTCGCTGCCGTGACGACGCCGCCGAACTCTTCACCCAGATGCTCGCGCATGTATTTGCATTTGAGCCAGGCTTCGACATCGCGGCTGGCTTCGTCAGCACGCCGTTCGTTGGCGCTGCAATGCAGGCCCGCCGCCTGCCAAGCCAGCTGGTCGGCACTGGCTTTTCTCGGCTTTTCGCCCGGCGCCGCGACGCGCGAAGCGAGCCGCTTCGACAGCTTGGCCTCGGCCTCGCCCGGTGTCGGCAGCACCGGCAACTGGTAACGGGTTTTTTTCAGGATCGCTTTGATGACGCGGTGCACGAGCAGGTCGGGATAGCGCCGGATCGGACTGGTGAAGTGGGTATAAGCCTCATACGACAGGCCGAAATGTCCGCTGTTCATCGGCGTGTAGATCGCCTGCTGCATCGAGCGCAGCAGCATTGAATGGATTTGCTGCGCGTCCGGTCGGTCCTTGGTCGCCTGGGCGATCTGCTGGAACTCGCCCGGCTTCGGATCGTCACTGATCGTCATGCCGATGCCGGCGGTTTTCAGGAAGTTGCGCAGCGTCTCCATCTTTTCGGGCGTCGGCCCTTCATGCACGCGAAACAGGCCGACGTGCTTGCTTCCGGAGATAAAGTCGGCCGAGCACACGTTGGCCGCCAGCATTGATTCCTCGATCAGCCGGTGCGCCACGTTGCGGGTGCGCGGAACGATTTTCTCGATGCGCCCGGCGTCGTCGCAGACGATCTGGGTTTCGGTGGTTTCGAAATCGACCGCGCCGCGAACACCCCGTTCTTTCAGCAGCGCCTGGTAGACCTCGTGAAGATGAAGCAGGTGCGGCACCAGTGACTTGCGCTGCGCCGCTTCCGGACCACGGGTATTGCCAAGGATCGCGGCGACCTCGGTATAGGTGAAACGCGCCTGGCTGAACATCACCGCCGGGTAGAACTGGTAGGCGTGCACATCGCCCTTGGCGGTCACCAGCATGTCGCACACCATGCAAAGCCGCTCGACGTTCGGATTGAGCGAGCACAGGCCATTGGACAGCTTTTCCGGCAGCATCGGAATGACGCGTCGCGGGAAATAGACGCTTGTTGCGCGGTCGTAGGCATCGATGTCGATGGCGCTGCCTGTTTCGACATAGTGGCTGACATCGGCAATGGCCACCAGCAGGCGCCAGCCTTTGCCGCGCCCCACTCTGGCCGGCTCGCAATACACCGCGTCGTCGAAGTCGCGCGCGTCTTCACCGTCGATGGTCACCAAGGGAATGTCGGTCAGATCGACACGGTGCTGCTTGTCCATCGGCCGCACCGTGTCGGGCAGGCTGCGCGCCTCGGCCAGCGCGTTATCGCTGAATTCATGCGGCACGCCGTATTTGCGAACGGCAATTTCAATCTCCATCCCTGGGTCGTCGATCTCGCCGAGCACTTCGCTGACGCGGCCAACCGGCTGGCCAAAGAGCGCCGGAGGCTCAGTCAGCTGGACGACGACGATCTGGCCGGGTTTTGCAACGCCTGTCGCTCCTTTAGGAATCAGGACATCCTGGCCATAACGCTTGTCCTCAGGGGCCACCAGCCAGATCCCGCTTTCCTGTAGCAGGCGACCGATGATCGGATTCGGCGAACGCTCGATAATTTCGGTGACGCGGCCTTCGGGCCGGTTCTTTCGATCATGGCGAACGATGCGCGCCTTGACCCGGTCTTTGTGAAGCACGGCGCGCATTTCATTGGGCGGCAAGTAAATATCCGCTTCCCCGTCGTCTCGCTGGACAAAGCCATGGCCGTCACGGTGGCCGAATACGGTGCCTTCAAACTCGGCAAGCAGTCCGGAGGATGCGCCGCTGGTCGCGTTGATCGTTTTGATAAGGTTCTCTCTCATAAGTGCGGACGCCGACCTTTGGCGCCCGGATGAAACTGAATTGTGGATTGATTTGAATCGAGTTGACCGTCAAGTCCATCGCATCGAAAACGACGGGGAAAACCCGAAGTTTTCCAGCCGTCCACTCGATAAAATCTTAATGTAATGTTAAACTGCGCGATGTGCCCGGGTGGCGGAATTGGTAGACGCGCACGGTTCAGGTCCGTGTATCGCAAGATGTGGAGATTCGAGTTCTCTCCCGGGCACCAAATTGATTCAAAAATGAAAAAAAGCCGCTGTGAACCAGTGGCTTTTTCATTTTCCACGCACGCGCCCTAATGCTGGCCGCCTGTTCAAACGGGAACGGCAAGCAGGTCGTGGCCTTGCACGCCGACGATGCGGGCGCGGGTGAATTCGCCCACTTTCATTGTCTTGCTGATTTTCTCGGGCGGAAGCAACTTGACGATGCCGTCAATCTCGGGCGCATCCGCGTACGACCGGCCGATGCCGCCTTTTCGGCCCAGAGCTGGCGCATGATCGACCAGCACCTGCATGGTCGCGCCGATCCGCTGCCGCAGCTTTTCGCTCGAAACCGCTTCGGCGACCGCCATGAAGCGCGCACGCCGCTCTTCGCGCAGTTCGGGCGGCAACATGCCGGGTATTTCATTGGCGGCAGCACCTTGAACCGGGCTGTAGGCGAAGCAGCCGGCACGGTCGATTTTCGCGACGCGCATGAAATCAAGAAGGTGTTCGAATTCAGCCTCGGTTTCGCCCGGAAAGCCGGCGATGAATGTGCTTCGAATCACGATTTCAGGGCAAATCTCGCGCCAACGTGCAAGCCTCTCCAGATTTTTCTCGCCGCTGGCCGGCCGCTTCATCCGTCGCAAAACGTCCGGGTGGCTGTGTTGCAGCGGCACGTCCAGGTAAGGCAACACGCTTCCAGTCGCCATCAGCGGAAGGATCTCGTCGACACTCGGGTAGGGATAGACATAGTGCAGTCGCACCCAGGCGCCATGAGCTTCGGCGATTTCGCCAAGCGCGCGTACCAGGTCAAGCATGCGCGTTTTCACCGGCTTGCCGTCCCAAAAACCGGTGCGGTACTTTACGTCGACCCCATAGGCGGACGTGTCCTGGCTAATGACCAGCAGCTCTTTCACGCCGCCATCAAACAGCGCGCGCGCTTCGTTCAACACGTCACCGATCGGCCGCGACACCAGGTCGCCGCGCATCGAAGGAATGATGCAGAAAGTGCAGCGGTGGTTGCAGCCTTCGCTGATTTTCAGATAGGCGTAGTGGCGGGGCGTCAGCTTGATGCCGGCGATGCCGAACGCGTTCGGAATCAGATCGACAAACGGGTCGTGTGGCTTGGGAAGATTCAGATGGACCGCATCCATCACCTCCTGCGTCGCATGCGGGCCGGTAACCGCGAGCACGCTGGGATGCATCTGCCTCACAAGGTTGCCGCCGCCTTCACCCGCTTTGGCGCCCAAGCATCCGGTGACGATCACCTTGCCGTTTTCAGCGAGCGCCTCGCCGATGGTGTCCAAACTTTCCCGCACGGCGTCGTCGATAAAGCCGCAGGTGTTGACAATGACCAGATCGGCCCCGGCAAAGGTTTTAGACGTTTCGTAGCCTTCGGCACTAAGGCGGGTCAGGATCAGCTCGGAATCGGTCAGCGCCTTGGGGCAACCCAGGCTGACAAAGCCCACGCGCGGCGTGGATTTAAGTCCGTGGACAGCGGAAAGTGGAACCGGGGAAAGAACATCGCTCATGGACTCTATTGTCTCAGAGCCCGTGTAAATTTCTCAGGCGACCGCGGATGTCCTGGGTTGGCGCTAACGCTTCAAGCCCAGCGCCGACAACATCTGCTCACTCTGCTTTTGCATCTGCTCCTGCAGTTGTGTAAAAACATTTTTCGATTGCTCGACATAGGCGCCCATCATGCCCTGCATCATCGGCGACTTGGCATTCATGAACTGGGCCCACATTTCCGGGGTCAGTCCCTTGGACTGTTCGGTCATTTTCAACTGCAGGTCCATGAAGCTCTGGACATTTTTTTCCAGGTAGGCGCCCATGAAGCTCTGCATCGCGTCGCCGTAGAACCGGATGATGTTGCCAAGCACCGCCTCGGTGAACATCGGCGCGCCGCCGGCTTCCTCTTCCAAGATGATTTGCAGCAAAATGCTGCGCGTCAGGTCTTCACTGGTTTTGGCATCGCGCACGACGAACTGCGTGTTAGCCATCACCAGACGACGAACCTCGGCAAGGGTGATGTAGGCAGAGGTTTCGGTATCGTAGAGGCGCCGATTCGGATATTTTTTGATGATCCGCACGGCTTCGGCCTTGTCAGGTTCCGCCGTGGCGCCGCCGTCGCTTGCCGGATCCGGCTTTGCGGACGGCTCGCCCGCGGACAGCGAAGGAATGAACTTAGTTTTCTGCACGGGTGACTCCTCGAAATGACAGAGTGCAACACACGTCGTCATGCGTTATAGCAACAGAGCTCGGTACATTCCAGGAATGTTATGAATTACCCAATTTCCACATGACTCGTGCTCTCGGGCCGGCTCGCCAAGCGAAACCTGCGGCGGGCGAAACGATGTTCAGGAAAATTGGTAGGCGCGAATGGACTCGAACCATCGACCCCCACCATGTCAAGGTGGTGCTCTAACCAGCTGAGCTACGCGCCTAAATACTGTTCGAACGTCGTATTCTAGCAGCCAGCCGTGCGGCATTTCGGCCCGGGACAAAAAATTTGGCCGTCGGCTCAGCGCCTGCGTGCCGAACGCACCCCAGGCACTTCCGACACGCTGGCGAGCACCAGGCCAAGCCGGCCCGATTGCGTCACCTCGACGGTGAAGGTCATCCATGCCGTGCCGCCCCGGTTGTCTTTGACCGACTGGGTCTGCACCCCAACCACGTTCATTTTTTCCCTGGCGAACACCTCCGAGATATCCCTCAGCAGACCCTGTCGGTCGGCCGCCTCTATCGCCACATCGACAGGAAATACCGCGCCGTCCGCCACGGTGGGCATGCGCCACTGCACCTGGATCACACGTTCAGGACTGCCGCCGGCCATGTTGCGGAAATTGCCGCAGTCCCGGCGATGAATGCTCACGCCCCTGCCCCTGGTGACGAATCCGGCGATACGGTCGGGCGGCGCGGGCTTGCAGCATTTGGCCAGTTGCGTCAACAGAGAATCCATTCCCACCACCAGCACATTGCCGATGCCACTTTTGTACGCTGGAATGGAGCCGTCGGGAGAGCGCGTTTTCTTCGCCTGCAAAAAATTGTCCGGCGCGGGCTCCGCTGGCCGCAGCATGTTTTCGATGGTGCGCAGCGACAACTCGTCCTTGCCGACGACCGCGAACAGATCGTCGGCCGTTTTCAAGCCCAGCTGCAGCGCCAGATCCTGTAGCCTGATCGCGGTCTTGCCTTCGCGCTGGAGCAGCTTTTCCACCGCTTCCCGACCTTTGGACAGGGTGCGCTCCAGCGCCTGTGCATTGAACCAGGCGCGCACCTTCGTTTTCGCCCGGTGGCTGACGAGGAAACCCCGCTCCGGATTGAGCCAGTCGCGCGAGGGCCCGCCTTCCCTGACAGTGATCACATCGACCGTCTGGCCATTTTGCAGCGGCGTGCTGAGCGGAGCCATGACGCCATCGACGCGCGCGCCGCGGCAGCGATGACCGACGTTGGTATGCACGCTGTAGGCGAAATCGATCGCCGTCGCGCCCCGCGGCAATTCGATGACGGCCGCGTCGGGCGTCAGGACATAAATGTGGTCGTCGAACAAGCCCGGCTGCGCGCCTTTTTCTCCGTGGCCGCCAGGCACGGACAGTTCGCGCTGCCAGGCCAGCAGTTGCCGCAGCACCGCGATCTTGGCGTCATACTCGCCACTCGCGGACACGCCGTCATAGCCTTTGGCGCCGGCCTCCTTGTAAGCCCAGTGCGCCGCGACGCCGGTTTCGGCATGGTCGTGCATCGCCTGGGTGCGGATCTGCACCTCCACTGGACGCCGCGCTTTGTCACGCACCACCGTGTGCAGCGACTGGTAGCCGTTGGCCTTGGGCCTGGCGATGTAGTCGTCGAATTCGCCTTCGAGGGGTGTCAACCTCGATTGCACGAAGTCCAGCGCCGCGTAACATCCCTTCACGTCGGCGGCAATGACCCGCAAGGCGCGAAGGTCGAGAACCTGGTCGAAATCAAGCGACTTGCCGCGCATTTTCTTGACGATGCTGTAGATGTGCTTGGGCCGTCCCTGCACCAGCGCGGCGATGCCGCACTCGTTCAGGCCGCGTTCGAGATCCCTGCGCAACGCCTCCATGGACACCTCGCGGTCGGCGCGCTTTTCGTCGAGAAGCCGGGCGGTTGCCCGGTAGGTGTCGGGTTCCAGAAAGCGAAAGGCCAGGTCTTCCATCTCCCATTTGATCTGCCAGATGCCCAGGCGGTTGGCCAGCGGCGCGAACACGTGCAACGATTCGTACGCCAGCGCGCGGGGTGCGGGCTGCCGGCTGGCGGCGTGGTAACGCAGCGTTTGCAGGCGCGACGCGAGCCGCAGCATCACCACGCGCAGGTCACGCGAAAACGCCAGCAGCATCTTGCGCACGTTTTCGGTCTGCGTCGCCGGTTTTTCATGCAGCCCGGCCGTGTCGCCGGCGACCCGCGTCTGCCGCTGCAAACCGATGAGCCGGGTGGTTTCCATCGCAAGCGCAGCCTGGCTGGGGCCGAAAGCCTTGGCGATCACTTCCTGCGGCCGGTTCAGATGCTGGCAGGCATAGACGAGGTAGGCGGCGGCCCGCATGGAACGCGAGCCGCCGATCGACGCAAGGATGGCGGCCACCGCGTCGGCATGCGCCAACACGTTTTCGCCGCTGTCCATCCATTCGCCGGCGATCAGTGGCTCGGCGAAGGCGCGCGCCCTGGCCGGGGCGTCACCATCGTCGCCCTGTCCGCCGGCCCGCAGGTCCGAGGTCGCCGCCGGCGTCGCCCCGGCAACGGACCCTTTGCCGGACAACGAAGCGGTAACGGCGGCGGCCCTGTTATTCATCGCAGCTCTGGCGGCCGCCTTTTCAGGCAAGCAGAAAATCAGCCACGGCGGCAACCTGGTCGGCAGCCACCAGGGTCGGTGCGTGTCCGACGCCGGCGAACTCGACGAGCCGGGCGCGCGGGCCGCGCTGCTTCATGGCGTGGGCCGTCTCGGCGCTCAGCAAATCCGACAGCGCGCCGCGCACAACGAGTGTTTCCGCCGTGATGGCGTCGTAAAGCTGCCAAAGCGTCGCCTCGCCCTGCCGGGTTGACGCTTCATCGGTCAGTTTGAACGGAATCGCGATCGCCGGGTCGTAATGCAGCCGCAGCAAGCTGTCGGCCGCGCGCGTGACGGGCTTGAGCATCGGGCGCGACAAGGCCAGCCATTGCTCTTTCGTATGCGGCCCGAAGCTCCTGGAAATGATCTCCATGGCGTCGGCGGCTTCCTGCAGCGATGAAAAATGCCCCGCCTGGCCCAGGTATGCGCCGATTCGCTGAATCGCCTGCCATTCCAGCGCCGGTCCGACGTCGTTGAGCACCAGCCGGCGGACCGGCACCGGCAGCGGCAGGTCGGGCTGTCCGCACACCACCATGCCGATGAGGCCGCCCATGCTGGTGCCGACCCAGTCGAGCGCACCGATCTGCGAGACGGCATTCAGGTGGGCCAGAAGGGCAAGCATGTCGGCCGCATACGCCGGCACCTGGTAGCCCATTGGGTCTTTCAGCCAGTCGCTTTCGCCGCGGCCGACGACATCGGCGCAAATCACGCGGATGCCGCCCGCGCCGGACTGCTCGGCCCGTTCGCACAAGGCCCGCGCCAGCACGTCGAAGTCGCGTCCCTGGCGGGTCAGGCCGTGGACGCACAGCACGACGCGAGGGCTGTCGGGAATGCCCCATTGCCAGTAGGCCATGCGGTGGCCGCCGGCCGCGTCGGGACAGGAAACATGGTGCAGGCTGGGTTCGGTCATGAAACGGTTGCGTCCGGTGGTGTTGAAGTCGGCTGGATAATCAGGCTGGCGAATCTCGCGTCGCCTGCGGCGCAATGCGCTTTTCGAATCGCAGGCAAGCATCGTAAATTATCCGGGAAATCAAATGCTAAAAGGTAAAACAGCTGTCATCACCGGCTCGACCAGCGGTATCGGCCTGGGCATCGCCCGCGCGCTTGCCGCTCAGGGCGCCGATATCGTCCTGAACGGTTTTGGCGACGTGGAAGGTCCGAAAGCCGAAATCGCCGCGCTCGGCGTGAAGGTCGCCTACCACGGCGCCGACATGAGCCGGCCGGCCGAGATCGAAGCGATGATGAAATTCGCCGCATCCGAATTCGGCCAGGTCGATATCCTGGTCAACAACGCCGGCATCCAGTATGTCGCCCGGATCGAAAACTTTCCGGTCGATAAGTGGGACGCCGTAATCGCCATCAACCTGAGCAGCGCTTTCCATGCGACGCGGCTGGCGCTGCCGGCCATGCAAGCGGCCGACGGCGGCAGGGGCTGGGGCCGGATCATCAACATCGCGTCGGCGCACGGCCTGGTCGGCTCGCCCGAAAAATCCGCTTATGTCGCGGCCAAGCACGGCATCGTCGGTCTGACCAAGGTAACGGCGCTGGAGAACGCGACGTCGGGCGTGACCTGCAACGCCATCTGTCCGGGCTGGGTGCTGACGCCGCTGGTGCAAAAGCAGATCGACGCGCGGGCGGCGGGCCAGGGCATCGGCAACGACGCGGCGGCGCAGCAGCTGCTTCAGGAGAAGGAGCCTTCGCTGCAATTCACCACGCCGGAGGAACTTGGCGCGCTGGCGGTGTTTTTCTGCTCGCCGGCGGGCAACAATGTGCGCGGCGTGGCCTGGAACATGGACGGCGGCTGGGTCGCGCAGTAAGCGCCTTCAGACCAGCCTGCTGACGTGCTCGGCGATCGCCAGCGACGCCGTCAGCCCAGGCGACTCGATGCCGAAAAGATTGACGAGACCGGCAATGCCATGGGTTGGCGGCCCCTGGATCACAAAGTCAGCGGCTGGCTCGCCAGCCGGCCGGATTTTCGGGCGGATTCCGGCATAGCCCGGCTGCAGGCTGCCGTCACGCATCTCGGGCCAGTACTTGCGCACGTCGGCGTAAAACGCGTCGCCCCGCGAGGACTCGACCGCCAGGTCGTCCGGCGACAGGACCCACTGCACGTCCGGGCCGAACCTGGCTTGCCCGCCGAGGTCGATCGTCAGGTGAACGCCCAGGCCGCCAGCTTCGGGAACCGGATAGATCAACCGGCTGAACGGCGAGCGCCCGGTGAGGGTGAAGTAGTTTCCTTTCGCAAAATAGCTTGGCGGCACGAACTGCGGCGCCAGCCCTTCAAAACGCGAAGCCAGCGCCTGCGCACGCAGACCCGCCGCGTTGACCACGGTTCCGGCTTCCAGCACGGTCCCGTCCTCCGCTACTAAAACAATAGCACCTCGCGCGCATCTGGCGTGCGCTAAAGCCGTATTCAGCACCACGATTGAGCCGGCGTTCTCGATGTCGCCCTGAAGCGTCAGCATCAGCGCGTGGCTGTCGACGATGCCGGTGCCGGGCGAATGCAGCGCCGCCGCGCATTCGAGCCGGGGCTCCAGCGCCCGGGCCTGGTCGCGGCTGAGCAGCGCCAAGTCGTCGACGCCGTTGGCGCTGGCCCGCGCCATCAACTCGATCAGATGCGCGCGCTCCGCTTCCCGGGTAGCGACGACAAGCTTGCCGCAGCGGCGGTGGCCGATGCCGCGTTCGGCGCAATAGTCGTAGAGCAGCGCCTTGCCCCGGACGCACAGCAACGCCTTGAGCGAGCCCGGCGAATAGTAGATGCCGGCGTGAATGACTTCGCTGTTGCGCGAGCTTGTTTCAGTGCCGATGGCGTCGGCCGCCTCCAACACCATCACCTCCCTGCCCTGCAGCGCCAGGGCACGGGCAACGGCGAGCCCGACGACGCCGGCGCCAATCACTACGCAATCAATTCGTTCGGTTTGCATCGGGCGACTTTATCGAAATTTCCCGGCATGAAGACACGCTTGGCCGGCAGTCCACCTGCACCAAGCGAAGCTAAACTCGACGGGCAAACGCGATAAAATGCTTGCCAGACGCCTGCTGTTCAGGCAATGATTGCATCTGAACATCTGATCGTAGGAGGAACACCATGACATCACCATCGATCCGAAGCTTTTCAGCCGCCCTGCTCGTCGCCACCACCCTGGCCGCGACCGGCGCCCAGGCGCAAGGCAAGGCCGATTATTCGATTTACGGCGCGGGCAATACCTATGTTGGCCTGAACGTCGGCAGGTCCGACTTCGCAATCAACAGCGGTTTCGGCGGTTTCCCGTCGGACAAGCGCGACACGGTTTACAACATCTACAGCGGCACTTTTTTCAGCCCGAATTTCGGCCTCGAGCTGGGCTACACCCATTTCGGGAAAATCGAACGCGCGGGCGGAACCACCAAGGCCGAAGGCGTCAACCTGAGCCTCGTTGGCAAAGTGCCGCTGGGTTCGTCGGGCTTCAACCTGCTTGGCAAGGTTGGCACGACCTACGGCCGCACTGATGTGTCGGCGGCGCCGTTCACCGGCGTTTCTTCCGGCAGGGAAACCGGCCTGGGCATTTCCTACGGTCTGGGCGCCGAATACGTTTTCAGCCCACAGTTGTCAGCGGTCGTTCAGTACGACGAGCACCAGTTGAAATTCATCAACGCCGGACGCGATCGCGTCGGCGCCGCCACCCTGGGTGTGCGCTACCGCTTTTAGCATTCCCGCCGATTAGCGCCAGCCTGCGAGCCCTCGGGTTTGCAGGCTTTTTTATTTTGTCAGCGTGCGAGTGCCAGGCCCGTCGATTCGACGCATTCGAACCGGCCGCCGTATTTCTGGAAGTCCCAACGCTCCAGCACACACGACGCCGGTTGCGCCATGCAGTCGTAGCGCAGCAGGTGGACCGAGTTCGGGATTCCTTCGCGCACCCGCGACGAGAGCGCCGTTCCCGCTTGAACGCACCACAGCCGGCGCGTCAGGCCTGCCATCCGGCTCGACAGATCGACGGCATAAGGCAGATGAATGTGGCCCCCCATCACGATGTCGGCGCCAGCCTCGGACCAGGCGCGAATCGCGCGCTTCCCGCCGCGCAGGTGGTCATGCTCATCGCTGGCCCTGGCAACATACACCGGTTGATGAACGACGACGATGCGTAGCTGTTCAGGAGTCGAGCGTTCCAGCGCGGCGGAAACGCGGGCGATTTGCGCGCCCGATACTTCGCCATTGGTATGACGCCAGCGCCGGGTCGTCTTGACGCCGATGATGTTCAACGCCGGCGTCGAGAGCGTCGGCTCCAGCGCAGGGCCAAAAGCCTTCAGAAAGCGGGCATAAGGCGTGACCAGCCGCTGGTACGGGTTGAAGAGCGAAATATCGTGATTGCCGGGAATCGCCAGCATGCGCGGTATCGCCAGCCGGTCGCAAAAAGCCTTTGCGTCCGAAAACTGCCAAACCTTGGCGCGCTGTGTGATGTCGCCCGACAGCACCAGCACGTCGGGCCGCTGCTGCGCTGCCAGCCAGATCAGCGCTTCGGCCACGGCGGGCCGTACCGTTCCGAAATGCGGATCGGAGATTTGCAGCAGTGTCGTCATTGGGGGGTAAATTACTCCACTCCGGCCAATTCGGGCGTTGCGGGAACCAGCAGGAGCAGGGGTTCGGGCGCCACCTCGAAGACCAGCGGCGTCCGCATCCAGGACACTTCGCCGTCGGTGGCGACCTTGATTCGCCGCATTCCCTTCGGCGTGACGGTCAACCTGCAAAACGAAAAACTCTGGATGTTATCGGCATCACCCAGTTTCCCGAGCACGCCACGAACCATTAAACCCAGCAGCGCGAGCGTCCCAATGGGGCGAACGGCAATCGCCGTCAGCTGACCGTGCGCCAATGCGTTGGCATGCTGTTCGCCGATGCCGGCCTGCACCAGTTGCAAACGGTTGTTTCCAATGAACAGCGTAGGCGTTTTCAATGACGCCGCCTCGCCTGCCGACTCGATCCCGAGCCGCAACTGGTGGCGCGATTGAATCAGCGTTGAAATACCCGACATGAAAGCCACGAGACGGCTGCGCCCGAATTGCGCCTTCCACGCTTCACGGTCTTCTAGCAATTTAGGATAAAGGCCAACACTGGCGTTGACCAAAAATAACCGGCCGTTGACCATTCCGGCCTGCACCTGCGCAATACGGCCGTGCAAAATCGCGCCCGCGGCCATGGCGGTGTCCTGAGAAATCGCGTTATCCCGGCCAAAATAGTTGAACGTGCCTTGCGGCAGAACACCGAAAGGGCAGCCGCTGCCCAGCACGGCGTTTGCGACGGTGTTGATGGTGCCGTCGCCCCCCGCTGCAACCACCACGCCCTGGCGCTCTTTCGCCAGCGTCACGGCCCGCCGGGCAAGCGTCTCCATGGGTTCGGACGCACTGCATTGCAAGAACTCGAAATAGCGTCCGCTCTGATCGAAAATTCGGCTGATCGCCTGCATTTCGGACTCGGCGTCGCGATGGCCGGAGCCGGCATTGAAGACAATGAACAAAGGACCGCGGCGCGCCGCTGCTTCTGCAGATTTTTGACTTTCGCTCATCCGCAAAGCTTAAGGCAGTATCAGCGTCGGGTTTGTCAGCTAAACACCACCATTAGGCCATCGCTTCACTGCCGCACCGGCAGCGTCGAGGTCATTTGCACCGTTCCGGAAACATTGACCAGCACCGTCGTCCTGCCCGCTTCGACTGGCACCGGCGCCTCCTGCGCTTCGGCTCGGGCCATCGACATCACGCGCGGCCGCGGCATGACGCCCTGGTCGTTGGAGCTTACCGAGACTTCGCGAAGGGTGTAGCCTGCAAAGCCGAAATTGCGGGCGATGTCGACCGCCTTGGCCTTGAAGCGCTCGATCGCCTGCGTCTGCGCCTCGCCTTCGACGCGGGCACGCTGCTCGCGGCTGAGGCCGAAGCCGACATTGCCCAGGCTCAGCGTCTGAATCTTGCCGGCCGTGCCGGTGATGCGGGGAAAGTCCCGGCCTTCGAGCACCAGTTCGGTCGAGCCTTGCCAGCCGTTGATTTTGCCGTCCCGGCCGTAGCGCGGAAAAACGCTGAAATTGCCGGTGCGAACATCCATCTGACCGGGCGCGGCCGCCTGCCGGGCCTGCGTCAGGGCGGCCTCCAGCGCCTGCCGAAGCTGCGCCTGCACCGCCGCCGCGTCTGGGCCGTCCCGGCTCGTCGTCATTGAGATCGACAGCAAGTCCTGCTGGACCTCGACCGAACCGCTGGCCGAAAGCTGCGCCACGTTTTGCGGCGGCGCGACCGAAATATTTTGAGAAAAAACGCTGTTTGCGCAAGCTGCAAAAGCGCAGGCAGCTATCAATTTTGTAGTAATCATGGTGATTGGTCAGATGTGGATGAATTTGAGCGGCTCGAATTTGCCGCGGGTGACGATATCCGGGTTCACGCCCCACCAGTCTTTGGCAACGGTGGCGTGGAGTTGGCGAAAGTCGACGCTGTAGGCCGCGTTCTGGGTAGCGTCGAGCCGGTCGAGGTCGGGCGCCTGGCCGTAAAAGCCGCCGCGCACCGCGCCGCCGGCGACGAAATGCGGCGCGGCCGTGCCGTGGTCGGTGCCGTTGGAGCCGTTCTGGCGCGGCCGCCGGCCAAATTCGGAAAACGTCATCACCAGCGTGCGGTCCCATGCGCCGAGTTCGGTAAGAGCGCCCCTGAGTGCCGCCATGCCTTCGGCCAGTTGCCTGAGCAGCCCGGCATGCGTGGCCGGCTGGTTTTGGTGAGTGTCGAAGCTGCCCAGGCTCAGGCTGATGACCGGCACGCCGCCCTTGCCCTTTTGCGACGCGACAACCTGGGCCGCCGCCTTCACGCCGTTGCCGAAACCGCCCGCTGGAAATCCTGTTGCGAAGGCGAAACGTTCGCCGCGCAGGCCGGCCGCCGCCTGGTTGATGCCGCCTTCGACCTGCAACAAGTGGCGAAGCGCCGGATTGCCTAATGCCACGCCCGCCGGCGTTCCCTGCGCCAGCCGGGACTGGTTGACGAAGGCCTCGGGGTTGTTCAGGCTTACCGCGCGCGCGCCGGCCAGCGCCCCGAAGTCGCTGCCGCCGATGATGACGCCGTCGGTCGTGAAGCGGGCCGACGCCGACAGGCCCGCGTCGAGGCCGCGCGCGACCCAGCCTTCGCGCAGGTATTCGCTGGAGTTCGAGCCGGTTTGCCAGATTTCGATGGAGCGGAAATGCGACAGGTTGGGCTGCGGATAGCCGACGCCCTGCACGATGGCCAGCTCGCCTTTTTCCCAGAGCGGCAGCAAAGCGTTCAGCTCGGGATGCAGACCGGTCCGCGCGTCGAGCTTGATGACGTCTTCGCGCTTGATGCCGATCACGGGCTGCAGCTGGTAATAGCTGTCATCCGCATACGGCACCACTGTGTTCAGGCCGTCATTGCCGCCCTTGAGTTCGATCAGCACCAAAATCCGCTCGGACGCCGACGCCGCGCGAAGTTGCGACGCCTGCGCCCAGCCGGGCGCGTGCGCCTGCAGCAGCGCCGCGCCGCTCAAGCTTGAAAAGAGAGCACTGAACTGGCGGCGGTTGAGACCGGTCATGGTTGCGGCTCCTTACTTCAACTGGTAGGCCGGGTCGAGCGCCAGGCCACGCAAATAAGCGACGCCGACCGTTCCTTCCGCTATCGAATTCGTAGCTGGCAAAGCAAGCAGAGCATGCGCCAGTCGCACTTTCACCTCGTCGGTAGGAACTTTGTCTGCGGCGCCGCCGTATTGCGACAGCCAGCGCTCCGGATCGAAGCCCATGCCGGCAACGCCCTGCGCCGCCCGGACCGCCGGCGCCATTTCCGCCGCCATCGCGGGCGCCGCCGCCGCATCGGCTGCAGCCTGCCCAGCCGGGCGAAACAGCTGCTCGGCGAAGCGTTTGCGCTCGAGCAGCGTGGTGGCGTTGATCCAGTCGTTCTGACCGGGCCAGCCCTTGACATTCGGCGGCACCAAAAGGTTCTGACCGAGCTGCGCGGTTTTTACAATGAAGGGCGTGGCGTCGGCAGGGCTGAAATCAAACTGGCGCAGCGTGCCAACGACCAGGTCGATTGGTGACTTGACAAGGCTGCCCCGGTTGCCGCCCTCCCAGAAGGCGTCGCTTTGCAGCAGCTCGGCGAGCAGCACGCCGATGTCGTAGCCGCTGGCGCGAAAACGCCGGGCGATGCGCTCCACATCAGCATCGCCCGGCGTCGGCGAGACGAATTCCTTCCACAGCTTGCGCGTGATGTGCGTCGCCGCCGCCGGCTGCTCAAGCAGGATGCCCAACACCGCGTCGCCGTCGAAATTGCCGGTGCGGCCCAGAACGGTTTTTCGCCGCCGTCATGAAACGCCGGCCGCAACCGGAAGCTGAATTCACCCGGCTCCACGCTCCAGCCGGTGAACGCCCGGGCCGCTTCCTTGATGTCGGTCTCGCTGTAGCGGCCGTTCTGCGAGCCTTCGCCGAGCGTGAAAAGCTCCATCACCTCGCGGGCGAAATTTTCGTTTGGCGCCTCCTTGCGGCTGTTGGCGCCGTCGAGATAAACGAGCATCGCCGGGTCTTTGGCTACGGCATGCAGCAAACCGCGGAAATTGCCCAGCGCTTCGCGCCGGAGCAGCAGGTGCTGGCGCCACATGCCGAGCGAGCTCACGACCTTGCGCTGCGACGTCGCGAAGTGGTTGTGCCAGAACAGCGTCATGCGTTCGGCCAGCGGTGCCGGCGAGTCGAGCATTTCGCGCATCCACCAGACCTTGATGTCGAGCCCTTCACGCAGCAGTTGTCGCCGCTGGGCCTGCCTTTCCTCGGCGCTTGGCAGCAGACGCGCTGGAATCGGCGGCGGCTGCAAGACAAACACGGGCGGCGGATGCAGCTGCGACGCGCCACGGGCCTTGGCGATGATTTCCGAAATTGCCTGCCGGGCCGGCTGACCGGTCAGCGCATCGACTTCGGCCTGGCGCGGCGCAAAGCCCGTCCGCCTGAGCAGATGCCGTGCCTCGTCGGCCGAAAGCCGCTCGGGCATCGCCGCCTGGCCGGCCGGCATCGTCAGTAGACCCGCCAACGCCGCCAGCAGCACGATGAGCCGCCGAACAAGGTGGCGATCAAGGCGGCGATCAAGGCGCTGAGCGCGGGTGCCTGTAAGTGCCGATTGCGTCATTGAAGATTCCGGTTGGGTCGAGGATCCAGCCTGCGGCGTTTGTCGGTCGGCCAAGTTATGACCTTCAAACGCCCGTGTCGACCATGTGGACGACCTAAACAACCAACGCTACCTGCTAACAATCGAAACTGATGTAACGCTAAGTTAATTTAGGTAAAAAAAGAGACATTTGATGGCAAGTGCCTTCAAAATGCTTCTGTTACAAATTTGAAGTCCACCATGCTCCAAGCCCAAACCAGCACCCGCGCCGACAAGATTCTGATTCTTGACGACGACGCACGCATTCGCGACCTGCTGCGCCGTTACCTGGCGCAGGAAGGCTTCGAAGTCATTCTTGCCGAAGACAGCAAGGCGCTCAACCGCATCATGCTGCGCGACGCGGTCGATCTGATCGTGCTCGACCTGATGATGCCCGGCGAAGACGGCCTGTCGATCTGCAGGCGGCTGCGCGCGGCCAACGACCGCACGCCGATCATCATGCTGACGGCCAAGGGCGAGGACGTTGACCGCATCGTCGGCCTGGAGGTCGGCGCCGACGACTACCTGGCCAAGCCCTTCAATCCGCGCGAACTTCTGGCCCGGATTCATGCGGTGCTGCGCCGCCGGCCGTCGGTCGAGGTGCCGGGCGCGCCGTCGAGCGACCAGGAAGTCATCACCTTCGGGCCGTTTTCCTTCGACATGAGCCTGCGCACGCTGCAGAAGAACGGCGAGGAACTGCCGCTCACGACCGGCGAGTTCGCCATGCTTAAAACGCTGGTGCGCCATCCACGCCAGCCGCTGTCGCGTGAAAAGCTCGCGCAACTGGCGCGCGGCCGCGAGTTCGAGCCCTTCGACCGGAGCCTGGACGTGCAGGTGTCGCGGCTTCGCAAGCTGATCGAAACCGACGCCGCCGTGCCGCGCTACATCCAGACCGTCTGGGGCATCGGCTACGTCTTCGTTCCCGACGGCAGCAGTTAAGCGGCGCAGCGCCGACCCCTTTAATGGGCCCTGACGCCAACAGCGCGTTTTCGAGCTTTTTACGCTCTCGCGGTTCACAACGAATGCCGCCGCGCTTGGCGAATTCGGCATGCCAGGCTTTACTTCCGGGCAGCGCCGCCCAGGTCTTCAAAACTCGATATTGGTATGGTCAACATGTCCATGGACTACCCTGAAACCGCTCCCGCGCCCATGGAAGCACGCCCGCGCCGGGGCGTCAATTTGTTCTGGCGGACGTTTTTCTTTCTGGCCCTGCTGCTTTTTGGCTCGATCGTCGCCTGGCTGCACACCTTTCGCACCCTCGAATCCGAGCCGCGCGCCGTTCAGACTGCCAACCAACTCGCGTCGCTGGTCAGCCTGAGCCGCTCGGCGCTGCGCTATTCGGACTCGATCGCGCGCACCGCACTCGTAAAAACGCTGGCCGACGAGGAACATGTGCGCATCATGCCGCGCGAGCCGAGGGACACCTTCGAGCCCTTCGCCAGCGATGAATTCGGCGAGCGCATCGCCGAAGAGCTGACGACGCGGCTTGGCGCCGGCACGGTGGTGGCTGGCAAGGTCAACGGCAAGAAGGGCCTGTGGATCGGCTTTTCGATCGAAGGCGACTCGTACTGGCTGCAGACCGATCCCTCCCGTTTCGGCTCGCCCCGCAACAGCACGTGGGCGATCTGGCTCATGACGGCGGCCGCGCTTTCGCTGGCCGGCGCCGCCTTTATGGCAAGGCTGATCAACCAGCCGCTGAAAAAACTTTCACTCGCCGCGACGCGCATGCGCGAAGGCGACTTCACTGTCAGCCTGCTCGACGAAATGGTTGCGACCAGCGAGATACGGGAAGTGAACATGGGCTTCAACCGTATGGCCGCACAATTGACCAAGGTTGACCAGGAGCGCATGGTGATGCTCGCTGGCATTTCGCATGACCTGCGAACGCCGCTGGCGCGGTTGCGCCTGGAAACCGAGATGAGCGTGGCTGACCCGGACGCGCGCGAACACATGGCCGCCGACATCGCCCAGCTCGACGCCATCATCGACAAATTTCTGGACTACGCCCGGCCCGAGCCGGCGCTGCTTGAACCGGTGTCGATCAACGCGGTGATCGAAGCTTCGGTCTATGCCGTCGCCGACTACCCGGACATGCGCATCGACGTCAATATTCCTGAAAGCATCCATGTTCTGGCCGACAAGGTCGAGCTGTCGCGTGTCATCTCCAACCTGCTTGAAAACGCCAGGCGCTACGGCAAGACCGCCGACACCGGCATCGCGATGGTAGATATCGCCGTCCAGGCGCAAGAACAATGGGTGCTCATCAAGGTTCGCGACCATGGCCCCGGGGTTCCGCCGGAGACGCTGGACAAGCTCACCAGTCCGTTTTTCAGGGGCGACGAGGCCCGCACCGCCGCGACAGGCGCCGGGCTCGGCCTGGCGATCGTCGAAAAAACCGTGCACCGCATGGGCGGGATGTTCAGCCTGACCAATACCAGGTCCGGCGGGCTGGCCGCGCACATCAAGTTGCGCCGGACCTGAAGGCAGGAAAATCGTCCCATATTATTGTAAAAACCGGCTCCAGCGCACGCCCCGTCAGCGCAGCCTGCTATTAAAAACCTAGCAGCTTGACAACAGCGCCACCGCCCGCGCTTCCATGCTAAGGCCCTGGCCGACCGGCCCGAGCTTTTCGGCCGTCTTTGCCTTGACATTGACGTCGGTCTGGTCCAGCCCCAAGGCGGCGGCGATGTTCATGCGCATCGCCGAAATGTGCTGCGCCAGCCGGGGCGTCTGGGCAATGACGGTGCTGTCGATGTTGACGATGCGCCAGTCGCGCGCAGCCAGCAGCCGGCCGGTTTCATGCAGCAGCCGCATCGAGTCGGCGCCGTGAAAGCGTGCGTCGGTGTCCGGGAAATGGCTGCCGATATCGCCCAGTCCGGCTGCGCCGAGCAAGGCGTCGATGATGGCGTGCGCCAGCACATCGGCGTCCGAATGGCCAAGCAGGCCCAGTGGATGCGCGATGCCGACGCCGCCGATGACCAGTTTGCGCCCGGGCACCAGCGCGTGGGTGTCCCAGCCTTCGCCGATGCGAAATTTTGGAAGCGGGTTGCCGGGGGCGGTATTCATGAACCAAAGCCTTTTTTCAGGTCTGGGGCCGGCCCAGCAAAATCGCTTCGGCGATTAAAAAATCATCCGGATAGGTAATCTTGAAGTTCTGCGCGCTGCCGGCCACCAGCCTGGGCGAAAGGCCGAGGGCTTCCACCGCGCCGGACTCGTCGCTGACGGCCGCGCCCGCTGCGTCCAGCGCCCGCATCAGGAGTCCGAGGCGAAACATCTGCGGCGTCTGCGCAAGCCATTTGCCCTCGCGCGGCAGCGTGCCGGCGACGCGGCCGCCGTGCTCGGACTTGAGGGTATCGGGCAGCGGGTAGGCCAGCAGGCCGCCAACCTCGTCGTCCTGGCACGCGTCGATCAACCGGTCGATCTGCGCTGGCGTGATCAGGCAGCGCGCGGCATCGTGCACCAGCACCCAGTCGTCCGGCAGTGCGCCGGCGCCCGCCAGCGCGTTCAGCCCCTGGCGCACGCTCAAGGCGCGGGTGGCGCCGCCACAAGCGGCGACGTTAAAGGAGGCGTTGGCCGCCGTGTCAAAAAACCGGTCGCCGGGGCTGACGACCACAAAGGTGCGCAGCAGCCGCCGGACCGCCAGAAAAGCCGCCAGCGTGTGCAGCACCAGCGCCCGGCCGGCAATCACCCGGTACTGCTTGGCTTGGCCGCTGTCGCCCGCGCTGGCCCGGCTGCCATGGCCGGCACACGGAATCAGCCCGAAAAAACGGGCGGCGGGGCGGCTATCGGCAAGACTTTCAGTCATCGCTTCATCATAGATTCTAAAATCGGCACGATGCATCTTCCCCCGCTTCCGACCGGCAAACGCTATACCCTGCCCCTGCCCGCTGGCTCCGCCGACGCCCTTGTGCTGGCCCAGCTCGGACAGCGCGAGAAAGCCGCCGGCAAACTGAGCGCCATCATTACGTCGGACGCGAGCGCCGCGCAGCGCCTGATCGACGAGATCGGGTTTTTTGCGCCCGAGTTGCGCTGCGCGCTGTTTCCCGACTGGGAAACGCTGCCCTACGACACCTTCTCGCCGCACCAGGACCTGATCAGCGAACGGCTGGCGACGCTGTGGCGTATCCAGCAGCGCAAGCGGGACACCGGCGCCGACGTGGTCATTGTTCCAGCTACCACGGCGCTCTACCGGCTGGCGCCGCCATCCTTTCTGGCCGGCTACACCTTCGAGTTCAAGGTCAGGCAAAAGCTTGATGAAGCAAAGCTGAAAGCCCAACTTACGCTGGCGGGCTACAGCCACGTCACGCAGGTCGTCAGCCCGGGCGAATACGCGGTGCGCGGCGGCCTGATCGATCTGTTTCCGATGGGTTCGCCGGTGCCCTACCGGGTCGACCTGTTCGACGATGAGATCGACAGCATTCGCACCTTCGACCCCGACAGCCAGCGCTCTTTGTATCCGGTGCCCGAAGTGCGGCTGCTGCCGGGCCGCGAGTTTCCGATGGACGACGATGCGCGCACCCGCTTTCGCAGCCGCTGGCGCGAGTTGCTCGAAGGCGACCCGACAAAAAGCCGAATCTACAAGGACATGGGCAACGGCGTTGCGACGGCCGGCATTGAGTACTACCTGCCGCTGTTTTTCGAGGAAACCGCGACCGTTTTCGACTATCTTGGGAAGAACGCGACAGTCGTTTTGCACGGCGACCTGGAGCCTGCTTTCCAGCGTTTTTGGCAGGACACGAAAGACCGCTACCGGCTGGTGCGCGATGCGCCCGACCGCCCGGCGCTGCCGCCCGAGTCGCTGTTTTTGAGCAGCGAGCAGTTTTATTCTTGTGCGAACCAGTATGCGCAGTTGGCGTTGCGTGCCGGGACCGGGGGCAGCCCTCACCCTAGCCCTCTCCCGGGGGGAGAGGGAATGGTATTGCTCCCACTCCCGGGGGGAGAGGGAACCGTATTACCCCCTCTCCCCCTGGGAGAGGGCAGGGGTGAGGGCTCCCCGTATGCCGAATTCGCCACCCTCCCCCCGCTTTCCGTCGTGCGCGGCTCCGAAGACCCGATGGCGCGATTCAAAAGCCATGTCGCTGCGACGCCGAACCGCGTTCTGGTTTTGGCCGAAAGCGACGGCCGGCGCGAAAGCCTGCTCGACTTCCTGCGCGCCAGCGGCGTCAGCCCGCCGGCCTTCGATTCGCTGGAAGACTTCCAGACCAGCGTCGAGAAAATTGGCATCGCGACCGCTGGACTGAACACCGGTTTCAGCTGGCTGGAAGAAAGCATCGATTTCGTCACTGAAACCGAGCTCTTCGCCGCCGGCCCGACCACGCGCCGGCGCAACAAGCGGCAGGAAGCGGTCAGCGACGTGGAAGCGCTGATCAAGGACTTGTCCGAGCTGAACGTCGGTGACCCGGTGGTTCACAGCGCCCACGGCATCGGCCGCTACCGCGGGCTGGTGAATCTCGACCTGGGCGAAAAAAGCGCCGACGGCTCGCCCGCGACGCAGGAATTCCTGCACCTCGAATACGCCGACAAGGCGACGCTGTACGTGCCGGTCAGCCAGTTGCACCAGATCAGCCGCTATACCGGCGTCAGCGCCAACGAAGCGCCCTTGCACCGCCTGGGCAGTGGCCAGTGGGAAAAAGCCAGGCGCAAGGCGGCCGAGCAAATCCGCGATTCCGCCGCCGAACTGCTGAACATCTATGCCCGCCGTGCCGCCCGGGAAGGCCATGCCTTCCGCTACTCGCCGGCCGACTACGAAATATTCGCCAACGACTTCGGCTTCGACGAAACCGCCGACCAGCGCGCCGCCATTCACGCGGTGGTCCAGGACATGATCAGCCCGCGACCGATGGACCGGCTGGTCTGCGGCGACGTCGGTTTCGGCAAGACCGAAGTCGCCCTGCGCGCCGCCTTCATCGCGATCACCGGCGGCAAGCAGGTCGCCCTGCTCGCGCCGACGACGCTGCTGGCCGAGCAGCACTACCAGACGCTGGTGGACCGCTTCGCCAAATGGCCGGTGAAGGTCGCCGAGATGAGCCGCTTCCGCTCGGGAAAGGAAATCAGCGCCGCCATCAAGGGCCTGGCCGACGGCAGCGTCGATATCGTCGTTGGCACGCACAAGCTGCTGAGCGAGACGACAAAATTCAAGGATCTGGGCCTGCTCATCATCGACGAAGAGCACCGCTTCGGTGTGCGCCACAAGGAAGTGATGAAAGCGATGCGCGCCGAGGTCGATGTGCTGACGCTGACGGCGACGCCAATTCCCCGCACGCTCGGCATGGCGCTTGAAGGCTTGAGGGATTTAAGCGTGATTGCGACCGCGCCGCAACGGCGGCTTGCTATCAAAACCTTTGTTCGCAGCGAAGGCAATGGCGTGATCCGCGAAGCCGTGCTGCGCGAACTGAAGCGCGGCGGCCAGGTTTATTTCCTGCACAACGAAGTGGAAACGATTGAAAACCGGCGCCAGAAGCTTGAAGAACTGCTGCCCGAAGCGCGCATTGCCGTGGCCCACGGCCAGATGCCCGAGCGCGAGCTGGAGCGGGTGATGAAGGATTTCGTCGCCCAGCGCTTCAACCTGCTGCTGTGCTCGACCATCATCGAGACCGGCATCGACGTTCCCAGCGCCAATACGATTTTGATGAGCCGCGCCGACAAGTTCGGGCTGGCGCAGCTGCACCAGCTGCGCGGCCGCGTCGGCCGCAGCCACCACCAGGCATACGCCTATTTAATGGTGCCCGATATCGAAGGCCTGACCAAGCAGGCCAGCCAGCGGCTGGACGCGATCCAGCAGATGGAAGAACTCGGCTCCGGCTTTTACCTGGCGATGCACGACCTGGAAATTCGCGGCACCGGCGAGGTGCTGGGCGAAAACCAGAGCGGCAACATGCTCGAAATCGGCTTTCAGCTTTACAACGAGATGCTGGGCGAAGCCGTCGCCTCCCTGAAGGCTGGACGCGAGCCGGACCTGCTGTCGCCGCTCAGCGTCACCACCGAGATCAACCTGCACGCCCCCGCGCTGCTGCCGAGCGACTATTGCGGCGACGTGCATCTGCGCCTGTCGTTCTACAAAAAGCTGGCCACCGCCAAAAAGACTGAGCAGATCGACGCTTTGCTCGAAGAGATCATCGACCGCTTCGGCAAGCTGCCAGCGCAGGCGCAAACGCTGATCGATGTGCACCGGCTGCGCGTGATCGCCAAGCCGTATGGTGTTGCCAAGGTTGATGCCGCGCCCGGCGCCATCACCATCACGTTCAGGAAAGACCCGCCGATTGATTCGATGGCGATCATGCATTTGATTCAGAAAAACAAGCACATTAAGCTGGCCGGCAATGACAAATTGCGTATTGAACGTGCCTTGCCGGAAGCGAAGGATCGTGCGCAACTGGTGCGGGATGTGTTGCGCAGCCTTGGGCAGCCAAAAGCATTGGAAGTAATGACATAGGTCATGGCATAGGCTAAAATCTTCGGAGCCGTATCAAAGGAGAAAAGCCATGAACCACGTGTCTAAAAAAACGCTTGAATACCGGGTTGAATCGCCGGCGCGCCATGTCAGCCTGTTTCGCAACGGAGCCAATCAGGCAGTACGTATTCCCAAAGAGTTTGAACTGCCCGGCAAAGAAGCCCTGATGCGGCGTGAAGGAACCCGGCTGATTATTGAAGTACCGGAGGTAAAGCCGCCCAGAGGAAGCGCAGCCGCGCTGATGGCCGCTTTGCACGAGCTGGCCAAACTGGGGCCTATCGATGAAGAGTTTCCCGATGTTGACGCAGGCCTTTTGCCATTGGATGACATTGACTTGGGTGGCGGCTGATGGCGATCGAGCACGATATCTACCTGCTCGACACCAACATCCTGTCCGACATGATGCGTTACCCGGAGGGATTGGCCTCGCAGCGTTTTATCGAGGCCATGAAAAATAAGCCCGGCGCCAGGCTCTGTACCAGCGTAATCGTTCAATGCGAATTGCTGTTTGGCATACGCCGCCGCACCCATCCGCGCTGGCAAAGTCACTATGAGGGGGTGCTGGAATCAGTGGATGTATTGCCGCTGGAACCCGATGTGTGCATCCACTATGCGGTTTTGCGCAGCCTGCTCGAATCTGCAGGCACGCCGATAGGTCCCAACGACGCTCTGATCGCAGCGCATGCTTTGGCTGCCAACGCCACCCTGGTCAGCGCCGATGCGGAGTTTCTGCGCGTCCCGGGACTGCGCGTCGAGAACTGGCTTGCCACGCAAAGCCCATGAACGCCAACCTGACGCCACTCACCCTGGACTTGCCCGACGATTCAAGCGCCCAGGCCGACAGCCATGAACCGCCGGCGACGGCATGAGCAGGCAGCCGTTGCTGCCTCCCGCACTGCTAGAACGCGCGGCGCGGCCGTATCGTACGGCGGGCCTGCATCCCTGGTTTTTTGCGCGTGGCAAGCTCGGACACGACCCGGTATTCGCCGGCCTGCTGCGCCTGGGGCTGATCCCGCACGACGCGCGGCTGCTGGACCTCGGCTGTGGCCAGGGTCTGCTGGCCGCGCTGCTGCTTGCGGCCGAGGCGCCGGCGCGTGGCATCGACTGGCCCGCGCACTGGGCTGAGGCGCCGCGCGGCGTGACGATGCGCGGCATCGATTTTGTGATGCGCGATGTACAGCGCGCGCGATGCGCTGTGATGGCCGCAGGCGCCGAAACGGCACGCGCACGCTTCGAGCATGCGGATATCCTTAACGCTGATTTCGGCGCGGCCGACATGGTGATGCTGCTCGACGTGCTGCATTACCTCGACTTTGATGACCAGCGGCAAGTGCTTGAGCGCGTACGCGACTGCTTGGCACCCGCTGGCACGCTGCTGCTGCGGGTGGCCGATGCCAACGCGGGCTTGAGCTTTCGCTTCGGGCGTTTCGTCGACAAGGCGGTGTTGGTCGGGCGTGGCTTGCGCGGCACGCAACTTTGCTGCCGGCCATTGAAGGAGTGGCAGCGGTTGCTTGAAGAGATCGGGTTTTCAGTGCGAACGCTGCCCATGCACGCCGGCACACCGTTCGCCAACTTGCTGCTGGTGTGCGGCGGCGGCACGGCCATGCGCCAACCATCACCCCAACTTTAAACGACCGATTTGTATGAATAACGCCCCTGTCACGCCCGCTCCAAGCCCGGCATTGAACATTGCGCACGGAGACGCCACAAGCGTGTCAGCGCCGCCAGCCGGCTACGGCGACTTCCTGCTTGAAATCAAGACGCAGATTCGTCAGCGCCAGTTTCAGGCGCTGCGTGCAGCCAATAACGAACTGCTCGCGCTCTACTGGTGGCTGGGTGAGAACATCAGCCAGCGGCAATTGGCGCTGGGCTGGGGCAAAGGCGTTGTAGAAAATCTGGCGCGCGATTTGCAGGCTGAGTTTCCGGGGCGTAACGGTTTTTCGGCGCAAAACCTCTGGTTGATGCGGCAATTTTTCAATGAATATGCCGCCAAGCCAAAACTCCAATCGCTGATTGGAGAAATCAGCTGGGCCAAAAATCTCCTCGTCATGGGCCGTTGCAAGGACGATCTGGAGCGCGAGTTCTACCTGCGTGCCACGGCCCGTTTTGGCTGGACCACGAAGGTGCTGCAGCACCAACTCGACAACCACAGCTACACCCAATACCTGAACGGCCAGACCAATTTCGATGCCGCCGTTCCCGACAGCATCAAGGCCCAGGCGCTTCTGGCCGTCAAGGATCATTACACCTTCGACTTTCTCGGCCTAGCCGAAGAACACTCCGAGCGCGAGCTGGAGCAGGCGCTGGTGCGCAACCTGCGCAGTTTTCTGTCTGAAATGGGTGGCGCCTTTACGTTTGTCGGCAACCAGTACCGGCTGGAAGTCGATGGCAAGGAATACTTCATCGACCTGCTGCTGTTTCACCGCCGCCTGCGCTGCCTGGTCGCCATCGAGCTGAAAATCGGCGAGTTCAAACCCGAGCACAAAGGCCAGATCGAGTTCTACCTTGACACGCTCGACCAGCAGCACCGGCTGGAAGGCGAAAACCCGCCGATTGGCATTGCCATTTGTCGCGGCAAGACCAAAACCATGGTCGAGTACGCCCTGCGCACCATGACGCGCCCGCTGGGTATTGCGACATACACCGTTACTCCGCAGCTGCCTGCCAGCTACCGGGATGATCTGCCGAGTCCGGAGCAGATCGCGGCGCGGTTGCAAGGCTGGGCGGGAAGCGACGAAGCATGACCGCGCGCCAACTCGCAAAGCGCCAAAATTTATAAGAAACAGTCCTTTTGCGCTCACCGCCCGTGCGCAAGCAGCTATCAAAACAATAGTATTCAAGCCATGACCCCTGTTGAAACCTCCCCCGGCCTCGTCGTCAACATCGCCACGCCCGATCTTCAGCTTGCGGACTTCAGGCTGATCGCCTTCGACATGGACTCGACCCTCATCAACATTGAATGCGTCGATGAAATTGCAGACGCCGTCGGCCGCAAGGCCGAAGTCGCCGTGATTACCGAGGCGGCGATGCGCGGGGAAATCACCGACTTCAAGGACAGCCTGCGGCGGCGCGTCGCGCTGCTCAAGGGCGTCACTGTCGAGGAAATGGAAAGGGTGTACCGCGAACGCCTAAGGCTCAATCAGGGTGCGGCCGAGCTGGTGCGGGCGTGCAAGGCGGCGGGGTTGAAAATTCTGCTGGTTAGCGGCGGTTTTACCTTTTTCGCCGACCGGGTTTGCGAGTTGCTGGACATCGACTTCGCGCGCGCCAACGTGCTCGAAGTCGAAGGCGGCAGATTGACCGGCAAACTGGTCGATCAGCCCTGGGGTGACATATGCGACGGCGAGGAGAAACGCCGCATGCTGCTGCAAACCTGCGGCCAGCTGGGCCTCAACCCGCTGCAGGCGATTGCCATGGGCGACGGCGCCAATGACCTGCCAATGATGGGCGCCGCCGGTCTTTCAGTGGCCTACCACGCCAAGCCGAAAGTGCGTGAGCAGGCGATGGTGGCGATCAACGAAGGCGGGCTGGACCGGTTGCTGGAGCTGATGAAGTAGGCGCAAAGGCTTGTGCGTCATTGCCCGCCCTGCAGCTTCGCATGAATCCGCCGTATGTTGCGCCACACAAACCACAGCACCAGCGGAATCAAGGCGCCGGCGGCGATCTCCGGATTGATCGGCGCGCCCGCGGCCTTGGCGGCCTTGCCGCCGTAAAGCAGCAAACTGATCACGTAATACGAAATGGCGGCAATCGACAGGCCTTCCACCGTCGACTGCAGGCGCAACTGCAATTCCTGCCCGCGCGTCAGTTTTTCCAGCAGCGCCTGGTTTTGCATCTCGGTGGCGATCTCGACCCGCGTTCGTAGCAGCGCGCTGGTGCGGTTGACGCGCTCCGACAGCGAAGCCAGCCGCTGCGCCGTCGCCGCCACTGTGGCAATGGCGGGCGACAGCCGGCGCTGCATGAATTCGCCCAGCGTTTGCGTTCCAGAAATCGGCTTTTCGCGCAATTCGGTGAGGCGTTGGCCGACCAGCGTGTTGTACGCCTGGGTCGCAGAGAAACGGTAGACATGCTCGGCGGTGGCGCGCTCGACCCGCGCCGCCAGCGAAACCAGCGTGTCGAGCAGTTGCTGGTCGGAAGCCGAGTTGTTTTCCAGCCGCGCCGTGATGTTGGCCAGCGCATTTTCGGCCTCGGCCAGCATGGGCCCGAGTTGCTTGGCAACCGGCAGACCGCGCAGTGCCATCAGCCGGTAAATTTCCAGTTCCAGCAAACGCTGCGAAATGCGCCCGGCGCGGGTTTCGGTGGTGCCGGGCTGCGCGATGACCAGCATGCGCTCGAATCCGTCAGCGCCGATCCGGAATTCCGTGACGGCCCAGGAATGCCCACGGCCCGTCTGCGAAGCAATCACCGGCCGGCCGCCAAACCAGCCAAGCGCCTGCCGCATCAACGCCGGCTCGTCGGACAGATCGCCTTCCACCATGGCCAGTTGAATTGCAGCCACGGTGCGCCCGGGAATGCTGCGCAGCCAGTCGGGGTCGACTGCCAGGGCGTTCATCAATTCGGGATCGTTGGCGCCCAGCAGTGCGCTGGCATGCAAGTCCTGCACGATCGAATACCGGGTGAATTCGGTATGGCGCTCCCACTTGACGGTGAAGCCGCCACACGTCAGGCGCAAAAAATTGCCTTGCAGCCGCTCCAGCGGCAACGCTTGCTGGCCAGGCAGTCGCCGCAGATGCAGACATTCCAGTTCACGGCTTGCGTCCGCGTTAAGTACCGCCACCTGAACAATGAGCGCCGGTAGACGGACGTGGGCCGGCGGGCGGGCATGCACTTCATCGTGCAACGCCCTGCGCAAGGGGTCGTCAGGCGGCAGGAAAGTGGCGGAAGTCGAGGCGGACGATGGGCTGAATGTCATGGGCCAATACTACTATTTTCATAGCTGATTTCGCCCGCCAGACGCCGCTGCACGCGACCCGGCGACGCCAGCGATAACGGAACCCGGCCCGCCGCATGACGCTGGCCGTTGCAGGCTTCGTGGCTGATGGCCAGGTTGTCGGCATGGCTGTTGCCGCCATCGCTCAAGGCCTGGATATGCTCCAGCGTGGCCGCGTCCGGCGCGACATGTTCGCCGCAAACCCAGCAAGGCACGACACCATGAAGCTGCCGCGCGACGGTTCTGTACATCTTGATTCGAAGGTGGCGCAGACTGCTCATACCGCCATTTTCTTGCAAAACCTTTGACTTGCCCGGCGCCGCGAGCTTGTCGACAATAGCGGCATTCAAAACCAACGAGGATTCCACATGAAGGGCGACCCACAAGTCATTTCCTGGCTGCAGGCCCAGCTAAAAAACGAGCTGACCGCCATCAACCAGTACTTCGTCCACTACCGCATGTACAAGCACTGGGGCCTGGACAAGCTGGCGAAGAAGGAATACGAGGAATCCATCGGCGAAATGAAGCACGCCGACCGGCTGATGGACCGCATCTTCATGCTCGACGCCCTGCCCAACCTGCAGGATTTGGGCAAGCTGATGATCGGCGAGGACGTGCTGGAGGCGATGAACTGCGACCTGCGGCTGGAAACCGGTGCCCAGGCGACGGTGAAGGACGGCATCGCGCATTGCGAAAGCGTTCGCGACTATGTCTCGCGCGACCTGCTGCAGCTCATCCTGGACGACACAGAGGAGCACATCGATTTTCTGGAAACCCAGATCGAGCTGGCCGCCAAGGTCGGTATCCAGAACTATTTGCAAAGCCAGATGGGCGAGCTGGAATAAAGCGCGGAACGCAAGGCACGGCGCCTTTGCCGTCCCGCATGGGGGACGGTCGATTCAACAACAACGGGGCCTTGATGCCCCGTTGTCGTTTTCATGCCCTGAATCGTTGAAAACTGCCATCAAGGTTGGTTCTAATTGAGATCATTCTCATTACGGCAAGTTAGCCGATTCTGTCGATTGATTCGCGAGCCGGCGCCTGGCAGCCTTGCGAATACTGCTTGGCACAGCTAATTTCTTTAATCTGGATCGGTCCGTAAAAAGCTGGTCACGCCTGGAGCCTTTCCCGTTGGCATACCCGTCCGGCTGCGCGGTTTTCCGGTCGCGACTGTCGGCGACCTGCTGATCGACGGCATGCGCGACCCGTCGCAGTACGACCGCGACGCTTTCAACTAAGACCGCATCGAGATCATGCGCGGCTCGGCGTCGATGCTGTTCGGACGGGGCTCCACCGGCGGTGTGGTCAACCAGGTGACCAAGCAGCCGATCCTGGACAACCAACACGAGGCGCAGGCCACGGTGGACTCCAAAGGCTATTTGCGCAGCACCGGGGACTTCAATCTGAAGACCGGCGACGATGCGGCGCTGCGCATCAACGTCATGGGCACCAAGGCCGCCAACGGCGGCGCAACCATCGACAAGTGCGGCATCGCGCCGACGTACCGCTGGGGCATCGGCGCGCGCGACGAGTTCAGCGTCGGCCTTTTTCACCTGAACGTGGACAACGTGCCAATGTCAGCCATCCGCTACCTGGGCGGCAACGTTCCCGACATCAAGCCAGGCAACTTCTACGGCACGAAAAGCTCGGGCACGTTGGGGGCTTATGCGCAGGACCTGGTTCAGGTCGCCCCGGGCTGGAAATTGCTGGGCGGCATCCGCTACGACAGCTTCAAAGGCGATTTCAGTCAAACCGCCTACCCTGCCAACGCCGCCAGCACGCAGACCAAGACCTCGCTGTCGGACGGCACGTTCAGCTACCGCACCGGCGTGCTGTATCAGCCCAGCCCGACGAGTTCCTACCATTTTTCCTACGGTACTTCGTTCAACACCTCGGCGGACACCTATCAGTTTGTGACGCCGCTCAATGCGAACACACCGCCGGAGAAAAGCCGCAACATCGAGTTGGGCGCCAAGCTCGACTGGCTCGACCGCTAGCTTTCCACCCGCGCCGCGCTGTTCCGCACCGAAAAATTCAACGAGCGCACGACCGACGCGGATTTCGCGGGCAGCGCCTACCTGCTGTCGGGCAAGCGCCATACCGCGGGTGTCGAACTCGACGTGGTCGGCAAGCTCACCCAGAACTGGGAGGTTTACCTGTCGTATGCGTTCACACCCGTGGCCAGGATCGACCAGGCCGGCAGTACGGCGCAAAACATCGTTGGCTCGCGCGTCGGCCTGACGCCCAGGCACAGTGGCAGCGCCTGGGTACCGCTTCACCGAGGCCGCCTATGCGCAGTTATACGGCGACCAGCTGTATCCGGGGTTCGTGGTCAGCGGCCTGCCGCGCACCGTCAAGCTCACCGTCGGCACCCGTTTCTACGCGCCTGCGAGCCGCTATCCTCGTTTGATGCTGTTATGGATTCATCAGGTGCTGACGCCCGACCTGCTGCGGCTGGCGCATGACATCCTGGCCGGCGCGCCCTGGGGTAACGGTCGGGTGACCGCCGGCGAACAGTCGGCGCAGGTCAAGAACAACCAGCAGCTGCCCGAAGCCTGCGAGGAAACCCGGCGGCTGCAGGCCCTGGCGCTGGCTGGCCTGGAGCGCCAACCGGGCTTTTTCTCGGCCAGGCTGCCCAAAAAAATCTCGCCGCCACTGGTCAACCGCTACGGCGGCGACGCCGACCGCTTCGGCAGCCATGTCGACGGCGCGATTCGCTATCTTTCCAGCGGCGCCGGGCGGGTGCGCACCGACATTTCCTGCAAGCTTTTCCTGTCCGAGCCCGAGGACTACGAGGGCGGCGAACTGGTCATCGAAGACCTTTCGGGTGACCAGCGTATCAAGCTTGCGGCGGGCAGCCTGGTGATTTATCCCGGCACCAGCGTGCACCGGGTCGAGCCGGTCACGGGCGGCCACCGCCTGGCATGCTTTTTCTGGGTCGAAAGCATGGTGCGCAGCCTGGAGCAAAGGCAATTGCTGTTCAACATGGACAACAACTTGCGGCAGCTGCGCGGCACGGTCGGCGAAACCGACCGGGCCGTGATCGGCCTGACGGGCACGTACCACAACCTGCTTCGCCTCTGGGCCGATACCTGAGCGGCGTCCCGGAGCTGGCGGCAATTGCGCCGGGCGCCGTCACGCTCGCGGACCATGAGGCGCATGCCCGCACCCGGCCGGACGACAACGCCTGGTCGTATTTCAGCGGTGGCGCGGCCGATGAAATCTCGCTGCGCGCCAATCGCAGCGCCTGGGACGGCCACCTGCCGCACCCCCGCGTGCTGCGCCGATGGCGGGCCGGCAAAACCGGGTGGAACCTATCGGGGTGAAGCCCCAGCGTGGTCCGCTATGGTTCCAGCTCTACGTACATTTGGGCCCCAGCGCCGTACTGATCGGCCGGCCCTTTGTGTTCGGCCTGGCCAACGCTGGCGCGCTGGGCGTCGCGCATGGGCTGCGTCTCAAGCCCGACGAACTGGAAATTGCGATGGCGCTGTGCGGCTGCGCCACGCTGGCGAAGGCAACGCCCGCGCTGCTGTTCAAGCCTGATCGATGGTGCCCGGCGTAACCCCGGAACAATTAGTTTTATAGACGAAATAGGCGTTTTGCGCTTTCCTGGCGTGCGCAAGCCGCTATCATTTTTATTTTTTTCGTCGTGAAAAGTTGCTGATAAACGCAATTTTCAGCCAATCGCGGCGCTGGTCAGCCCCTGCATTTGCGCAAAAACAGCCGGTTGCTGGTGGCCCCAAGGGCTGATGCGGCCGTATTCGCGAACGTCTGCGCGAGCAGACCTTCGGTCGCAGGCACCAAGCACCGCATAGGGCCTGATCGGACCCTGCGTCAGCGGCCCGATTGCTATTAATAGCATAGCGCGCTGTATACATAGCGCAGGCAGCGCTTTTTTACTTGTAAATGCAGTTTTTTCGCACGTTCGTTACACGATTAGTTTAGGGTATTGCAAATAAGATCGATTCTCATTTATAATTAATTTTTGATTGAAGCCGTCAACATTTTTTCAGGGCTCAACATGATCGTTTGTGTATGCCGCCGCGTCTCCGACCGTGAAATCGCCCGCCACGCCCGTGCCGGCATGGGATTTGACGACATCCAGTTCGAACTTGGCGTGGCGACGCAGTGCGGCCAATGCGAAGGGTGCGCACGCGACGTTGTTGCGCAATGCAGTGTGACCTGTCCGACCGCCAACATCACGCGGGTCGACCTGCGCATCGATGCTCAATCATGGAGCGCCTTGCCGGCTTGAGCGCAACGTTGTCCATGCAAGCGTTGCGGTGGGGTCAGCCTGGACGGCGCAATGCCTCCCGGTTTGGTATGACCCCTCCTTGATGAACGCCAAAGCGCTTGGAGGCAGTCCGATGCCGCCCAGGTTCGCATCTCGCTCGGGCCTCAGCCGAAGCGCGGTCATCGCACTGGCGGTGGTCGTGCTCCATGCCGGCTTCATCTGGGCGCTGCAAACAGGCTTGCTGATTCGAACTGCCGAGCTGCTGGTCCCGGCCGAAGTTCTGGCGCAATTGTTTGAGCCGCCGGCGCCCAAGACAGAGCCACCCCCCCCAC
>Ga0136611_10000193_pt1 | contig 36825 bp, 29 predicted proteins | sample AntDrymUQ2232306_2_FD_106645 | JGI IMG/M metagenome (GOLD analysis project Ga0136611, IMG submission 106645) | Polar desert sand microbial communities from Dry Valleys, Antarctica - metaG UQ223 (23.06) | ecosystem: Environmental > Terrestrial > Soil > Desert | place: Antarctica: Dry Valley...
CTCGATCACTCGCTGACTGCGCGGTCCGGGCATGTGGATCCCTCAACGGAGATCCGCTCACGATACGCCCCGCGACCACACTTCCGTCAACTCCTCAGCGACTTCTGGGGAGCGGTACTTAGGGTGACCGTACGGGCTCGTGTGTGTTCTCGCCTTGATAGCGTCCCCCGTAGGGGCTCGTCGGGGCATCGAGACTTACGAACACGAGTTGTAGCACTCGCGCGCCACGGCGGACCGAGAATCCGCCCGGATTGTAGACCACCAGCAATGCCTCGGAGCGCCCGCTGTAGCCCGCGTCCCAGACCGCCGTGTGGATCGCGACACCACACCGGAGGAGCGACGAGCGCGACCGCCCGAAGGCCATGAGTGTTGTCGGCAGTGAGACGGTCTCGATCATGCGGATGACGTACGGTGCGGGCGCAAGCGCGTAGATGTCGTCCACTGGAGCAAGCTCTCGCCGCTCCGAAATGATGCGCTCCTCGTCGGTGACGCCGATCGTGCCCGGCGAAGTCAAAGCCCAGACGCTCTCGAGTCGCAGATCCACCCCGTTCGGCTGGATTTGTTGCTCGGTGTCCCCGAGGCCGCCGATCATTGGCGGGTCACCTTGCAGGAGCCGGCGGATGGTCGCGGCGCCGATGGCGCCCTTCGGGCCTCCGCGCTCGCCCCGCGGCGCACCCGTCACCTCCGTGGAGGCCGTGGCATTCGCAGAGGACGTGCGCCCTCGCTCGCGGGCCACCTCGACGGAAATGGCGCCGCTGGAGGCGCCGGCCACCGGTGCGCCCGGCTTGACAATACGCACCCACGCGGCCGAAAGGAGCGGGAACTGCGCGAGCAGCGCGGCGGCGACGCGCTCGGCGACCGCTTCGATCAAGTTTAGCGGCGGCCCCTCAATCACGTCGCGGATAGCTCGCCAGGCGCTAGCGTAGTCGATGGTCGCCGTCAGCCGATCCTCGCGACCCGCCACTGAGAGATCCAGCGAGAGTCGCACATCAACGACGAAACGCTGCCCGATTCGGCGCTCCTCATCGAGGACTCCGTGGTAGCCATAAAATGCCAGTCCCTTGAGAGAGATGGCATCCGCGAGCGGAGCAGCGTCAGTCACGGTCGCAGGGTACCAGAGCGAGCCATCGGGGTACACCGGCGCGGAGAGGCCACCCCCGGAAGGTTGCTCTCCGCGCCGACCACGTCCTACTCCGTGACGGTGAGCTTCGCGACCATCCACGGGTGGATGCGGCAGTAGTACGAGTAGTTGCCGGGCTCGAGGGACGCCGTGTCGAGCGTCCACGAGTTGGCCTTCTGGACGAGCGCCTCGCGCGTCGGCGACGAATCGAACGTCGTGCCGACCGTGAGGCTGTTGCTGAAGGGGCCGCCCTCGCCGAGCGCGATGCTCGTGACGGTGTGCGGGAAGCGATTCGTGTCAGGATTGACGAACAGGACCGACTCGCCCTTCTTCACGACGACATAGTCGGGGCCGTATCCCCACTGTCCGCGACCGGCGTCGAACCCCTGGCTGGGCGGCAACGAGTCGTTGTCAAGCATCGTTACCGTCGTCTGATACGCCGCGACGCCGCTCGCACTCGCGACCCAGAGTGCCCCGCCGACCAGTGCCGTCGCCGACGCCAGTCCGATCCAACGTAACCTGCGCATGAATTCCTCCTCACCTCGTCACCGGCCAGATGGTCGGCGTTGGCCGCGCGTGTCGCCGGGACTCGGCTCCCATTGACCCTTCTCGCGCCCATCAACGATCCTACGCACGGCCGCGTCGATCGGATTCGTCCATTGCTCTTCGGTGTCTCACGTCTCACCCGCGGTTGCGGCCGGAAAACGGGCGGACCGACACCACGTTCGCGATGCCGGCAACATCCAGAACTGTTCAGCATGAGGCGGTGAGCGTGGGAGAGTTGGCGGTGTGGTGGTGAGCGAACAGTACTGGGACCGACAGCTCGAGACGCTAGCGCCCGATCATCTCGCCCGTGTGCAGGACCATCGCCTTCAATGGCAGATCCAGCGCTGCTGGCTCGCCTCGCCCTTTTACCGTGCGCGCATCGAGCAGGCGGGGCTCGGCCCGCGCGACGTGCGGGCTCGCGCGGATCTCGCCCGCCTGCCCATCCTGACCGACCGCGATCTACGCGCCGACCTCGGCGCCCACCCGCCGCGTCGCTCGACTGCCGTCGCGCCGCCCGAATGGTGGGCGGCGACGCGCCCGGCGGCCCACCCCGACGGTGGGCAGCTCGTCTCTACCGATGGCGACCTGATCCACCAGTCCAGCCTCATTGCCCGAGCCCTCTGGGCGTTCGGAGTGCGCGACGCGAATGGCGCGTCTCCGCGCATCGAGCTCCGCGCCGTCGATCCCGCGACGCGCGAGGCGGCAGAGTCGGCAATCGCGGCCGGCATCGCCAGGCTCGGCCCGCATGGTCATTCGGAGGCCGATGCAGCGCCTCGGGCAACGTGGCACGTGGGGGCACCGACCGCAACAATCATCGCCCCGTCCTCAGCGTCCGACGAGCCGTTCCTCGCGATCGGGCATGGGCGCATCGGCACGACGCTGGCCGCCGAGTGCGACGCACGGCTTGGGCTGCACTGGGCCGAGGATCACTTCCTACTTGAAATCGTTGACACGCTGTCGTTCGCGCCCGCCGAGTCCGGCGCCATCGGGGGCCTCGTCCTCACACACCTGACACGCGAGGGCAATCCGCTCATTCGCTACTGGACCGGCATCAAAACGAGCCTCGATGCCTCGCCCTGTCCATGCGGGCGCACGGGCGCTCGGTCGGTAACTATCGCCCCGATCTAGCGCGGCCGGCTCGACATCTAAGCAACCGACGTCATGCAGTCCCGAGCGTGCGAGGAGCGGCGCGCGCCGCTCCTCGCACCTACACTTCCTTCGTCGGCGGCTCTTCCTTCAGGATCGAACGCCAGATCGTCGTGCTGGCGCGCCGCGCGACCAAACCACCGACCGCCATCATCCCCGCCACCAGCCCGGCCCACAATACTTTCTTCAACACGCTCGGATTGCTCCTTTCGATGATCGGGGTTGCGGCCTCGTCGTCCCCGCCGCGCCCGCCCAGATGCAGCTCGAATGGGAGCGACGGCAGCGACTCACGAACCTGCTCGATCCGCTCGCCCAAATTCTCGGCGGCATCGCGAGCGGCGCGCTTGAACCGCTCTTGCGGCGTCCGGCGTCGCCGCCGCTCGATGAGCGCCCGCGCCGCGAACGCGCCGCCGATGCCCACCGCACCGAGCCCGATCCCGATGAGCGCGGCGGGATGCTGCTCGACCGCCGCCGAGACGTTGCGCGTGTCGGTGGCCCGGAGAAAGCGGTGTCGCAGCTCGCGCGCGGCCGACGACACGTCCTTCCGGATCTCGTCTATCTCCCGTTGCGTGTCAGCAGCTGTCGCGCCCACCGCACGTCCTCCTTCAGCGTCGTCCGCGTCCGATCGAGTGGCGAGATCTTGATCTCCCGAATGCCGCGCATCACGATCCGGAACGCGATGTAGAAGATCGCCGCGAGGGCGAGCACGATGACCACCCAGCCAAGCCAGGGGCCGCCGAGCCACCGGTCGCTGATCCAGTTCAGCCCCAGCACGAGCGCCATCACGACCACGTTGAGCAGGATCAACGCCCCGACCGCCGCGATCCCCGCGCCGATGGCCAGCGTCTTGCCGGCGTTGAGGCCGGTGAGGACGTTCTCCTTGATCTCCTGCTTGACGAGCTGGACCTGGCGATCGAAGACGCCGTTAAAGCCGTTGATGATGCGCCGAAGGAGCTGCCCAATCGACTGTCGCTGTGTCGGTGGGAGCTGTTCCGCCACTCTCGTCCCCCTCTGGCGCACGACGCACGTCGATCGCGCTCAGGCAGTTTCCGTGCCCGCGTCCCCGCGACGGCCCCGTCATTCTAGACCACTTTGGTACGTGAGGTGGCCTTCGAATTTTCCGGCGTGGCCGAGACCCGCCTCGGCCACGCCGCTTCGAGCGTTTCCTGTTGTCGAGACTGCCTCCACGGGGACATCATGCCCCGGACGGGTGCCCCCTTCCATCGGTCGTGGATTCGGTAGAGCGGGCACTGACGCGAACGCGACTGGATGTGCGATTATGGGCGAGCGTGCGAAGGGCAGCACGTCAATCACCACGGTCGGTGACAGGGGGACACAATGCCGCGATTCCTCGACATGCACATCGTGCCGCCGGATCAGGTCACGCCCGAGATCGTCGCGGCGCTCCACAAACAGGATCTCTCGGTCCAGGACAAGCACGGCGTGCGGTACGTGAAGTACTGGTACGACGCCGCGACGGGGCGGGTTTTCTGCCTCTCCGACGCGCCGAGCCGGGAGGCCGCGCTCGCCGTACACCGCGAGGCCCACGGCGAGATGCCGGACGACATCTTCCAGGTTGAAGAGTTCGAGTAGCGCAACCTCGGCGGCGGCTCGCCTCGCGATGCACAGCGGCGACGCGCTAGGCTACATCGTGACAGTCACCACAAGGAGGCGGTTTCGCGCCGTGCGGCTCCCATGACCGCGATGCCCAGCGGCACCGTCACCTTCCTTTTCACGGACATCGAAGGTAGTACTCGCCTGCTCGAACGCCAGCCGGATGCCTATCGCCGCGCGCTCGCTCGGCACGACGCCATCATCCGACGGGCGGTAGTTGACCATGCTGGCGTTGTCGTGCAGTCGCGCGGCGATGGCTTCTGTGCCGCCTTTGCCAGCCCATTGGAGGCCATCCGCGCGGCCCACGAGAGCCAGCTTGGGCTGCGCCGGGAGGAGTGGGGAGAGATCGGCCAGGTCAAATCTCGCATGGGCCTCCACACCGGGGAGGTAGAGCTCCACGACGGCGAGTACTTCGGCGCGCCGCTCCACCGCTGTGCCAGGCTGATGGACAGCGCTCACGGAGGGCAAGTCGTGCTGTCGGCGGCCACGGCAGCGCTCCTTGGCGAAGTGTTGCCGCCCGGTGTCTGGCTCAAGGACCTCGGCGAGTATCGCCTGCGGGATCTGATCCGCTCTGAGCGGATCTACCAGCTCGTTGCAGTAGGCCAGCCCGCTGACTTCCCGCCGCTGCGCACCCTGACCTCCATCCCGAACAACTTGCCGATGCAGGCCACGGCATTCATCGGGCGGGACCAGCAGCTCCAGGCCGTTCAAGCCACACTCCTGCGTTCGGACGCACGGCTCGTCACGCTCACCGGCCCCGGTGGCACCGGCAAGACCCGCCTCGCGCTCCAGGCCGCCGCCGAGCTCATGGACAGCTTCCCGAGCGGCGTCTACTTCGTCGCCCTCGCGCCCGTCACCGACCCGGATCTGGTCCCGTCCGCCATCGCGCAGGCGCTCGACGTTCGAGAAACGGCCGGCCGACCGATACTCGCCGCGCTCGCCGACGCGGTGCGGCAGAAGCAGTCCTTGCTCGTGCTGGACAATTTCGAGCAAGTTGCCGCCGCCGCTCCGTTCGTCGCCGATTTGCTCGCCGCCGCGCCCCAGGTGAAGGTGCTGGTCACCAGCCGCTCGGTGCTCCGCATCTATGGGGAGCGCGAGTTGTCCGTCCCGCCCCTGGCGCTGCCGGACCATCGCACGGCGCCAACCGCGGCCCACCTGGCGCGGTTCGAGGCCGTCCACCTGTTCGTGGACCGCGCCCAGGCCGCTCGATCCGACTTCACGCTCACCGACGAGAATGCCCCGACAGTGGCCGAGATTTGCCAGCGACTCGACGGGCTGCCCCTGGCAATCGAGCTTGCCGCTGCCCGCATCCGTGCGCTGCCGCCGCGCGCGATGCTCCAGCGGATGGAGCGACGCTTGCCGCTCCTGACCGGCGGCGCCCGCGACCTGCCGGCCCGCCAGCGGACGCTGCGCGACGCCATCGCCTGGAGCTATGACCTGTTGGATGGAGGCGAGCAGGCGCTCTTTCGCCGGCTCGCCGTGTTCCGTGGCTGCACGCTCGAGTCGGCGGAGGCAGTCTGCTCGGGCGACTCGCCCCGACCGGGGGCGAGGTCGGTGGCAATGCCACCTCTCGATTTCGACATTTTTGACGGCATTGAGTCGCTGGTCGAGAAGAGCCTGTTGCGCCCGGCGGAAACAGTCGACGGCCAGCCACGGTACCTGATGCTAGAGACGGTCCGCGAGTATGCACTGGAAAGACTGCAAGAGAGTGGCGAGGGAGAGACGATTTCGCGGCGACATGTCCTCGCCTGGCTGACATTTGTCGAAGCCGCTGAGCCCGAGCTGTACAAGCCCGACCAAGCGACCTGGATCGCGCGCATTGAGGAAGAGCACGACAACCTGCGAGCTGCGCTGCGCTGGAGCGAGGACCAGGGGTTTGCGCAGCCGGCGCTGCGGCTCGCGGCGGCGCTCTGGTGGTTTTGGTCGATTCACGGGCACGTCGACGAGGGGAGAGGTCGATTGGCGGGCGTGCTAATGCGGTTTTCGGCCAGCGCTGATGCGTCCCCCGCGCGAGCCGAGTTGTACGCCAGGGTGCTGTACGGCGCCGGGATCCTTGCCTCGATGCAGGGCGATCACCATGCCGCGCGCCGACTGCATGCGGATGGCCTCGCACTCAGGCGGACGATTGGCGACATGACCGGGGTCTTCAACGCCCTCGAAGGGCTCGGAACAGTAGAGAGCCGCCAGGGAGACTATGTCGCGGCGCGCGCGCATCTGGAAGAAGCCCTGGACATCGCGCGCGCTCTCGGAGACGATATCGCGTATGCCATGGCACTCCACGCACTCGGCAACATCAGCGCCGAACTCGGGGAGTTCGAAGCTGCCCGCACCTACTACGAGCAAAGCCGTGCGCTCGTGCCGAGCGAGGATGATCGTCAAGGGCCACTACTTTCGCTCGCCACCATCGCGCTCGACCAGGACCGGTACGACGAGGCTGAGGTGATCGCGCTCGACGCGCTTTCCCGCTACCGTCGGAGCGGGAATCGACAGGTCGAAGCGCTCGTATTGGCGACTCTCGGCGGCATCTCCTTGGCCCGTGGCAACCTGGAGGCGGCGCGGGAGCACCTGGCTCATGGACTGTCCATCATGCAAGAGCTCGGGCGCGTCACCGGGGTTGCCCAAACCCTGGAGCGGTTCGTCGGTCTGGCGACGGCGCAGGAGCGTTTTGCGGGTGCCGTCCAGCTTGCGAGCAGCGCAATGGTGTTGCACGAGCGAGCCGGCGCCCCACTCTCATCCATCGGACGGGACAGGCTCGAGCGCATGCTGGAGCCTGCCCGCCGAGTGTTGACCGCCGACACGGCGGCGGCAGCGTGGCAAGCCGGCTGTGCGATGGATCTCGACCGGGCGGTTGAGGCCGCGCTCGCGATCACGGCGCTGGAAACAGTAGAACCGCCCGATGCCGACCGCGCTCCACCAGTCCGAAGCGCCCCTTCGAGACTCAGCGCCCGCGAGCTGGAAGTAGCCACCCTCATCGCGGAGGGCAAGACCAATCGCCAGATCGCCGAGGCACTCGTCATCACCGAGGGCACGGCCGCCAACCACGTCAATCACATCCTGACCAAGCTCGATTTCAGCTCGCGAGCGCAGATCGCGGTCTGGGTGTCCGAGCAGGGACGCAGCTCTGATCGAGCGAAGAACGGCCAGCCCGGCTCTTGAACGACGCACGGGGCATGTATACCGACCACCCCTGAATGTACATGCGGATCTACAGATCCGTAGACGCGGAGCTGGCGGGTCAGGGCCTACGATCGGGATGCGGATCGAGTTCGACGAATGAGCTCGAGGAGGACTGCCATGACTGCGACCGCCCCCGTAACGTCGGCGTTGACTGATGCGCTGATTGCCCGCTGTGGCGAGCGCGCCGCCACCTACGATCGCGAGAACCGTTTCTTCGCGGAGGACTTCGAGGAGCTGAGGCGGGCGGGCTACTTGCAGATCCCGATCCCCCGCGAAATCGGCGGGCTCGGGATGTCGCTCGCCGAAGTCTGCCGGGAGCAGCGCCGTCTGGCCTACCGTGCGCCGGCCACGGCCCTGGCGACGAACATGCACCTGTACTGGATGGGCGTGGCGGCCGACCTGTACCGGCTCGGGGACACGTCGCTCCGGTGGATGCTCGAAGAGGGTGCGCGGGGCGAGATCTTCGCGGCCGGGCACGGCGAGTCGGGCAATGACCTACCGGTCCTCTACTCCACGGCGAATGCGGAGCGGGTGGACGGCGGCTACCGTTTCACCGGCCGTAAGAGCTTCGGCAGTCTGTCCCCGGTCTGGACACGCCTCGGTCTTCATGGCATGGACAGGTCGGACCCGGCCAACCCGAAGGTCGTGCATGCCTTCATGCCACGCGATACGCCCGGGTACCGCATCGAAGAGACGTGGGACACGGTCGGCATGCGGGCCACGGCCAGCCAGGACACTGTACTCGAAGGTGCGTTCGTCCCCGACAAGTATATTGCTCGGGTGGTGCCACCGGACTTCGCCGGGGCCGACCTGTTCGTGCTAGCGATCTTCGTCTGGGCGGAGCCGACGTTCGGCAGCGTCTACCTCGGGCTGGCGCAGCGCGCCCTCGATTTGACGGTGGAAGGCGTCAAGACCAAGCGCTCCATCGCGCAGATGAACCGCTCGATGGCGTACCACCCGGAGGTCCAGCACAACATCGCCGAGATGGTATTGGCGCTCGACGGTGCGGTGGCGCACGTGGAGCGGGTCGCTGACGACTGGTCGAACGGCGTGGACCACGGCCATGACTGGCCGTCCAAGCTCGTCTCGGCGAAGTACCACGCCGTCGAGGCGGCCAAGAAGGTCGTCGATCGCGCGTTCGACGTGATCGGCGGCGGCGCTATCTCGAAGCGCAACGAGCTGGAGCGCATCTACCGCGACGTTCGCGCCGGCACCCTCCATCCGGCCAACTCGATGCTCGTACACGAGATCGTCGGCAAAACGGCGCTCGGCGTGCTCGGCGAGTACCCCCGCTGGGGCTAAACGCCCCGCGTCACGCAGGGCATCACGTCGTCCACTTGCTATACTTCAACCAGTCGCGCCCGCCGAAGCCGCCGTTGGCGGAACAGTCGGCGGGCGCATTCGTGTACGCGACAGACGCGACAGGTCGGAGCCCGTGTCCCAGCAGCACATCAGAAACTTCTGCATCGTGGCCCACATCGACCACGGCAAGTCCACGCTCGCCGACCGCCTCCTGGAGATGACCGGCACCCTCGCGCTCCGCCAGATGTCCGATCAGCACATGGACCAGATGGACCTGGAGCGCGAGCGCGGCATCACCATCAAGGCCAAGGCGGTGCGCATGATGTACACCGCCCAGGACGGCATCGAGTACGAGCTGAACCTGATCGACACGCCCGGCCACGTCGATTTCGCCTACGAAGTGTCGCGGAGCTTGTCGGCCTGCGAGGGCGCGATCCTCGTCGTGGACGCGGCCCAGGGCGTCGAGGCCCAGACGCTCGCCAACGTCTACCTGGCCATCGACCACGGCCTGGAGATCATCCCGGTCATCAACAAGATCGACCTGCCGAATGCCGATCCGGAGCGCGTCCGCAAGGAAGTCGAGGACGTGATCGGGCTGCCCGGCGAGGAGTGCATCCTCGCCTCGGCCAAGCAGGGCACCGGCGTGCCCGAGATCCTCGAAGCCATCGTCGCCCGCGTGCCGCGGCCGCGCGGCGACGCGGACGCCCCGCTGCGGGCCCTCGTCTTCGACTCTCATTACGACCCCTACAAGGGCGTCATCGCCTACGTGCGGGTCGTGGATGGTTCGGTCGCGGGCGGCGAGCGGATCAAGATGATGGCGAACGACAATCGCGCCGAAGTGCTCGAGGTTGGGGCCTTCCAGCCGACGATGCACGCGATCGAGCGTCTCGAAGCCGGCGAGGTCGGCTACATCGCCACCGGCCTCAAGGACGTCCGCGAGCTGCACGTCGGCGACACGATTACCCACGTCGCCACGCCGGCCTCCGACCAGCTCGCCGGCTACCGCCCCGCCAAGTCGATGGTGTTCGCCGGCCTCTACCCGACCGCCAACGACGACTACGTCCTCCTCCGCGACGCCCTCGAGAAGCTCAGCCTCAACGACGCGTCGTTGCTGTACGAGCCGGAGAGCTCGGTCGCGCTGGGGTTCGGTTACCGCTGCGGCTTTCTCGGGATGCTCCACATGGAGATCGTCCGCGAGCGCCTGGAGCGCGAGTACGACCTCGATTTGCTCATCACCGCGCCGAGCGTCCAGTACCACGTCTACACCACCGACGGCGGGATGCTGAAGGTAGACAATCCGGCCCTCTTGCCGCCCCCGACCAACGTCAATCGGATCGAGGAGCCGTGGGTCGATCTGAGCATCATCGTGCCCAGCCGCTACATCGGGGCACTGATGGAGCTGGTGACGGCGCGGCGCGGCGTCTACAAGAAAATGGAGTACCTCGACGAGCTGCGGGTCGTGCTCTCGTACGGCATGCCGCTCGCCGAGCTGATCGTCGATTTCCACGACCAGCTCAAGTCGCGGACCCAGGGCTACGCCTCGCTCGACTACCAGTTCGCCGAGTACCAGGCGTCGAGCCTGGTCAAGCTCGACGTGATGGTGAACCAGCAGCCGGTCGATGCGCTCTCGATGATCGTCCATAGCGAGAAGGCGTACCCGCAAGGTCGCGCGCTCGTCGAGAAGCTGCGCGAGCTGATCCCCCGCCAGCTCTTCGACGTGCCGATCCAGGCCGCCATCGGCAGCAAGATCATCGCGCGCGAGACGATCCGCGCGATGCGCAAGAACGTGCTCGCCAAGTGCTACGGCGGCGACATCTCCCGCAAGCGCAAGCTGCTCGAAAAGCAGGCGGAGGGCAAGAAGCGGATGAAGCGCCTCGGCAGCGTCGAGATCCCGCAAGAGGCGTTCATGGCGGTCCTCAGCCTCCGCGACTAGTGCAGCCCCAACGTACCGTTGACGGCAATGCCGTCAACCCATCTGTCATCCTGAGCGCAGCGAAGGATCTACGGACTGTTCTGCGTTCGCCTGTCTGGAGATCGTTCAGTCACCGGTGCCTTTCAAGACGACAGAAGCGTCGCGGCATCGACCTTCGACTTTGACACGAGCGTGCCGGCGCGTCACACTTCGTGTCGGGCATCACGCCGACGCCCTCGTGCGTCCACGCACATCGAGACGTCACCACCAGATTTCAGCGGGAGGACCATCATGGCCGTCGAACAGCGCAAGGGCGCCGCGACGCTCCGGGGCCACGAGTTCACCGTGCTCGGCAAGGAGCTGAAGGTGGGCGACGACGCGCCCGACTTCACGCTCGTCGGCGCAGGCAACTCCGTGGTCAACTTGCGGGACACGGCCGGCAAGGTTCGCATCATCAGCACCGTCGCATCCCTCGATACGGCGGTGTGCAGCACCGAGACGCGGAAGTGGGAGAGCCAACGCGCCGACCTCGGAGACATCGAGATGCTCACCATCAGCATGGATCTGCCGCCCGCGCAGGCCCGCTGGAGGGCCGAGCATGGCGTCGGTCACTGGGTCCTGTCGTCGCACAAGAACGAGCAGTTCGCGACCGACTACGGCGTCTTGATCCAGGAGCTGCGGTTCTTGCAGCGCGCCGTCTTCGTCGTCGATAAAAACAACAGGATCGCCTACATCGAGTATGTCACGGAGATCCCCAGCGAGCCCGACTACGACAAGGCCATCGCCGCCGCCAAGAAGGCCGCGAGCGCGTGACCGAGCATGATGGGCCTGTCGCCGGCTGACGCGGTCAAGCGTCGGGCTCGCGAGCTTGGCTTCGCGCAGGTCGGCATCACCGACGCCTCGCCCTTCCCCGACGACGAGCGACGCTCGCTCGACTGGCTCGACGCCGGCCATCAGGCCGGGCTCGGCTGGATGACGCCCGAGCGCCAGCAGCGCGCCTGTCGCCCGGCCGAGCTGCTGGACGGCGCGCGGTCGCTGATCGTGGTCGGGGCAAGCTATGCCGACCCGATAGGCGGCCCTGCCCCGGAGTTGTCCGATGTCGATGCCGACGCCCCCGCGCGGGGGCGTGTCGCCCGCTACGCGCGCGGGACCGACTACCACGATGTCATGAAGGCTCGCTTGCATGAGCTTGCCACCTTCATAGAAGCACTCGACGCACCCGCCCCATCACCCGACCACCCGTCGATCCGGACCCGCGTCTTCGTCGATGCGAGCCCCCTCGTGGAGCGGGCGGCGGCCGTGCGGGCCGGGCTTGGCTTCATCGGCAAGAACACCAACCTCCTGACCCCCGACGCGGGCTCCTGGCTGCTACTCGGCGCCGTCCTCACCACATTGTCGCTTCAACCCGATACCCCAACAGTGCGCGACTGCGGGCAGTGCCGCCTCTGCCTCGACGCATGCCCGACCGGCGCCCTCCCGGCGCCGTTCGTGCTCGACGCCAACCGCTGCATCTCGTACTTGACGATCGAGCACAAGGGATCGATCCCGCGCGACCTGCGCCAGGGTATGGGCGCGCATGTCTTTGGCTGCGACGTCTGCCAGGATGTCTGCCCCTGGAACCGTCGCACGCGCACCCCGGCCTGGCCGGAGCTCGCGGGCACCAATGACGCGGGCGCTCCGGTCCTGAGCGACCTACTCCGAATCGATGCCGAAGCGTTCCGCACCGGCTACCGTTCCTCGCCAATCTCCCGCACCAAGCGCCGCGGACTCCTGCGCAACGCCGCCATCGCGGCCGGCAATGCGGGCGACCAACGCGACGTTCCCGCCCTGATTGACGCCCTTGCGGACCCGGAGCCGCTCGTTCGGGGCCATGCCGCCTGGGCGCTCGGCCAGATCGGCGGCGACGCGGCTTGTGATGCGCTACCCGCCGCGCAGCCCAGCGAACACGATGCGTCCGTCCTCGACGAGATCGATGCCGCCCTGAACATGCTATCGGCCCTGCGGTGATGACACTGACAGCGAGGCAGGAGTGCCGTCGATCGGCGTGCCCTCCCGAGACGTGCCATGTGCCTTCGGCACGCCAACACCGATGAAAACGGCCGCCGTCAACAGATGTGTCATCCTGAGCTAGGCGGAGCCTGGCGAAGGATCTCGCCCCCGACGTTGCCATCTACAGGGGCGCGAAACGGAGGCCACCTGAGGTGCTTCGCACTGTCCCCTGTTGGTTACACCGTGGATCCTTCGCAGGCTCAGGATGACAGGTTTGTTGTAGGCGCTTTGGCGCGCTTCCCAAGTCCTGCCATGCAAGCAATGTTCCGAGACACACGAAGCGCCGGCCTGTAAACAGGCCGGCGCTCGCTCGATCTCACAGGGAACCCACTTCAGGCGACGGCACTCTGCAAGATGTGGTTCACCACGATCCGACGCAAGTCCTGGCTGCGCGTTGCCCGTGTGATGAGGCGATGGACCACGACGGTCGTCGGCTCGCCGTCGGAGAGGCGGAATACCTCGTCGTCGCTCGGGCCCGCCACATCGATAATCCCTTGTCGGGTCAGCTCGTTCATGGCGAGCTTGACTTTCTCGATGGGGCGGTTGGTCGCGCGCGCGAGGTCGGCGGGCTCGACCCAGAAACCGGTCTGCTCGGACATTGCGCGGAGCACGTCCCACGCGGTGAACGACGTGATGTGGCACTTGATGAAGGCCAACAGGGCCGGATCGACATCTGGATGGGCCGGATGGGCATGAACTACCAAGGTCTGGCTCCGATGCTTGTACACGCTACATCCCTCACGACGCTGTGATGGAGCGCTTCGTCACTGACTCCGTCGTCAGCCACACACAGTGTACAACGTCCTGTGCCAATCTCGGACAGTTATTTCTACCCAAATCGTGACCTCTCGATTGTGGTTCCCGCACAAACCGAAGGTCGGGGCTACGAGCTCGGCGATGGGCTTGGGGAGGCCGTGGGCGTCGGCTCGCGGGGCGGCTCCGTGACCAATCGCTCCAGATCCTGCGCGAGTGCGTTCGTCACCAGATAGACGGCCGAATCGCCGCCCTTCATGGCGTACGTGCCGGCTTCGGCGGGCGCCTTCGTCCCGAGGATGAGCAATCGTTCCTCGTCGCCGCCCGTCATGACGGTGGCGGTGACGGCCGGTGGCGACAGGCCGAAGTCGGCCAGATTGGCCGGCTCGGCGATTCGCCGCGTCGCGCGAAGGTTCGACAGCCGCAGCACGACTCCGCTCAGGCGCACGCGGTCGGCCGGCTCGCCGCTCGGCTGGAGCGTCCAGGTGCCCTCGGCCGACCTCGCGACCTCGACGCCTTGCCCGCTCGATCCCGTGACGGTCAGTCGATCGACCGCTCGGTCGTCGAACGTGAACATGTCCAGGGCGGGGTCCGCAGTCGGCGGCGACTTGCTTGCCGCGCCCGGTGCGCCCGGCGCACCGGAGGCCGCGCCGCCGCCCGATGGGGCCTGATTCGGCCCGAAGTACAGGTAGCCGCCGAGGGCGAGCAAGACGACCAAGAGCGCGACGGTGACGCGGGGATTCATCCTAGCGGCGGCTCCACCAGACGGCGACCCCGGCGGCGAGCACGATGGCGGGCAGGAACAGGATCGATGAGACGAGCACGAAGTTCTGCTGCGCACCGGTCAGGAACAGCGTGCGGTTGTCCTGCGGCTTCGGACGAATCGCGACGAGCTCGTCGTCGCCCGCGAGCCACGTGGCGGCATTCACGAACAGATCGACGTTCCCGATCTGCGGCCCGAGCTGGAACACCTCGTTCGTCACGAACCGCGACGAGCCGACCGCGTACAGCCTCGCCTTCTTAGCTTGCTCGCCTTCGGTCGCGGGCGGCTGGCTCGGCGCGCTCTCCGCCGCGACTGCCAGTGTCAGCGGCCCGCGCTGATCCTGGCCCTCGTCGAATTTGACCGCCGCCGGGTTGCTGGCGGCACTCGGGTCGGACTCCGCCCAGCTGCGCTGGCTCGTCTGCGCGATGGGAGTCGTGGTCGGCCCGCCGGCGCTGCCCTGCCCCACGGTGAGGTAGGTCGGCCCCGGAAACAAGACCGGGAGGAGCTGCTCGGTCGTCCTGTGCTCAGAGAATCGGGCGACGACCGGATTGAACGGCGATCGGAACGCGAGGTTCGGGTCGGTCTCGACCACGAAATTCGAGCCCGCTTCGATGTTCCAGCGCGCCAGAATCGGCGCGAGACCGGAGTCGGTTTGTGGGTCCAGCATCACCATGAGCCGGCCGTTGCGGTCGAGGTACCGCGAGAGCGCGTCCACCTCCTCCGGACCGAATGCTACGCGCGGGCCGCCCACCACGACGATCGAGGCATCGTCGGGGATCTCGGGAGCCGCCAGCAGCGTGAGCGGCTCCACCACAAAATTCCGCGCTTCGAGCTGCGTCTTGAGCTGACTGAAGCCGTCCGGATCCGAGCCATCGAGGCGATGCTCGTTGTGTCCGACCGTGAAGTACGCCTTGCGTGCGTTTACCTGGACCAGCTTCAGCAAGCCCGTCGTCAGGTCGGCCTCGCGGGTGCCGGTGATCACCTGACGACGGTCACCCATCAGGAGCACCGACGTATTCAGCTCGCGGATGGCGTACTGCTGCGTGAGCGCGGGGTTCTCGATCGGATCGACGAACTCGTAGGCGAGCTTGCCGTTCGAGCGCAGCGCATACTCCTTGAGCAGCGACTCGTAGTCCGCCTTCTGGGGCTCGCTCGCCTGGAAGAACCCGATCAACCGAATGTCGGCCGGCGCTTGCTGGAGGATGGCTGTGCTCTCCTCCGACAGCGAGAATTGCTTCGTCGCGGTCAGATCCCACCGCTCCGCACGCCGCGTCCCGAGCACGTTGATGGCCGCCAGGATTCCGAGGAAGATCAGCGCGACGGCGACGGTGTTGCCGCCGTACAGCGCCCCGCGCGTCGTCATGCTGCCCCAGACGGCCTCCGGGTCGATGGCAACGGCCACGCCGATCAGCAGGATGCCGACCGCCAGCATGATCCGCATCGGCACGTCGAACGCGCCGAAGATCAGGTAGTACCCGACCGCGCCGATGAGCATGAGCCCGCCCAGGATGCCGAGCGGCATCTTAAACGAGTCCGGCGTGAGCGAGAATCGTCCGGGCGGCGCGTCGGGCGCGCGGCTACGCTCGGTCTGGCTGGGGTCGTCCTGCATGCCGAATGTCCTCGGGAGCGCTCGCGCCTACGCGCGCCAGCGGCGGGTTTGAAGCGACAGGAACGTAATGAAGAGCGCCGCCGCGATCACGCTCAAGAAATAGATCACGTGCGACGAGTCGATCACGCCGCGCGAGAAGTCCTGGAAATGTTGGGTGACGCTCAGGTAGCGCATGATGTCGCCGAACGGCCGTCCGACGAAATTCGCGACCGACTCGCTCAGCCACATGATGAGCAGGATCGCGAAGGTCAGGACGGCGGCCACGATCTGATTCTGCGTCAGTGACGACGCCATCAAGCCGATCGCCAGAAACGCCGCCGCCTGGAGGATCACCCCGAGGTAGCCCGTCACGATCGGGCCTTGATCCGGAGTTCCCAGCGCGAACAGCAGCGCCGGGAAGTACAGCGTGCAGGCAATCATGACGAGCACGAATCCGAGTGCGCCGAGGTACTTGCCGAGCACAACCTCGAGGTCCCGCACCGGGTTCGTCAGCAGCAGCTCGATGGTCCCCGTGCGCGCCTCCTCGGCAAGCAGGCGCATGGTCAGCGCCGGCGTGATGAACAGCCAGATGACGCTCAGATTGCTGATCAGGTACCGGAGCGACGCCTCATTCGTGTTCAGCAAGATCACCGAGAAGAGGAAGCCGGCAATCAGCAGGAAGAGGGCCGTCACCACGTACGCGATGGGCGACACGAAGTACGACTTCAGCTCGCGTTGCGCGATGGCCAGGGTCGCGTTCACGCGGCCACCTCCTCGGCGCCCGCGCCCTCCTCGGTAATCAACTTCAAGAACACGTCCTCCAGGCTCATGCCCGCCTGCCGCAACTCCAGCAGCCCGAATCCGCCGTCCACGAGCGCCTTGGCGACTTGTTCGCGGACGTCGGCACCGCTCTGGCACGCAACGTTGTAGACTGCGCGGTCGTCCTGGCGGCTGTCCTCCACCTGGACCGCGGTGACCAGCGGAATGCGCTTGAGCGCCGCCGTCACGGCGGCGCGCGCGCCACGAACTTCCACCTGGATCGCCTCGTCGCCGCGCATGCGCCTGGTCAGATTTTCGGGCGTGTCCTCGGCCACCACCTGGCCGCCGTCCACGATCAGCACGCGCGAGCAGATCATGCTGACCTCGGGCAGGATGTGGGTGCTTAGGATGACCGTGTGCTCCTCGCCGAACCGCTTGATGAGCTCGCGCACCTCGATGATCTGGCGCGGATCGAGGCCAACGGTCGGCTCGTCGAGCACCAGCACATCCGGCGAGCCGAGCAGCGCCTGGGCCAGACCAACCCGCTGCTTGTAGCCCCGCGAGAGCTTGCCGATGAGCTGGTTCGCGCGGTCGTCGATGCGCGTCGACTCCATCACTCTGTCGATCTGGCTCGTGCGGGTGCCGCGCCCGATCCCCTTGATCTTGGCCATGAAGTCGAGGTAGCTTCGCACGCTCATTTCGGGATAGAGCGGCACCGACTCGGGCAGGTACCCGATCCGTCGCCGCGCCTCGACCGACTGCTTGAACACGTCCAGGTCGGCGATCGTCACCGTGCCGCTGGTGGGCGGCAGGTAGCCGGTGATGATCCGCATCGTCGTGGTCTTGCCCGCGCCGTTCGGTCCGAGGAACCCAAGCACTTCGCCCTTCGGCACCTTGAACGAGACATCATCGACCGCGCGCCGCGACGCGTAGTCTTTGGTCACGTGTTGAACGTCGATCATCGATCTCACACTCGGCGGGCAATGGCCATTCGGTACGATCGCGACGCATGCTACGGCGTCACGTGCCCGAATTCGCGGTCAAGTGCCCCGACTTCTGATGCCCGCGCTCGCCGATTGCGACCGAGGACCCTGCGCCTGTTATATCGACGCCCCGACCGACCGAGCAAGGGTTCGGCGCTCCGACGCCAGGAGAATCGACGGACCGCGAGCACCTCCCCACCCAGCCGACAACCCATCACGTTCCAGCGCGCCGAACTCGTTCAACATTGTGCAGGGAGCTTGCCGCGAGACCGAATTCGGTCGGGTCCGCGACCGATCCTGTGCTATCATCGACCCGTCCATTCGTGTCTTGGGGGCCTTCGTGCGTTCGTTCGCTCGAAGCGTATTCGGCCGACCGTCCGCGATCGCCGGCACGCTGCTCGTCATCGCCGGCATCGTCTTCATCGGCTACGCGGTCGGAGCGTTCTTCGAGATCGTGCCCGGCAGTCGCGTGACCGTCCCGACGCCGGCCGCGCTCGCGCAGCCCCGGCCCACGATGACCGCCACGCCCTTACCGGTGGCCGTCGTGCCCGTCGCAACCGCAACTCCGCGACCAACGCTGGCGCTCGCCACGCGCGCCCCCGTCCTCGTGCCGGGCGGCACGCCTACCGCCGTCGCCACGCCCCGTCCCCTCACGGGCGCGATGCTCGCGCCGCCCCACCCCTCGGTCTACGAGACGCCGATGGTCGCCGCCGACGCCGAGGACCGCCCCTACTGGGGCAATCGTCCGCCGCCGGGGCTTGCCGCCCGACTCGAGATCCCTTCGATCGACCTGGGCACCGACGTGGTCGAGGGCGGCATCGTCACCAACGGCCGAGGCGAGCCCGAATGGCAGACCGTGCCCTTCGTGGCCCTCCAGTACCGCGAGCTCGGGCGGGTCGGCGGGCGCGGCAACGCCGTCATCTCCGGCCACGTCATCACGATCAACGAGGGCAACGTCTTCCGCAATCTCAATCAGCTCAACTTCGGCGACGGCATCAAGGTCCACACCGACGAGGGCGAGTTCACCTACATCGTCGAGGACATGATGCTCGTCAAGCCCAATCAGGTCGAGGTCATGGAGCCGACCAGGGACTACCGCCTGACGCTGATCACCTGCGGCGGGGAGTTCAATTCCCGCACGCGCAGCTTCAGCGACCGACTGGTCGTCGTCACGAGGCTCGCCGACTGGCAGCGCTCGCCCGCGTCGCCCTCGGTGACCGCCGGCGACTGAGGCCCCCGCTCACCGCGCGGAGACTTGAATGAGAGGCCGATCCGGTGGCTGAACGCACATCCACTCAGCTCCACCCGGCGCCTCCCTCCTGCTCGCAGGAGTCGCTCGCGGGCCAACCGATGGCGCGCCGTGACACCGAGGATCGCGTCGTTTTCCTGCTCCAGTGGATGGTATCCGCCGCGCGCGCGGACAGTGGCGTCGTTCGGCTGAGCGGGCCGAATGGGACACTGCACATTCGTGCGTCGCTCGGGCTCGCAGAACCGGGATTTGGCGTCGTGGCATCGTCCCACGTCGCCGCATCGGCCGCCATCGTCGCGACGAATGACGCTGCGGGCGCTGCGCCCTCGGCGGTTGGCGACGACCCGTGGCTACATCGCGGTGCCCACCCGGCTCCGTGCCGGCACGACGTCCTCGATCGACCGGCCAGCCTCGTGCTCGGCTTCCCCCTCGGCAGCGACAAGGGGCGGCTCGGCGTCGTCGAAGTCGGATTCCGCACTCACCGCGATCTCCGAGACAACGAGCTTGCGCGTTGTCAGGTCATCGCCGACCATATCGCCGCCGTCGTCGAGTCGTCGAGCCGCGCGACGGAGCTCGAGGCACGCAACGCCGAGCTCGAACGCGCCAACGCGACCCTGTTGCATCTCGACCGCCTGAAAGCCGACTTCCTCTCGATGGTCAGCCACGAGCTGCGCACGCCGCTGACCGCGATCATCGGGTACACCGATCTCCTCCTGCGCGGCTCCCACGGCAGCCTCAACGATCGGCAGACCCGCCACCAGGGGGCCGTCAAAAAGGCCGCGCACCGCCTGCTCGCGCTCGTCAACGATCTGCTCGACGTGAGTCGCCTCGAAAGTGGCCGCATCGAGCTGGCCCGCGACGCCATCCTGCTGCACGAGGTCGCGACGGCCGCCGTCCGCGAGATCGGCTCGGCCGCCCACCAGCGCGGCATCTCGGTCCACCTCGACGCGCTGGCGGCATCGCCGTGGGTCGATGCGGACCCGCGCCGCGTGCATCAAATCTTGATGAATCTGCTCGACAACGCGGTGAAGTTCACCCCCGAGGGTGGCCGCGTGACGCTGCGGCTGCGAGTCGGCGGGGGCCACGCGAGCGTGACCGTCGAGGACACCGGCGCGGGAGTGCCGCCCGAAGAGCTAGGTCGGATCTGGGACCGGTTCCACCAGGCGGATTCGAGCGCGCGACGGCATTTCGGCGGCACCGGCCTCGGGCTCGCGATCGTCCGCAATCTCGTCGAGCTGCACGGCGGTCAGGTCTCCGTGGCCAGCGCGGGCGTGGGGCTGGGCAGTCGGTTCTCGTTCACACTGCCGCTCGCGGCGACGCCGGCCCCGGTCGCCGCGGTGCCGCCGTCACCGCCGCGCGCGCCCGTCGCATCCACCGCGCGACGAGTCGTCCTCATCGTGGACGACGAGCCCGACAACCGCGAGGTCATCGCGACCTTGATCGGCGACGACCTCGGCTACGAGACACGCTGCGCGGTGGACGGCGAGGAGGCGCTCGAGCTGGCTCGGTCGCTGCCCGATCTGATCCTGCTCGATCTGCGCATGGCCGGCCTGAGCGGGTTCGAAGTGGCCGAGCGACTCAAGGCCGATCCCGCCACCGCGCACATCCCGATCGTCGCGATCACCGCGCTGGCCGATGAAGACGACCAGCAGGCGGCGCGCGATGCCGGCTGCGTCGGCTGCTTGACGAAGCCATTCACGCCCGCCAAGCTCACCGCCATCGTTGTCGATGCGCTCCGCATGGTCGGGGCTTCGAGTCGCTAGAGCGCGCGGAGCACACCCTGTCGCCGCGCCCAGCCGCAACGGGCCGCCGATGAGTGCCCTCCTTGCCGCTCCCCGCAAGCAGCAGCGACGGTGGAGCGTAGTTCGGGCCTGGTGCCCGCCGTCGCTGGTCGTCGCCCTACTGGCGATGGTGCTGTACGCCCAGCCAGCCTGGCGCGTCGTCCAGCTCAACCCCGACGTGGTGGAGTACGTCGACGTGGCGCGGCGGTGGCTCGCGGGTGAGGGCTACCTGCTCGGCGTCAAGGCATACCACTTCGGGGGCACTGACGTGCTCCACGATGGCCTCGCCGAGCGCCCGCCGCTCTTCGTCTTCCTCGTTGCGGCCGTGTTGTGGCTGGGGTTCGGATTGCATGGCGTCCAGCTCGTCAATGTCCTGCTCGCCGCAACGTGCGTGGGGCTCGTCGCCGCCATCGCCGCCCGACTGTTCGGGCAGCGGGTCGGGCTCGCAAGCGGCCTCCTCGCGGCGGCGAGCCCCGTCCTGCTCGCGCGCCTCGTGCCGCCGATGAGCGAGGCGCTGGCGACCGGCCTGGTGCTCGGCGCCGTCTGGCTCGTCCTGGTCGGTCTCGACCGCCCACCGTTCGGCCCCGTCCGTTCGCGACTCAGCTCCGATAGGCAGCCATCCGGTATCCACCGACAGCCGCTCGGCCCCGATCGGCTGTCGCTCAATCTCAACCAGGCGCGCGCCGCGTTCGACCGACCGGACCTCCGACCGTGGCTCGCGGCCGGCGCACTGCTCGGGCTCGGCTACGTGACGCGCCCGACCTCGGCCGTGGCGCTGCCGGCGATCCTGCTCGGCGTGTGCCTCGCGATCCGTCTACGTGCGCAGGCCGATCGGTGGTCAGGCGCCCGCGCGACCGCCGCCTTGCTCCTGGCCGCGCTGCTCCCCATCGCGTCGATCTCCGTCTACAGCCTGGTCACGCGCGGGACACTGTCGTACTCGGGCCAGACCTACCTCTACGCCGTCTACAAGGACTCCGACGTGCTGCGGAACGGTTTCGGCCCGCCGCTCCCGACGGCCCGGGACTTCATAGCGTCCAACACCGAATTCGTCGTGGCCGCGATCGTCGAGAACGCCCGCGACTACGGCTTCCTGCTGTTCGCCGATCGCGACTGGCTCCGACCGCTGGCGCTGGGCGCCCCGCTCGCATTCGTCATGGCCGTGCGCGGCGCGATGCCGAGGGCCGCGCTTGTGCCGCTGCTGGTCGCGCTCGCGAACTTCGCGGTGTACGCCGTGACCTGGGCGAACTACCAGGAACGCTATCAGATCGTGACCCTGCTGCTGGTGCTGCCGTTCCTGGTCGCCGGCTTCGACCACGCATTCGGCCTTGTGGGCCAAGCAGTCGCGCGGGCGATCCGTGACCCGATCCGCGCGACCAACGCGGCGAGCGCCGTACCGAGCAGCCTGCTGGCGGTCCTCGTCATTGGCGTGGCATTCGCGTGGTCGCCGACGTTCGGTCGGGAGTACGGCGGCGAGTTCCGTTACGGCGACGAGCCCGTCCGGTCGCGCGACGACGCCGGGCTGCGCTGGACCGGGCCGCCGCGCTGGGTCCAGGACGCAGACCTAAGCAAGGTGGTCGCGTGGATTGACGCCAGGACAGCGAAATCCGATGTGCTCGCCCACCGCGAGCCGTGGCCGTTCACGTTCCTCACCGGCCGCCCGGCGACGCTGCTGCCGACCAAGCTGACGCCCGAGCGTCTGCGCGAGTTCGTCGTCGTCTACCGCGTGTCCTACGTGCTGCTCGACACCCGCGACCGCGACCGTCGCATCTACGCCGACAGCCTGGAGCGCTGGCAAGACGAAGGCGTGACCTCGACGGACGTCGGCAGCCACGCCATCTTCGATACTCGCCCCCTCTGGGCCGCGCCGTCTGCCCCTCTCCCGCGTCAGGGAGAGGGGGCGGGGGGGTGAGGGCACCCCGCAGCCGTTCGCCGCCGCCCTCGCGAGTCCCGTATACTCACCAGTTGTCGCGAGATACAGCATGACCGGGCTGCCCATCGACCACGAGGGCGGCCATCTGGCTACCGGCCGACTCCCGTCGCGCCGCGCCCTACCGGAGGAGCAGCCCCGTGCCCAACACTCGTTCCGCCGCCAAGCAGATGCGCGTCGCCGAGCGACGTCGGGTCCGAAATCGGATCGTGAAGTCGGCGGTCAAGACGTACGTTCGCAAGGCCGAGCGCACGATTGTTGCCGCGATTGACGACGCGCAGTCCCAGGTCGTCCAGGCCATCAAGTCGCTCGACAAGGCGGCGGCCAAGGGCATCCTGCACAAGAGCAACGTGGCACGCCGCAAGTCGCGCCTCATGAAGAAGTTCAACCTCGCCGCCGCCGCTGATGCCGCGCCGGCGGTCGTCGAGACGAAGCCGACGCGGAGCAGCACAGCAAAGAAGACGACCAAGCCGCGCACGCGAACGGCGAGCACCGCGCGTAAGCGCTAACGTCGCCAGGCAAGCCGCCTCGAGTGGCCGAACAACTGCCTTGGAACGTCGCCACACATGATGAAGGGGTCCGCCGATTCGGCGGACCCCTTCACAGTTTCCAGTCACATTGACGCGGGGCGGCGCGCGCCCCGAAGCGCTAGCTCTGTCGGCTGCCGTTGACGCGCGCGCGCGTCCCGCTTCGGTGCAGGTCCACCGGCGCCAGTCCGTTGCCCGTTGCGAGCCCGAACGCCTGCACGACGGCCTCGCGGCGCCGAGCATGGTCCAACTCGACCATGAACACGCGCTGCCATTGGCCCAGCATCAGACGCCCATCTCGGATCGGAATCGTCTGGGACGCCCCGAGCGCGAGCTGGAGACAATGCGCGTGTCCATTCGGGCTCTCATCCGGCGTCATGTTGACTGTACGCACGGAGAAGTCGTTGTGCCGATAGTCGTGGACGCGCGGCGCGAGTCGATCGAGGAACTCGGCCATATCGACCATCAGCAGCGGCTCGCACTCGTTCAGCGTGATCGCCGCCGTGGTATGGCGCGAGAAGACGACGGCAAGCCCGTCCGTGACCGCGGAGCGGGCGATGATCTCCTCCACCCGTTCGGTGAGGTCGATGAACTCCGGTGCCGTCGTGGTGACGAGCTCAATCGACTCCGACCAGCACGCGAAGCCCGCGCCGGGCATGGGTGCCGGTAGGGTAAGCGGATTCAAGGCCATAAGCGGAGTGCTCCTGAGTGGCGTAGATCGGCGGAGGCGCTCGCAAAGGGGGAAGCAGGCGCCGAGTCCGCGGAAGCAGGGGACTGGGGATATGAAAGCGTCCGCGCGCAAATCGTACCACAGTCAGCGGCGCATCGGCCGTCAGTGGGTCGTCGGCGGGTCCGATGCGCACTCGCGAAGGGGGACGCAAAAATGGGGCAGGCCAGTACGTGGCCTGCCCCAGCGACCGCTACGGACTTACCCGCCGGCGTTCTTGACCGCCGCTTCGAGTGCCCGCCGCGTGAACACGCGGGCCAGATGCGCGCGGTACTCCGCCGATGCGTGGATGTCGTCGTTGCAGTCGATGCCATCCGCGGCCTTCTCGGCGGCGGCGGCTATTGCGTCCGTCCCCTTGCCTTGCAGCGCCTGCTCGACGCCCGCGGCACGGTACGCCTTGACGCCGACGCCGGTGATCCCAACCACCGCCTTCTCGATCGTGCCGTTCGCCCCGAGCGTCACGGCCGCCGCGACGCCCGTCAGCGCATAGTGCGAGGCGGGGTGCTCGAACTTCTGGTACGACGTGCCGGTCTTGCCCGCGAGGACGGGGAACTTGATCTGCGTGACGATCTCGTCCTCGCCGAGCTGCGTCGTCAGGATATCGACGAAGAAGTCGGCTCCCGAGAACGTCTTGTCACCGCCGGGTCCGCGTGCGACGATTTCGCCCTCGAGCGCCAAGAAGATCGCCGGTAGGTCACCGGCCGGGTCGGCGTGCGCGAGGCTGCCGCCGAGCGTGCCGCGATTCCGCACCTGGAGGTCGCCGACGACACTGGCCGTCTCGGCAAGCGCCGGCAGCGCCCGCTGAATCTCCGGCGACGCCGCGATTTGCGCGTGGGTGACCAGCGCGCCGATCGAGACGCCATTGGCGTCAATCTTGATCTCGTTGAGGCCCGGAATGCGGCCGATGTCGATCAGGGTGGCCGGCTGGGCAAGCCGAAGCTTCATCATCGGCAGCAGGCTGTGGCCGCCGGCGATGATCTTCGCCTCACCGTTGCTGTCGGCCAGCAGCTTGACCGCCTCGTCGAGCGACGACGGCCGCACGTAGTCGAACTGGGCTGGGTACATCTACGCTCTCCCTCGCTCGGCCCTAGGACCGCGTGCCCGACATCTCGCGGGACGCGTACTGGATCGCCTTGACGATGTTCTGGTAACCCGTGCAGCGGCAGAGGTTGCCCTCGATGCCCTTGCGAATCTCTTCCTCGGACGGCGTCGGGTTGTTCTTGAGCAGATCGACGCTCGTCATGATCATGCCGGGCGTGCAGAACCCGCACTGGAGCCCGTGCTCCTCCCAGAACCCGCGCTGGATCGGGTGCAGCTCGCCGTTGGTGGCGAGGCCCTCGATGGTCATGATCTCCGTGCCGTCGGCCTGGACCGTCAGCATGGTGCAGGACTTCACGGCGGTGCCGTCCAGCGTGATGGTGCAGGCGCCGCACTGGCTCGTGTCGCAGCCGACGTGCGTCCCGGTCAGACCGAGGACGTCGCGCAGGTAGTGGACCAGCAGCAAGCGGGGTTCGACGTCGTTCGTGTACGCCTTCCCGTTGACCGTCACCGAGACCTTCATCCGCTACCCTCCGGGGCGTCAATCTCTGACATGCCCTCTCGGCGGCACCGAGCCATCCCGACGAGGGTTACTAGGGATGCTAGGAGCGGCGACGCCGAATGTCAACCGCAACGAGCCGGTTAAGCGTCGAAGGACCAACTACTACCCCGATTGACTACCCCGATTGACGTCCAGCATCGATCCGCTCGGCCCGAATTGTGCGGGGCGTAGCCGCCAAGGAGCTCCAATCCACCCACAACCCCCGTCACGTAGTCAACCGTGAGGGGAAATCCGAACGGACGTGACGTCCTTCACCGATTGCCCACGCTGGCGCACAACCGGCGAATCTTGAAGTCACACGGCGGCCGTTCTGCTCTATCTCGCAGCAACAGGGAGGTACATGCGCATGATGGATAATCTAGGGAGCCGAGCCGGGCTCGCGCGCTTGAGCGTCTCAACGCTCGCTCGCGGTGTCATTGCCGGGGCGCTGGTAATCAGCATGTTCGTCGGAGTCGCGCCGGGCGCGTCCGCCGACGACGATGATGATAATGACAACAGTCGTGGTGGAGGGCGTCGCGGCAACGGCAACGTCTACGCGCTGACCGACGGCAACGAGCTCCTCAGCTTCGACGTGCAGACGCCGGGCAGGATCAGGTCTCGCAGGCAGATCTCGGGAATCGCCGGGGACTTGATCGGGATCGACTTCCGCCCGGCCGACGGGCTGCTGTACGCGGCCAACAGCCAGGGCCAGATCTACACGATCGACACCGACTCGGCGGCGGCGACGCCGCGAAGCCAGATGAACGTGGTGCCGGCCGGCTCCCGCTTCGGCTTCGACTTCAACCCGAACGCCGACCGCTTGCGGATCGTCAGCGATCAGGAGCAGAACCTGCGCGTGAACGTCGATGACGGCACGACGACGACCGATGGCCCGCTCGCCTATGCCGCGGGCGACCGCAACGCCGGCGGCAACCCGAGCGCGGTCGGAGCCGCCTACACGAATCCCGACACCGACCCGAACACGCCGACCACGCTCTTCGACGTGGACTCGGGCCTCGATGTCCTGACGCGGCAGGATCCGCCGAACGACGGGACGCTGAACACGGTCGGTGCCCTGACCCTTGATGTCGCCGATCTGGTCGGATTCGACATCGGCATGCTCGGTCGCTCCGGTGAGAGCGGCTCGAACAACGACAACTCAAACAACGACAATTCGGACGACGACGACTCGGACAACGACAACTCGGACGACTCCTGGCTGGGTGGCGGCAGCCCCTATTCCGGCGAGCAGGCCTTGGCGGCGTTCCAGGCACAGGGCGGGATGGCGCGCCTCTACAGCATCGACCTCACCAGTGGCGCCGCCCAAAATCGCGGCCAGATCGGCGATGGCGAGACGATCGACGGCCTCGCGATCGATCCGCGGGCGAGTCGGTAGGGCGATCGCGGGAGTGAGTGCTGGTCCGAGACGGCGCTACGGTCGATTCAACCGTAGCGCCGTCCGCGCGAATATTGTCCGGGGTGCAACGAGGGATTTATGGACGACCTGACTCCGTAGACCATCCGCCGCGACTCGGGGCGCCGTCGAATTAGCCATCCGCGCCCTGCCCGTCGCGCTTCTCGCCATAGGGCGGGAAGCGGTACGCCATCTCGCGGCCGAGCATGCCGCCGTGCCCGAGCTTGACTAGATCCTCGCGGCCGAGCGTCTCGCCGGCGAACAGGCGCGGCAGCAGCAGATCCAGGATCGTCTTGTGCGAGAACATCTCGCACGACGACAGCCCGAACAGCGGCACGCGGTCGATGTAGGCGATCCAGAACAGGCTGCCCGGATGCACCGGCACGCCGTGCTTGACGATCGTCGCATCGACCTGCTCCAGTGCGCTGAACAGCGGCTCGAGCGGATCGAGCGAGCTGGCCCCCGCCGCCATGATGAGGTCCGGCCCCATCTCCAGTGCCGACCGAATCAGCTCGACGTAGGGCTGGCCGGGATGGCTATCGCGCACCGCCACCAACTCGGCGCCGAACCACGCCAGCTTGTGCTCCAGCGCCGCCTGGAAGCGGTCGCGCGCGCGTAGATCGACCCGTTCCAGGATCAATGCCGCGACACGCATCGGTTGGAATGGCAGCACGCGCAACGGAGGTCGCTCGCGACAGATCCGCTCGATGCGCTCGACGGTGGCGCGCGGCAGGAAGAACGGCGTCACCTTCGCGCCAGCCAGCTCCTCGCCCGCGTCGACCGGCTGGCGGTCGAAGCGCGTCAGCACCGAGACGCCGTCGAGGTCGTTGACCGCCGTCAGCGCCCCGGCATCCACGCACAGCACGCCCCTGTGCGCCGACAGCAGCGTGTACTGGCTCTCGGCCGGCCCGCGCAACTCGATCCCGGTTCCGGCGATCGCCCGCGCGAGCCGCGCGCCCGCCTCGACTTCATGAACGTCGTCGGTAGCGCCTTCCAACAGATGCAGCTCGCGGTCCGCGAGCGCCTGCAAGGGCTCGACGTGCTCGTCGCCGATGACGTCGCCCTTCTTGAGCACGAACTTCGTACCCGCCACGTTGCGGACGGCATGGGCGACCACCATGCCAACGTTCGCCCCGTCCACGTCCCGCGCGATCACCCGATGCGGCGTCACTGTGAGCCCGTTTCCGGTCCGGCGAGTACGGACATCGATGGTACCGGCGACGTGATGGGCGCCGCGCTCGCAGCCAGTGGCGTCGCGTCGGGCGACGAGGGCGCCACGCTCCATCCGCCGGCGCGCCAGTCTCGGATGATCCGGTCGTCGTGGTCGAAGGCCATCGCCGGTAGCGCGTCCGGATCGAACGCCCGAAGCTCGCCAACTTCCGGGCCGGCGCTCGGTGTGCCGAACTCGACCGCACCCGCGTAGACGATCAACACGACCGGGTCACCTGCTGTCGAATACGCCCCGACGAGCCCATCGAGACGCACCCGCAATCCCGTCTCCTCGAACACCTCACGCCGCGCCGCCTCTTCCAGCACCTCGCCGCGATCCACGTAGCCGGATGGGAAGCTCCACTTCCCGAGGCCCGGATCGATCGTCCGCCGCCCGAGCAGGATGCCGCCCTCCCAAGGCAATACCACGGCGACGGCGACCTTCGGGTCCGACCAAACGAACGTGTCGCACGATGGGCACCGCAGCAACGATTTCCCCTCGAAGGTGCCACGTTCCAGCGAATGGCCACACCGCGCGCAGAAATCCGGACCGGAAGCAGCCCGGTCGGCCACCGGCGTCTCGTGGACATGGCCGTGGACGTGCTGCTCGGCTGCGGACTCCGAATCGGCACGACCGACTAGCGCCGCGTACGCCTCCGGCGTATCGACGTCCTGCTGGCCGCGCGCGTCGGGCAGCTCGCGCCAGACGATCCGTTCGGCGTGCGCCCGCAGCAATGCCCGGCCACCCTGATCACCGGTCTGGTCCATCAGCTCGCCAAACAGCGCCCGGTCCCAGAGCACGGGATTGCCCGGCACTCCCGCATAGCGGGGCCTCACGATCGGTGCGCGTGTGCGATCGTACAGCTCGATCAGCGCATCAAGGATGGCGGCGTCCACGAACGGCTGGTCGGCCAGCATGATTAGCACGGCATCCGTCTCGGGCCTGACCGCCCGCACTCCGGCCCGCACCGAGCCGCTCATGCCCTCCGCGAACTCCGCGTTGTGCGCGAGCTTTACGCTAGGCAGGCCGCGCAGCTCGCGCTCGACCTCGTCGCGGTACGCGCCGGTGACCACAATCACCTGCTTCGCCCGCGACGCGACCGCGCCCTCGACCGCCCGCCGCACCAGCGTCTTGCCCTCGTAAGGGAGCAGCAGCTTCGGCCGACCCATCCGCGAGGACGTGCCGGCCGCCAAGACGATCGCCGCGACGTTCATGCTAGGCCGAGACGACCTGCGCGATCGGCCGCACCCGCGTCGCCAGCTTCGAGCCGTTCCGCACGGCCACAATCTCCGACACGATCGACAGCGCGATCTCCTCCGGGTTGCGCGCGCCGACGTCGAGGCCGATCGGCGCATGGATCTTCTCGATCTGCGCGTCGGTCAGGCCGGCGTCCTTGAGACGCTCGACCCGCTTCGCGTGTGTCTTGCGGCTGCCGATCGCCCCGATGTAGCCGATGGCGGGCGCCTTGAGCGCGTGGATGAGCGCCGGGTCATCCAGCTTCGGATCGTGCGTGAGCACCACGACCGAGGTCGATTGGTTCAGCCGCCGCCCGTCGAAAAACTCGTCGGCGTAGGAGACGATCACGTCCGTGGCGCGCGGAAAGCGCTCGCGGTTGGCAAACTGCCCGCGCGCGTCGATCACGCTCGTCCGGAAGCCCAGCGTGCTCGCCAGCTCGACGAGCGGCACCGCGATGTGGACGCCGCCGAAGATGAGGATGCGCTCGGGCGCGGGGTACACGTCGTAGAACACGAGCGTCTCGCCCTCGGCATCCGTGCCGCCGCGCGCTTCGCCAGCGGTCGACTCGTAGCTGAGTGTCTTCGAGGCCGCGCGCCCGAGCTGCGCCAGCCCGTCCTCCACCGCCCTGGCGTCCGGCACGATGCCGCCGAGCGAGCCGCGCGACGTGCCGTCCGGATAGATCAGCATCCGCGCCCCGGCGCCGCTCGCCGACTGCACGACTGTCGCGATCACGACCGCGTCCTCAGCGTCGATCAGGTGCCTGACTTCTGCGAGCATCTCGCTCACGCGAGCGCCTCGATCGGCTCGATGTAGACGTCGATGATGCCGCCGCAGGCCAGCCCCACCTCGAACGCCAGCTCATCGCTGATGCCGTAGTGGACGAGGCGCGGCTCGTTCGCCTCCAACACCTGGCGCGCGTGCAGCACCACGTCGGCCTCGACGCAGCCGCCACTCACCGAGCCGGTCATCTCGCCGCCCTCGGCGACTGCCATCTTGGCGCCCTCGCGGCGCGGCGCCGATCCGTAGGCCCGCACGACCGTGGCGAGGGCGACGCGCTCGCCGCGCGATTGCCAGCGGTCGATGTCGGCGATAATTTCTTGCATGGGGAGCCTCCCGTGGACAGTGCCCACGAGAAAGCTTACCCCGGCGGCCGACGCCGCTGCTGGAATGCTCATCCGGTCGTCGTCAGCTTTGAGGATCGGGATATGTCATCCCGAGGAGCTTGTGACAAGGGATCTCATGCATCGAGATCGACGACTGGGCAGCGTGAGATCCCTCGCTTCGCTTCGGGATGACAGTTCAGTTGATGGCACTCTCGTCAGGTGATGCTCGATGAAGCACCAGGCGTTCCCATGGATGCACCTCCGAGTACGCCGCCTCGTGCCGCCCAGTCAGTTATACCCGGCGTTGCTGGTATACTCGCCGCCCGGTCGCCGCGCCCACGAGCGCCTCCCCGCCTTGCAGCCGGCCGCTGCCGACGACGCACCGAGCCCGCGTCAATACTGCCTGGAGAGTTGTGCCATGCCGATGGATGTCTCCCTCCGAGTCGAGCGGGCCGCGCTCACAAGCGTCCGGACCCCGCTCCTCGTGGTCGGCCTGTTCGAGGGCGTCGAGGAGCCCGGTGGCGCAACTGCCGCCGTCGATGAGGCGCTCGGCGGCTTGATCGGCCGACTGATCTCGGAGGGCGACATTCGGGGCACGCTCGGTGAGATCACGGTCCTCTACAATCAGGGCGACCACGGCTCGCTCGCGGCCGATCGCGTGGCGGTCGTGGGCCTCGGCCCGCGCGACGAGCTCAATCTCGAAGCCATCCGCGTCGCGTCCGGCACCGCCGCTCGCAAGGCTCGCGACTTGCGACTCGCTCGCTACGCGACCGTGGTGCATGGCGCGGGCGCCGGCACCGTCGATCCCCGCCTGGCGGCGCGCACGGTCGGCGAGGCGAGCCTGCTGGCGCTCTACCAGTTCGACAGCTTCAAGAGCGCCCCGGACCAGCCGCCGACCAAGGTGAGCGAGGTCGTTTTGGTCGAGCGCGACGAGGACCGCGCCGAGGCGATCGGGGACGCAGCCCGCGAGGCCAAGAGCATCGCCGATGCGGTCTGCCTCGCGCGCGACCTGTCGCAGACGCCCGGCAACGCCATGACGCCGACCGTCCTGGCCGACGCCGCGCGGACGATGGCCGAGTCGCGCGGGCTGTCCTGCCAGGTCTGGGGCAAGGACGAGCTCCGCGAGCGCGGCATGAACGCCATCCTGGCCGTCAACTCCGGCAGCGTGCAGGATCCGCGCTTCGTCATGATGCGGTACGACAGCGGCAACGAGCGCGCGCGCACCCTGGCGGTGGTCGGCAAGGGCATCACGTTCGACAGCGGCGGCATCTCGATCAAGCCGGCCGAGCACATGGAGAACATGAAGCACGACATGTCCGGCGCTGCCACCGTCGTCGGCTTCCTCCAGCTCGCTGCCGACCTGAAGCTCGCGGTCAACGTCATCGGCATCTTCGCCGCCACCGAGAACCTCCCAAGTGGCTCCTCCTACAAGCCCGGCGACGTGTTCAAGACGTACAACGGCACGATGATCGAGATCCTCAACACCGACGCCGAGGGCCGCGTCATCCTGTCCGACTCGCTCGCCTACGCCGCCGAGCAGAACCCGGACGCCATCGTCGATCTCGCCACGCTCACCGGCGCCTGCGTGGTCGCGCTCGGGTATCACGCGAGCGGCGCGATGGGCAACAGCGAGACGCTGCTCGGCCTGATGAAGGAGTGCGGCGACACCAGCGGCGAGCGCGTCTGGCCTCTCCCACTCTGGAAGGACCACAAGAAGGACATCGAGAGCTCCATTGCCGACATCAAGAACACCGGCGGCCGAGCGGGCGGCGCCCTCACCGCCGCCGCGTTCCTCGACCGCTTCGTCGGCGGCAAGCCGTGGGTTCACCTCGACATCGCCGGCACCGCCTACACGACCGGATGGGCGCGCGTTCCGCCGTATCAACCGCCTGCGTGCGCTACGGGCGTCGGCGTCCGCCTCCTCCTCGAATTCGCCCGCCGCTGGGGCAGCTAGCCCGGCGTTGCCTGCGCGTGTGAGTTGCCTGAGCGTGTGATCGGAGCACCGACAACAGATGTGTCATCCTGAGGCAGGCGGAGCCTGCCGAAGGATCTCGTCCTTGGGTGAACCCCCTTCGACTGGATCGCGGCGCGGGTGGCAAGGTCTCCGAACTGCGGTCGCCTCTCGCGTCGCCGTGACGCTCTTCTTTGCCGCCCTCGCCATTGCATTCGTCGGCCCCGCCCTCCTGCCCGGCCACGCGCTCCTGCCGATCGACAACCTGTTCCAGTTCCCACCATGGCGCGCCTACGCCGCCGACTTCGGCGCCACCCAGCCCCACAATCCACTCATCTCCGACGCCATCATCCAGAACTACGCCTGGAAGCAGCTTGCCCGCGAGAGCGTCGCGCGCGGCGAGTTGCCCCTCTGGAACCCGTATATCCTGAGCGGCGCGCCGTTCATGGCCTCGGGCCAGAACGGCGCCCTGTACCCGCTCGGCATCGCCTTTTATGTCATGCCGCTGGCGCAGGCGTACGGCTGGTTCATCGCCCTGCACCTCTGGCTCGGCGCCACGTTCGCCTCCATGCTGGCGCGGACGCTCGGCGCGACCCGACTGGGCGGCGTCATCTCGGGCGTGACGTTCGGATTCTCCGGCTTCCTGATCGTCAGCTTCCTCTGGCCGATGGTCGTGAGCACGGCCATCTGGCTCCCCGCGCTCTTGACCATCATCGAGCTGCTCGTGGGGCGCCTCTTCCGGCCGCCGCTGGGTCGCGCATCGGGCTACTTGCCCCACGACCATCACCCCCGCTCGCTCGCTGGTCGCATTCAGTCAATCCCGACGCTGATGGCCCTCGGTGCGCTGGTCGTCGGCCTCCAGTTCCTCGCCGGCCATATGGAGATGAGCCTGTACCTCCTGCTGGTGGCGGGCCTGTACACGGCGATTCGGCTCGTCACCGAACTGCGTGCGCTTGGCGTCTGGCGTGCCGTCGGCGCCGGAGCGTCGGCGCTGGCCATGGTCGGCCTCGGCACCGGGCTCGCCGGCATCCTGCTCGTGCCGTTCTCCGAAGTGATCGGCGCCAACGTCCGCACCGGCTGGTCCGACTACGAGGAAACCGTCAGCTATGCCCTGCCGCGCGAGCGCGCCATCGCCTGGCTCGTCCCCAATTTCTTCGGCAACCCCACCGACCACACCTACCTCGACGTGTTCGATGGCAGGGTGCGGTCGGTTGAGCACACGCGCGCGAACGGCGAAGCGCGCACCGACACCGAGTGGGGCGGCAAGAACTACGTCGAAGGCGCCGCGTATGTCGGCATCCTACCCCTACTGCTCGCACTCGTGGCACTCGCACGCCGCCCGCGCGGTGGCGCCGCCGCGCTCGCGCTCCTCGCCGCGATCTCCATCTTGCTAGCATTTGGGACGCCGCTCTACGCCGTGCTGTTCTTCGGCATCCCCGGCGTGAATCAGCTCCACACGCCGTTCCGCTGGATCTATCCGCTGACCCTCTGTCTTGCCGTCCTCGCCGGCCTCGGCGCGCGCGGCCTAATGGCGAATCCGGCCGCCTCGATCGACCTCGGCACGAACCAAGTCGTCACGGACGATGCAGACCCGAGCCACGTCACCGTGGGCCGACCCGCCGCTCGACTTCGCCTCGTCTTCGGCGCGCTCGCCGTGTCGATCGCCTGCGTCGCGCTCGCCGGCATCGTGGTCGCGGTCGCCCTGCCGGACTGGTCGCTCCCGCTTGCCGTCCGTGCCCTGCGCCGGTGGTCCGAGCTGCGCGAGGGCTTCGACGACCCGCGCGTACTCCTGTCCTACCAGGCCGTCAACGTCGGCGAGGCGGCCGTGCTGCTCGGCGCGAGCGGCCTGCTCCTGGTCATTGCGTCGCGCCGCACGGCCGCGTGGCTACCCGTCGCGGCCGTCGCGCTGCTCGTCGCCGACCTGTTCGCCTTCGGACGCGCCTTCAATAGCGCCGCCGACACCTCGCCCCTCGCCCTCGTCCCGCGCTCGGTCCAGGCCGTCCAGGCCGACCCCGCCCTCTTCCGCGTCGCGACCTACGGCGAGGACGACACGCTCCCTGCCAACACGAACATGCTCTTCGGCTTGCAGGACATTCGCGGCTACGACACCATCATCCTCCGGGAGTACGTCGAGTTCCTCGAGTTGATCGAGCCGCAGCGCGGCATCCCCTACAGCAAGGTCGCCAAGCTGTTCGATGAGCGGTCGCTCGATTCGCCGCTCATCGACCTCCTGAACGTGAAGTACGTCTTCACCAGCAAGCGGGTCAGTCGCCCGGACTGGTCGCTCCATTTCGAGGGCGAGGGCATCCGCGTCTACCGCAACGACGGCGTCCTGCCGCGCGCCTTCGTCGTGAACGACGTCCTCGACGCCGGTGACCGAAGCGCGGCGCTCGCCCAGGTGAGCGCGCGTACCTTCGACCCACGCATCACGGCGGTCGTCGAGCGCGGGGCGAACGCGCCTACTGAGCCCATGGGCACGTCCGATGCCCTCGATTCCTCGCCGCGCGCCGAGATCGTCGAGTACACCGCGAATCGCGTCGTCGTCCAGGCTGACGCTCCGAACGGTGGCTTGCTCGTGCTCGGCGACGTCTACTTTCCGGGCTGGCGCGCAACCGTGGATGGTCGGGAGCAGCCGATTCTGCGCACGAACGCCATCCTGCGCGGCGTCCAACTGGCCCCCGGCCCCCATACCGTCGCCTTCGAGTACCGCCCGCTCTCGGTGCGCATCGGCGGCTTCGTGTCGGGCCTCGCGGCACTCTCGGTCGTGCTGCTCCTCAGTGTTGGCCTCATGCGTGGACGCTCAGCGGCGGCGCGGACTCCAGGCACCCCGATCCAGTCGGGCGGCATTCACCCGAGTGGCGCACCGCCCCCAACCGGCGCACCGCCCCCAACCGCCGCACCGCATCCGACCAGCGCCGCCCGCCGGGTCGCCCGCAACTCGGCCCTGCCGATGGCCGCGAGCCTCCTCAACAAGGCCATCGACATCGCGTTCGCACTGGTGATGTTCCGCTTCCTCCAGGCCGAGGGCGTGGGCGCCTACACGTTCGCCGGCGTGCTCGTCGGCTACCTCGACACCCTGATCGCCTTTGGTCTTGTGACTCTCATCACCCGCGAGGTGGCCCGCGACCACGCCCTCGCCGGCCGCTATCTCGGCAGCACGCTCGTCGTCCGGCTCGGCATCTGGCTCGTCGCCGCCGCCCTCACCGCCGTCCTCGTCGGGCCGCTCGCCGGGCCGCTCGGCATCAACACACCGTTGGCCCTCACGCTCTGGCTGCTCGTCACGGGTCTGCTGCCGGGCATCGTCAGCAGCGCCGTCAGCGCCCTCTTCATGGCCCACGAGCGCATGGAGTACCCCGCCCTCGTCACCGTCGTCACGACGCTGCTGAAAGTAGCGCTCGGGCTCGGCGCGCTGCTCGCCGGCTGGGGCTACGTCGGCCTCGCCGCCGTGTCCGTCCTCACCAATCTGGTGACGATGGCCGCGCTCCTCGTCCTCTACTCCAAGGTCATCGGACTGCCGACGGCCACCGTCGATCTTCGATTCGGGCTAGTCGCGCTCGGTGTCGCCTTCCCGCTCATGATCAACAGCTTCCTCAACGCGCTCTTCTTCAAAGTCGATGTGATCCTGCTCAAGCCGCTCGCCGGCGACCTCGCCCTCGGCTGGTACAGCACCGCGTACAAGTTCATCGACGGGCTGCAAGTCATTCCGTCGAGCTTCGTGCTCGCGATCTTCCCGCTGCTCGCGCGCTACGCCGGCACCGACCGCGCGCGCCTCGCGTCAACCGTCACGACCTCGCTCAAGATCCTCCTCGCGCTCGCGTTCCCGATCGCCGTCGGCACCACCATCCTCGCCGACTGGATCATCCTCCTCTTTGCCGGCGCGAGCTTCCTGCCCCAATCCTCGACCGCCCTCCAGCTCCTGATCTGGTACCTGCCGCTCAGCTTCGCCAACGGCCTCGCCCAGTACGTCCTGATCGCCCTCGGCCGCACCCGCACGATCACGCTCGCCTTCGTGTTCGGCCTGGCCTTCAACCTGGCCGCTAACGTGCTGCTCATCCCGACCTACGGCTACCTGGCCGCGAGCGCCGTGACCATCGCCTCCGAGCTCGTCCTGATGGTGCCGTTCTGGCGCGTCGTCTGCCGCGAGCTGCCCTCGGTCAGCCTCACTCGCACCGCCTGGCGCCCGGCCCTCGCCGCGCTGGTCATGGCCGGACCCGTCTGGCTCGCCAATGCGTGGCACCCGCTCCTGGCACTCCCCATCGGCGCGTTCGTCTACGCAGCCGCCCTCCTTGGCTTCGGCACCTTCGACGCCCGCGAGCGCGCCGAAGCCATCGCCATGCTCCGCCGCCGCCCGCCAGCACCGTCGCCCCCGCTCCCGCGTCAGGGAGGGGGGGGGGGGGGGGGGGGTTGCA
>Ga0136611_10000194_pt1 | contig 36815 bp, 33 predicted proteins | sample AntDrymUQ2232306_2_FD_106645 | JGI IMG/M metagenome (GOLD analysis project Ga0136611, IMG submission 106645) | Polar desert sand microbial communities from Dry Valleys, Antarctica - metaG UQ223 (23.06) | ecosystem: Environmental > Terrestrial > Soil > Desert | place: Antarctica: Dry Valley...
CAAGCTGGAGCTGGTGCCGCCGCTGCCGGGGGGGGGGGGACGTACTTTGACAAGCTGAAGACCCAGGTTGCGGGCGGTCAGACGGTGGATGTCATCGGCGCAAGCCCCGTGTGGGTGCCGGACGTGGGCGCCAGCGGCATCGCCAAGGAACTGAACGGCTTCATGGCGCGTGACAAGGACTTCAAAGTTGGAGACTACGCCAAGGGCGTGGTAGATGGGGCATCGTGGAAGGGCAAGCTGTACATGCTAGCGCTCTTCGGCAACTTCAATGTCCTGTACTACAACAAGGCGCTCTTTGATAAGGCAGGGGTCAAGTACCCGGATGACAGCTGGACGCGGGACCAGGTACTGGACGCAGCGCGGCGTCTGAACCAGCGGACCGGGAACGCGGAATCGGACGTGTTCGGCTTCAACTTCGCGCGGGACCTCAACAACGTGCTGCCATGGATCTGGCACAACGGCGGCGAAGCATTTGACAAGGCTGAGGAGCCAGCAAAGGCGACTATGTCCTCGGCAGCGACGCTGGACGCGGTGACGTGGCTGGCCGACATGATCAACCGTCACAAAGTAGCGCCGGGAGAAGGAGGCGCGGCGGCGCCCGGGTTCGGCACGGGGCGGGTGGCGATGATGACGCAGGGAGTGAACAGCCTGGGCGTGGTGGCGCGTGAGGCGCAGTTCCCATGGGATATAGCGATCCATCCCAAGGGAAAGAGCGGACGGCCCAACTATGCGGGAACGCTGTACTACGGCATCTCAGGCACCACGAAGATGCCGGATGCGGCTTGGACATTCATCAAGCATCTGTGCGGTGTGGCGGGTCAGCGCGTGTTCGTGCGGCAGCAGATTGGCGCGCCGGTACTCAAGGACTTGGAAAAGGAGTACACGCTCATCCCGCCGCCACCAGCCAACCGCAAGGCGGTGATCGATACGCTGCCCGCACTGAAGGCGCTGCCAAAGACCGTCAAGATGATGGAGATCTACGTTCCCGTGTTCACCACGGTGCTGAACGACATCTGGTCGGGCAAAGTGAGCGCGACCGAAGGCGCGCGGGACATAGATGCCAAGGTGGCGGCGGTGCTGGGGACATAGCCCCAGAGAACGGGGCTCGGTAGCGTCCGGCCGGTAGCATGGTGCGCAACCATGAAGATCGTAGACGTCACTAGCCGCGGCTTCCGTTACCAGTCCAAAAGAGAGCGTGATTCGGAAGGGCACACGCACCCTGGCCCGGCGCGCGAGGCGACTGAGCACCTAGTCACGATCAAGACGGACGATGGCGCCGAGGGCTATGCGTTCGGGGCGAGCGCAAGCGTAATTGAAAACCTGGTCAAGCCCTTGATCGTGGGGGACGATCCGTACGACCGCGAGAAGATCTGGCGCCATCTGAACGAGATGCAGCGTGGCAATCGCGCGACGCTGACCGACCGAGTGATTGGCGTGATTGACCTGGCGCTGTGGGACCTGGCAGGGCGAGCGCTGAAGCTGCCGGTCCATAAGCTTCTGGGCGGCTTCCGGGCAAAGGTGCCGGCATACGCCTCCACGATGTGCGGGGATGAGCTTGAGGGTGGGCTGAACTCGCCGCAGGCGTACGCTGACTTTGCACTCACATGCAAGGAGCGCGGCTACAAGGCGTTCAAGATCCACACACGCATGCCACCAATACCGGGAACGCCCAGCCCCAAGGAGGACGTGGCGATCTGCGCAGCGGTGCGTGAGGCAGTTGGGCCGGACATGGCGCTGATGCTGGATTGCTTCCACTGGTACTCGCGGGAGGAGGCGTACTACATTGGTAAGGAGCTGGAGAAGCTCAACTACGCCTGGCTTGAAGAGCCAATGGATGAGCACAACACCGCGTCCTACATCTGGCTGACCGAGCACCTGACTATCCCAATTCTTGGGCCGGAGTCGGCAGAGGGACAGTTGTTTACGCGCGCGGAGTGGATCCGGCAGGGCGCGTCAGACCTTTCCAGAGCGGGCGTGATGGACGTGGGCGGGATCACGCCGGTGATGAAGATCGCGCATCTTTGCGAGGCCAATGGCGTGCGGCTCGAGCTGCACAGCCCTGGCGCAGGGAACCTCCAGTGCCTGATGGCCATGGGTATCCCAGGTGAATACTACGAGCGCGGCCTGCTGCATCCCTTCCTGGACTATGAGGAGCCGTCACCCTGGCTCAACACGCTGGACGACCCAATGGACGACGAGGGGTACGTGCATGCCTCGGACCGGCCGGGCCTGGGACAGGACATCAACTGGGACTATATTAAGGAGAATGCGACGGGCCGCTAGCGGACGGCGCTATTTGGCACCTGCGGACGCGTAGGCCTGGTCCAGGGCACTCTGGGCGATGGCGTTCACGTCGTCGTACGCTTGCTTGACGCTCTTCTGCTTGGCAAGGACAGCGTTCCAGGCGGTGTTGGCGCCATCGTAGAGCTCCACGCCAGCGGGGGAGACGGGACGGAAGCGACTTTGCTTCATATAGTCCACAGCCCAGAGGATGCCCTTGTCTACTGCCGGAACGCCGGTCTTGAACTTCTCATAGGCAACCTTGTCGATAGCTGGTTGGGCACTCATGCCGGGGAGGTAAGCTGGGTTTCCGCCCTGAGTCTTCTCGGCTTCGTACCCGTGCAAGAAGGACGCCTCACTGACCAGCTCCTTTATCAGCTCCCAGGACACCTCCGGGTTCTTGACGCCCTTGGGGACGATCCAGGCGAAGCCGCCGGACCAGGTGGCGGATTGGTCGCCCGCTTTGCGCGCCGGGTTGGCGCCGATGCCGAAGTCGAAGTCCGGCTTGTAGCGGGCGATGGTGCCGAGCAGGCCCTGGGTGGAAACGGTCATCGCCATCTGCTGGGCGAAGAGAGGATGGTTCTCGTTGGAGCCGAAGGTCTTCTGGAACTCCTCGTGCTTCTGGGTGCCGCCCTGCGACTCAAGCAGCTCGTAGACCCATTGCATGGACTCGATCACCTTGGGATGGTTGAGTTGGGCCTTCTTGCCGTCCTTGCTGGTGAACTCGGCGCCGTTGAGGAAGCCTTGGATGTAGGTAAGAGATGAGCCGGAAAGGCCGGGACGGTAGGTGTAGCCCATGCGGCTGTAGCCGGTGCCGGTCTGCCGGTTGAGCTTGAGGGCGTACTCCTTTAACTGGTCCCAGGTGGCGGGCGGCTTCTCGGGATCGACGCCGATCTCGCGGAAGTGCATCTTGTTCCAGAAGAAAGGTCGGTTATCGGTGGAGTTGGGGATGCCGTACAGCTTGCGGTCCAGGCTGTGCGTCTCCTCAATGGCAGATTCGACAAAGCGCTTGAGGTCGTACTTGTCGGCCTTCTGGTACTGATCGAGCGTTGTAAACGCGCCGCGGTGGGTGTACGAGCCGATCTGAAAGCGGTCGAAGCGAACCAGGTCTGCCACGTCTCCGGAGGCGACGGCGGCGAGGAACTTGGCGATGGCATCCGAGCCCTGGCCGCCGGAACCGACGTCGGTCATCTCGGCGGGGAGGTTGGCGTACGTTTTGGTCCAGCGCTCGACCTGCGCCTTGCGACCAACGTTGTTGTCGCTCCAGACGAGCAGCTTTCGGTTGACTTTAGTAAGGTCCACCTTGGCGGGCTGGCCGGCGGAGGCGCCGCTCTGTACACAGGCGGCCAACACCGCTGGGAGCGCCGCTAGAGTGACGGTTCGTGCTGAATCAGCAAGGAACGATCTACGGGTGCGGTACGTGAGCATTTTCGTCTCCCTAACTATGCTGGCCATTGGGTGAGGGGCTGATGGCAACGTGCCGAGTTGAACTCCGGGGTAACACTCTCAGTATAGGATGGCCCTAGCCGGGGCCGGCGCGGCGCTCCGCCGGAACATCTGCAAGCGTGTCCTCCGGCACGTACCAGATTGGGTTAGTGATTGCGACACAGCGCCCCGTTCCAGAGGCAGCGCCGGAAACCATTATCCCACCGGCCGACGGCTCATTTGCCTCCGATCCGGCGGGTGTGCGGGACGTATCCCAGATCTCGGCACGGACAAAGACAGGCTCGCCGAGTGGCACCGAGAGCGTGTGTGCGACGGGGCCTTCGTTTAGCACGATTCCCGGCCGGCGCGCGCCGTTGACCACCCAGTAAAGCCGCCATGCCGACCGCGCCCGTTCCAGCGCAATCTCGACCTCTGCCCGGCCACTTGCGCTGCCATGACCTGCGACCTGGCCCATACGATGACCCACGCGATCACTGAAGCTCAGGCGGCTGCGGAAGTGAATGGGATCCGCCATGTAGACGTTGCCGGAGCGCAGGCCGGTTACAAGCGCGTCTTCATCGGTTGAACCGGCACGGATGTACGTTGCGAAGTTGTTCCCGGTCTGCCAGCCTACACGCGCCGAGTGGGCGTCCGATGAACCGCTGCCGGTGATGATGACGCCGGCGAGGGAGAGACCATCCCACAGACGCAAGTAGTGGTCAAGGTCAAAGCCGTGACGGCCGGCGGGAAAGCCCACTTCCAGCGTGTTGGCGCTGGAGGCACGGGTGCCAACGTACGTTTCGATCATACCGGCCAGCGCCCGCTCGCGCGCGGCCTCGTCCAGCTCCCTGCGGTTGTAGCCCGAGAAGGGATGGTTGAGGCTGAAGACGCCACCGTGGCGCTGTGCCCACTCCACGCCATGCTCGTGGGTGAAGCCAGATGGCTGAGACGCATAGTCCAGCAGCGGCACTCCGGATCCCCAGGCGTTCTTGTGCTGACCCGCCTGCGAGATCTCCTGGGCAACGTGGCACGTCAGGCCATACCGTTCGCCCAATTTGCGGGCAAGCGAGCGCTGCAATGCATGAAGCTCGTTGCCAGCGCGGCGGTGGGCGATGGTTAGGTCGTCCAGGAAAAGGCGCAGGCGGCCGCCACGGCGCACCCGCACGCCGAGGCGCAGCCCACCCAGCGCATTGTCTGCACCCCCGAGCCCGCCGGCTTCCGCATCATTGGCCGGCCGGATCTCGTGGTGTGTCCAGGTAGCTGGTGCCGGGTTGAGCGGAATCACGTGGGTGTGGTAGCGGTCCTCGTCCTCGAGTGTGTCGCGCAGCGCGATGTCGCCGGTGAGGAGATAGCGCAGGCGCGCCTGGCGTAGATCGGGCGGCTGCTCAGAGAGGATCAAATCGATCCATGCCTCGGCCGTTGGCGCTATGCCGGAGGCTCCAGCGGCCCCGGTTGCTTGGGTTGGCGACTCTGCCGCGGCGTGGTGAACGGCGACGCCTATTGTTGGTTCGGCCATCAGCGGACGACTGTGCAGCTTGGCGTCGGCGCGGAAATCCACAAAGAGGTACTGCCACTCGTCATCGCCGCGATCACCGCCGCCACGGGCGGCGTCGTCTTCCCCTGCCACGGCCTCAAGGCAGAGCGACTGGGTACCGGTGAAGGCTTGTTCGGTGGAAAGGGCAACGGAGGCAATGGCAAGGCGCTCATCTTGCCACGTGACATTCCACCCGACGCTGCGCTTTACCGTACGGCCACCGGCAGTGACACGCTCGACGCTGGACATCAGATCCGGTGACTCAAAGTCGAAATGGTCGATGAAGGGACCGCCGATGCAGAGCGAGATGCGGGTATCGTGGTCGGTCAGCCAGACCACATCCACACCCGCGCGCGCGGCTTCAAAGCAGTGGGCGCCAATGCTGGCTGGCCCTTCGATGCTGGAATGGCAATGCAGCTGCGCGCTGATGTAGCCGGGAAAGGCGCCAACCTCCGCCGCCGTGCCCTCCATGACGCCCGTGGCCGGCGAAGCAGCGCTGGCGTCAGGCCCCGGGCGCGCTACACCGACCATTGTGATGTCTCCATGGGTCATTATGACCTGTGCTGCTCGCCAGTGTCGGAGCGGCAGGATACCGACCGCGTCTATACTGCCGCTGCTGCAATGATGGTCATTTCGCCGCTGGAGCAGGCGGAGTTGGTGGGCAGACTCGCCCTGGCGGCGGTGCTGGCGGGAGTCCTGGGGTGGGAGCGCCAGCTGGGCCAGCAGCCCGCGGGCTTGCGCACGCACATGCTCGTGTCTATTGGCTCCGCAGCGTTCACCATGGCGGGAACGTACGGCGTGAGCGGTTTGGGCACGGTGCAGGACGCCGGGCGTATCGCGGCGCAGATCGTCACAGGCATCGGATTCATCGGCGCCGGGACCATCTGGCGCAGTAGCGGCAGCGAGCGAGTCATCCGCGGTTTGACGACGGCGGCGAGCATTTGGGTCGCCGCGTCGATTGGCATGCTGTGCGGGTATGGTCTCTACGTGCTAGCGGCGGGGAGCGCGCTGGTCAGCTTTACGGTACTGCGCCTGCTGCGCGGCATGGAGCGTGTGCCAGGGATGTTCCTGGATAGGATCAGGTCACGCCGTCGTGTACCCGTGGAACGCACGCCACTCTCAGAAATAGCGGTCCACTCCGCCGAACCGCCAGGCATGGACGGCATGGCCGAAGAGTATGCGCCGGAAGGGCCGCCGCTGCCAGAGAGCGCATCCGCGGACCCTCGAGATGAACCCGGGCCAGCTGCGCGCGCCGTAAAGTCGGGCCGAAAGCAGCGTGGGAAGAAACCGCGTAAGCGCCGCCGCCCGCAGACCGACGACATTATCTCGGACTAGCTGGCGACGTATCCCCTCTCCATGACGCAACCCAGCGCGCGCCCAGGCGCAACCTCGCACGCTTCCCTACGAGCGCCGGCCGGACAGGACATGGATCTCTGACTCGGAAACGAGCTCTGACCAGGACCCCCATGTGCCCAAGATTACTGAGGCGGTAGACAACACGCCGCAGAGCAGGAGCGTGCCGGGTAGACCGATCGCTTCCGCGAGACGCGACGCGGGGAGCGATGAGAGGGGCATAGCGGCGAAGGTCATCATGTAGACGCCCATTACGCGTCCGTGGTACTCCGGCGGCGCGCTGCTCATGAGGAGCGTATTGTTGAGAGAGGCGTAGGCGGCCGACGCCGCGCCCGTGATGGCCAGCACCAGCAGATAGAGCGCGGCCATCAGCGCGAAGACGCCAGCGGCGCCGATCAGCGGCAGGCTGAGCAGAGCGCCGGCGATGGCGGGGCCGGCCACACGGCAGAAGTTGAGGCCGGCGTTGTAGAGCGCGACGGCGTTGGCCAGATCCTCTGGAGGCACCAGTTCGGCGATCAGCGCCTGGCGAGCGGGAACGTTGAAGGCAAAGGCGCAGCCCTCGATGAGCGTGACGGCCATGAGCTGCCAGACTTGCACGACACCGGTGGCGATCAGAAATGCGGCGAGCACGGCGGTGAGTCCGACCACCGCCTGCGTCGTGAGCAAAACGTTACGCTGGTGATAGCGGTCTGCCACCTACCCCGCAATAGGCGAGAGCAGAAACATAGGAATGCCCCAGCCGAGGTTGACCAGCGCAAGCGTGGTAGCCGAGCCGGAGATTTGATAGGCAAAATACCCGAACGCGACTACCGCCATCGTCATGCCGAGCGTGCCCGGCAACAGGCTGGTGAAGAGCAACCTGTAGTCGTCGTGCCGCAGCGCCGCCCGCCACCTAGCGGCCGCCGGCTGCGCCGCGTTGACCGGGGTCACCTCGCTCACCTAAGCATCGTACTTGACTCGCTCTCCGCCCCATGAACGGAAGCCGTGGACAAATCCAAGCGTGGGTGCATCATCGGCGCACATAACGCTACGATCTGCCGCCGGACGCACCCACCACCATGACAAGACTGGCAGATCACACTGACATGGCGCAGCCGGGAATCGCGCTTCTGAGCTTTGCCCACCCACATCAGCGAGGGTGGGCGAACGTCTTCAAGGAGGATGGGCGGGCGCGCGTGGTGTGCGCCTGGGACGAGAACCCGGAGAGAGGCGCCACGGCGGCCGGGCAGCTGGAGGTGCCATTCGTACCTTCACTGGGCGAAGTGCTGAGCCGGCCGGACGTGCAGGCGGTGGCCATTTGCGCGACCAACGATGCGCACGCTGACCTTGCGGTAGCGGCGGCAGACGCGGGCAAGCACATCATGATGCAGAAGCCCATGGCCACTACGGTGGTTGACTGCGACCGCATCGTGGAGGCCGTGGAGCGGGCGGATGTCCTCTACTACCAATCCCACAACCTGCGCTTTGATCCGGTGCATCTGGAAATCAAGCGGCTGGTGGAGGCGGGAGAGATTGGCAAGATCGCCACTGCGAGGCGGCGTCACTCCCACGCGTACTCCCTCCTAGATCCCAAAGTCCTGGAGTGGATGAGTGACCCAATCAAGGGCGGTGGCGGCGCCTTCATGGACGAGGGGGCGCATGTGGCCCTCTGGTACCTCTGGATGTTTGGCGCGCCCCAGTCTGTCACCGGGGTGGTGACCGCCTCAGTGAGCGAGCAGCGGCCGGGCGTCGAGGACAACGGCGTGCTCCTCTACCGCTACGCGGACGGGATGATTGGCGTCCACCAGTCATCATGGACGGAGCTGGCATCCAGTAGCACGATAGAGCTGCTGGGTGATAAGGGATCGGTGGTGGCGAGTGGCACGGACATCACCACGTCCCGCAGTTGGACCGACGCGGACGCGCCGCTGCGCGTCTGGCGCCACAACCCGGCCGGACCGGCGGGCGGCGCCCCTCCCGGAGCGCCCCGGCCCACGGGCGCGCCCTCATCTGGCGACTGGCACATGCCTGACGTGAAACTTGCCCCCAACCGGCTCTCTGGCACAGTGACGGCGTTTGTAGACCTGCTCGTGAACGTTGGACCATCTCTGGCGGACGCACGCACAGCGCGCACGGCAGTTGAGATGGTGCTGGCGGGCTACCAGTCTTCACGCGAGGGGCGCGAGATCACCCTCCCGCTGGCGCGTGGCTAGACAGGCAACCAGCACAAGAGAGCAAGCGGCACAAGAGAAAGAAGGAAGCACGACATGACGGTACGGACGGCGATCATTGGCGCCGGCAACATCGGGAAGACGCACGGGCGCGTCTATAAGGCGAACGCGCTGGCCGAGCTGGTGGCGATCTGCGATATGGACCGTGCCAAGGCGGACAGCGCGGCGCAGGAACTGGGAATCAAGGCGTACTACGACGTAGAAACGCTGCTCGCGGACGCGCAGCCGGAAATGGTCTCAGTGGCAACGGCGGGCACGGAAAACGGCTCCCACCATTTTCAACCGGCTATGCAATGCCTGGCGGCGGGCAAGCATGTCCTGGTGGAAAAGCCCCTCTCCAACAACCTGGGTGAGGCCAAGGAGATGGTGGCCGAAGCGCACAAGCGCAGGGTTTGCTTTGCGGTAGACCTGAACCATCGCTTCACCCCGGCCACAAGCCTCGCCAAGGAGAAGATCACGTCGGGAGAGTTGGGAGAGGTGCTCTTTGTCAACATGAATCTCTGGATACGCAACCCGCGTGACGAACCGCCTTACTTCCATCTGCGCGCGCTGCACTCACACTCGGTGGATGTGATGCGTCACCTTGGCGGCGACGTGGCCAAGGTCCAGGCATTCTTCTCCAAGGGGCCCGGCCGAAACTCGTGGAGCAACGCTGGTGTGAACATGCAGTTCGCTTCAGGCGCGTTGGGCCATCTCACTGGCAGCTACGACATGCACGGGCCGGATCGCCATAGTATTGAGCGCACCGAGGTCGGCGGCACCAAAGGACGCGTGGTGATCGACAACTCAACGGTGGACTTCTACTGGTTCCCTCACGCCAGCAAGGAATCGGTGCATATCCACAACGCAGGCGGGATGACCAGCTTCAACGAGACGTTTGGCACGCGCCTTGGCCGTTGGCTGGAGCAATTGTCCGAAGGCACGGCTCCGGAGGCTATTGAAGGATCAGGCGAGGAGGGGTTGAAGGCGCTGGCTGTCCAGGAGGCGGCGATCCGCAGCCACGAGACAGGGCAGGTAGTAGACGTAGCGGAGCTGCTGGCATGACCACCACGAGGACCGCTAGTGGCCTGCCTCTGGGCTGCAACACGGTGCTGTTTGCCATGGTGGGGCTGGAAGAGGCGCTCCAGCACCTGGCCTGGGCCGGGTATGACGGCGCTGAACTGGCATACATTACCGGCATGGTGGAGCATGTCCAGCCGGGGCAGGACACCGCTTCCTACAAGGAAATCCGGCAGAAGGCGGCGGATTTGGGATTGGGGTTGTACGCGATCGAGGTGACGCCAAACGCAGCGGAGCGAGTAGAAGCGGCGTGCCAGATTGCGTCCGAGCTTGAGATTCCTATCGTCGCTATCGGCTCGGGCGGCAAGCCGGGGGATGAAGAATCGTTCAGGCAAGCGGTGGATCTTGGACGGACGCTGGCGGCGGTGGCCGGGCGCTACGGTGTCCGGCTGGCGCTGAAGCCGCACGTCGGCGCGGCGGTCTACAACACGGAGACGGCGCTCAAGGCATGGCAAGAGATTGGGAGTGAGCATCTTGGGCTGAACTTTGATCCCAGTCACCTGGTACGTGCGGGAGAGGACGTGGCAGAGGCGGCACGACAGTTCACCGCTGCCGGCGCTGTAGTGCACTCGCACTTCAGGGACTGTCTGACCCAGCAGATTGGGGGTCCGCCGGGACCACCCGAGGAGCAAGTGCCGGGAAGAGGACGGGTGGACATTCCAGCGGTGCTGCGCGCGCTCAAGGAGGGTGGCTACGACGGCGTGCTTGACCTTGAGGTCATTGGCGCCAAGAGCTACCCGGTCTCCAGGGCAATGGGCATCGCCGCCGAGACACGCGGCTATCTCAACCGGGTGTTAAAGGAGATTGGGTAGAGGTCGCTACGACCTGAGTGCCTGACGGAGCATCCCGCCCGCCATTTCAAGGCGGCGGGTGGCTTCCGGAGCGCTGCAGTGGGCAAGGATCATGAGGATGGCGGGCTTGGCGCGATACCCCGTCTGCTCGAGGTAGGGCGCTGCGTCTTCCTCGGAGAGACCGGTGGCGCTGGCGACGATGCGGCGCGCACGGTGGCGCAGCTTCACGTTGCTGGCGTTCAGGTCCACCATGAGGTTGCCGTAGACCTTGCCAGAGCGGATCATGCTGACCGTGGTGAGCATGTTGAGCACCAGCTTCTGGGCCGTACCGGCTTTAAGGCGGGTGGAGCCGGTGACAACTTCAGGACCAACGACCACCTCAATTGGCGCATCAACGGCGGCGGCGAGTGGCGTGCCGGCGTTGCAAGTGATGGCCGCCGTGAAAGCGCCCCTGCGCCCCGCCTCTTCAACCGCTCCGAGTACGTAAGGCGTTGTGCCGCTGGCGGCCAGGCCCACGACGACATCGGCCACCCCTATGCCGGCCTGAGCTACATCCTGGGCGCCGAGCTGCGGGCTGTCCTCCGCACCTTCCACCGCGCGGCGCAGCGCGCCATCACCACCGGCGATGAAGCCCTGCACTAGCCCGGGCGGGGACGAGAAGGTTGGTGGACATTCCGATGCGTCCAGCACGCCAAGGCGGCCGCTGGTGCCTGCGCCGAAGTACGCGAGCCGGCCGCCCCGCTGCCACCGGGCAACGATCTCGTCAACAACGCGTGCGATCTGGGGCAACGCGGCGCGAACCGCATCCGTCACGCGCGCATCTTCAACGTTCATGATCGCCAGGATTTCCGACGTAGCGCGGCTATCAATGTCCAGCGTGGCGGCGTTACGCTGCTCGGTTGCGCCCAGTGCCTGCCCGTTTGGCGTCATGGTTTCGGGTTCTCGGTGAGGACTACTCTAACGAGATGGCGCCGGCTGACTCGCGCGCCAATAGCAAAGCGCCGAATACGGGTTCTTCTCGCGGCGTCCCGACCTGGGCCAACGGGGCGACGGCACAAACCGCCTCGCCGAAGCGGGACGCCATTCGCGGTGAGACATGCCACGCGCCGCCGGCGGTGACGACCCCGAACGACGCCTGATCAAGCGCGAGGCCCCGGATCACTGCCAGCGCCGACAGCGCCAGCTCGTCCGCCGCTTCGTTCACGATAGCGATTGCTACCACATCCCCGTTGTCCGCCGCGCGACCAACAAGCGGGGCGAGCGCGGCAATCTCGGCCACGCGACGCTCTCCCCACCGCGCATAGACCAGCGGCACGAGCTGCTGTGATCCGGCGAGATTGAGATGTCCCAGAATGAGGTCGGTGAGCACCGTCTGTGGCCCGCGCCCATCGGCAGCGCGGCAGGCGGCTAGCAGAGCGGCGCGTCCCATGGCGTAGCCACTGCCTTCGTCGCCAAGGACGTGCCCCCAGCCGCCTGCCCGGCGCTGCTCGCCCGAGGCGTTCATGCCGAACGCGATAGATCCCGTTCCGGCAATCACGGCCACGCCAACCTTAACGCCGGTGCCTCCCACCAGCGCCACCACCGCATCTGGAACCACCACCGCGCCTCTATCGGGAAGCCGCCACCCTACCGCGGGCACCATCAATGAACCCTCAAGCGCGCTCGCAATAGCGTGGAGCGCTTGTAGGTCTTCAGGCCGGGCGGCGCCAGCGAACGCGAGACACAAGCCAGTCACTTCCAGCCCTTCGCCAGCATGCGCAGTCGCTGCGTGTAGTGCTTGGCTCACCACCTCCGTGAGAAGACGGCGGGTTTCATCAACGCCCAATTGCTGGAAGTTCGCGCCTCCAGCCGCGACGCGGGCCAGCGGTGCGCCGTCAACTGTGCGCGCTACAACGCAATCGGTCTTGGTACCGCCACCGTCCACGCCAACTACACAGTGCAGTGCCTCTGACATGAAAGCGCGAGTATGGCATGGCGCGTCGCCGATCTCCGACGCTGGCTGATGCAGGAAACGGCAGCCACGAGCTAGCAAGGGCGGGGCGAGAGCGCTTGGGGTCGAGAGTGCTCGCTAATGAGCGGGAGCCGGTATGGGTACAGGTGCGGAGCTAGCGGTGGATTTCTGGCGCTGAAGCCAGCGACGTACCCGAGAGCGCACCTGGGCGGGGGTGTAGGGAAGGATCAAGTGGTCAGTCACACCGGCCTCAAAGCTTGCGGTAGCAGCCTCCACTTCTACCTGGGAAGTGAGCAAGACCACCGCTACGTCGTGGCCAGCGGCGCGCAGATCGCGGCTGAGCTGGAGCGGATCGAGGCCGGGGACGCTGGTTCCGACGAGAATGAGGTCCAGATTTTCCACGGCGGCGGCGCGCAACACGGCGGCGGCATCCGAGGCCAGGAGCAGACGGAGCCCCTCTGGCTCAAGCTGAAGCGTGAGGCGGGCGACGCTCTCCGGCGTGTCCACGAGTAACACGGTCTCTGGCTCGACCTTCCGCGCTAGGGCGGCGCCGTTTAGCTGCGGGAGGCCAGGTAGACCTACCCCAAGCGACGAGCGTGTGGGTACCTGCTGCCAATCGGTTTCCTGGCGGCGCAGCGTGAACTGGGAGTCCTCTGAAAGCACAATTTCCAGGCCTTCGGCGGCGGCGGTGACTTGCAACCCGTTGCCGTCGTCGGTCTCACGCTGGGCACGCTTTTGGCAGGCATCCACCATCCGGTCAATGGCGTCGTCGTCATGGTTCGGGTCATGATGAAAAAGGGCGAGACGCTCGGCCCCGGCAGCAAGGGCGAAGTCCACCACCTGCTCGGCCGCGGTGTGGCCCCAGCCAATGTGTGATGCGTCTTCTGCCGCGGTGAACTGCGCGTCATGGATAACAAGGTCCGCACCGGCCAGAAACAGGACGTGGCGCCGGTCCTCATGGTGCAGTGGTTGAGAGAGCACCACTTTCCCGTCACCAGCCGGTAGTTCCAATTTGTGGTGCGAATGCGGCTCGTGATCCGTGGCATAGACAACCGACGCGCCACCCGACTCAATGCGGTAGCCGAGCGTGAGCGCCGGATGGTTCAGATAACGCGCGGTGATTTTGACGTCGCCGATTTCGAACGTACCTTCAACTACGTCGTGGTAGCGGATGTTGGCGCCAAGCTGATCCAGGCGTACGGGGAAATAGGTGTACTCCATCTGGCCGGAGAGCGTCTCTTCCAGATGGCGGCCGGTGACGCCCGGAGCGTAGATGTCCCACTCATTACCGGGGACGAAGAGTGGGACGAAAAAAGGAAAGCCCTGGATGTGATCCCAGTGCGTGTGGGTAATCAGCAAGTGCCCTTTGACTGGGCGCTCCCCGGATGCAAGCAGTGCTTGGCCAAGGCCGCGCGCGCCGGTGCCGCAGTCCAGAATGATCAGCGTCCCGTCGTCGGTTCGCACCTCAACGCATGCCGTGTTGCCGCCGTAGCGCAGCGTGGTGGGGCCAGGCGTTGCAATCGACCCCCGCGTACCCCAAAATCGAACGCGCATGATTCCCTACCGACCCTTCTCATTCCCCACCCTGCTGTAGACCACGCAAGTGGCGCCGGTGGTTCCCCATCACGCTTCCGTGCGGGACTGGTAGGCATTCTATAGGGAATAGCGATCGCGCCCTCCTCATACTGCCTAAAACTAGGAGCAATGGGGTAGCGGTCTCGTGTGCGTATGGCGCTGCATGAACCACACGTGACACCCGCGTAAGAAACCGGAACCACCGGGGATAGCGTCAGATCATCATTGCGCCGCCATCGGCGAAGAAGTGGGCACCGGTGGAAAAGGAGGATTCATCTGAGGCGAGATACACGGCGAGCGGCACGATATCTTGCGGCTTTCCGAGGCGTCCTAACGGACTGAGGGTTTCCAGCTGGCGGCGCACCACGTCATCTTCCAGCAGCGACGAAATCAGCGGTGTCTCGGTTGCTCCCGGGACGATGGCGTTGCAGCGCACGCCGTCATGCGCGTAATCTGAGGCCACCACGCGGGTAAGCGTGGAGAGGCCACCTTTGCTCGTGGCGTACGCGGTGAAGCCGGCCCCTTTGTTGAAGCCTGTAGGCGACGCAATATTGATGATTGATCCGCCGCCAAGGCGCAGCATGACCGGCAGCGCGTACTTGGTGCAGAGAAAGGGGCCACGCAGGTTGACGGCGTGGGTGTGCTCCCAGACGGCCTCATCGAGCTCATGGCAGCGTGTGTCCTGACCGATGAGTTGAATGGCGGCGTTGTTCACCAGCACGCCGAAGTGATCCCAGACGTCCAGCGTCGCCTCTACCAGCCGCTGGACGTCCTCAGCGCGGCTCACGTCCGCCTGCACCGGGATCAGATTTCCGCTAACCGGGGAGAGCGTGGCGGTTTCCTGCGCGGCTTCCAATCTCACATCGGCGGCGACCACACGCGCGCCCTCGGCAACAAAGCCAAGCGCGATCGCCCGACCGATCCCCGAGCCTGCTCCGGTGACAACGGCGACTTTTCCTTGAAGACGGTCAGTCATGACGGGCAAGAGGATACGCGCTCTTTTGGGCGCGGGAAGCAATGAGCAGTTCCATCTTCATGAGCAGACAATCGAGCGTTTGCGTAGGAAGCACACAGGGCGGCGGGGTGGGACGAAGGGTCCGTTCGGATCACGTGCTGACGGAGGTCCAGCGCGGCGCTCATCATGACAGTACTCAGCGGGCGGTTCCGAGGTAGAGGTCGCGTCCCTCGGAAAGATTGCGCAGCTTGGCGTCCGCCACAGAGCGGGGGAGCATCCACATGCCGCAATCTGGGTGGGCGTAGCGAACGCGGCCGGGACCCAGTACCTGTTCGGCATGCTCCAGGCGGCGGGCGATCTCGTCAACTGGCTCCGCCTGCAAATCCTTTATGTCCACCACACCGAGGCCAACGCCAATCCGCGGGTCTAGCTCTTTCAGGCACTCCAGTTCGGCGTACCCACGGCGGGCGAACTCCAGGACGACATGGTCAACGTTCAGCATGTTGAGGAAGCCGACCAACTGCTGATAGTGTCCCTTCTGGATAGTTTGACCACCGTAGTTGCCGAAGCACAGGTGGAGCGCCCGCTCGGTTCCCTCCGCCACGCCTTCCAGCACGACGTTGATCTGCTCAGCCGCAATCTGCGCGTCTTGCGGGCTGCCGGCGAGGTTCGCCTCGTCTACTTGAATCACGTCGGCGCGTATCTGGCGGACCTGGTCACGCAGGACACCGGCAATGGCCATGCCCAGAGCGTGGCGGTCGCCATAGTGGCGATCCAGCAGCACCTTGGCCAGCATATACGGGCTGGTCAGCGTGAACTTGACCCGCCGCTGCGTGAGCGCCTTGAGCGGCGCGGCGGCGCCGGGCAGGTCCAGCGTGCCGGCCGTGAGCGGCCCAGTCACCACGGCCGCTGGGGCGGCACGGTACGTCATCCCCTGATGAGCGCGGAAGTCCTCGGCATCCTGGGAGGTGATGCGTGTGGAGACGCCGTCCAGCTGGCCGGTGAAGTAGTCGATCATCCCGTTGGTCTCGGGATGATTGACGTCAAAGCGTGAGAGCTCCCCGTCAGAGAGGACGTCCACGCCGGCCAGCTCCTGGGTGCGCACCACTACCAGTGTGGCGTCACGAAGGTGGTCGCGCGTTGGATAGGCCCGCAGCCACTCCGGTGTGGGATAACTGCCGACTACGGTCGTCTGGATAGCGGGCCGGTTGGATGGCGCGGCTGCGACGGGAGAAGTGGTCATTCGCTAACTCCAAGCGTGTCGAAGTCCCACTGTTCGAGTGGGGTGAACTGCGTCGAATCCAGGAGGAAGGCGGTGCCGAACGGTGCATCCACCACACTTCCCACCTCAAGGCAGCCGTCGTGGACGTCGAGGGTGGGATAGCCATCCGGGTGCCAGCGATACAGGTCGCTGTGGTGGTGCAGCACCTGGCGCTGGACATCGTCGGGCAGCATGGACAGGCCGCGGAAGTAGTGGTGCCCATTGCGCTCAACGTGCCCAATCCCCAACGCGGCCATGGCGGCAAGGTCTTGAAGCAGCGCCACCGGTCCGACGTTTGCCAGGTCTTCGCCGCTGATGACGTAGCGGCCCGCAGCGCTTTCTGAGTGGGCCGCCTGACGCCGGCGCACCAGGCACGCGCTGCCAATGCCTCGGAAAACGCCTTTGCAGTTCTTGTGACTTGTGCCAGCGTAGCCCGCGGCTAGCGCCCGCGGAAGGCTGGACAGCTCGCCGTCCGATTCATCGATGATGATTGGCGGGCGCTCAGACCAACCCAGAAAGTCGCGCGCCGCCTCGTCGGTGAGCGAAACGTCGCGGTGCAGCGGCTGCTCGACAAAGAGCAGGTGGCGCATGAACGCCCGCAGCGACGGCTCACCGGCCAGCGCGTCCCACGCGTCGCGGAATTCCCCAACGCGCTTGTACTGTTCATTGCCGTCCAGCGTGAAGGCGTAGTTTTCCGCGGCGCCGGACTGAAGCACCACGGCGATCTGACGCAGGCGTGCGACATCTCGCGCCAGGTCGCCGTAGAGCTTGAGCTTGAAGTGGGTCAGGCCGTAGGCGTGGATACACGCTTCGAGCGATTGGGGCAAGCCATCGTGCAGGCGCTCAGCCGCGGGCACATCGCCGTCGGTCAGCGGATCGGTCAACCCGACAGTGTGGCGCGCGATGACCCGCCTGAGCGGCTCGCGAGGCAAGTATACGGCTGGCTCAATGCCGGCCAGCTCATGGTGCAGGTCGCCGAGTTGAATGCCGAAGGTGTTCTTACGCAGCGCCGTGGCAAAGGAGTGCCCCGTTGCACGGCAGAAGGCGTCAAGCATAGCGCGCTCAACCAGGCTTGCGCCCAGCCCAGCGAGCAGCGGCGGATGGGCCGAGGACGCGCTCCACGTCATCTGATCGTCGTAAACGGACCGCCACCAGGCGAACGCCGACGGCGCCACCGGCGCGTCCAGCGCAAGAGTGGACGCGTTGCGGATCACGGCCAGCATGTCCTGGAGGTCCTGACGGTAAGTGCTAACAGGATTCTTGGTGAACCACTTGGGTGGCAACCCTTCAGATGCGAGGCCGATCTGCACCTGCCCGTCTATCTCCGCCTCAACTTGGAGGAAGAGGTGAGGCAGCGCCGTCATGGCGGCGATGCCGTAGCGAAACGGCATGCGCGTGTGCATGTTCAGCACATGGAGGTCCACGCGCCGGACGCGGACGCTAACTGGGCGTGTGCGCAACTACATTAGCCTTACCCGGGTCGTTGCTCCCACTCGCCGTATCTGACGCATCGATTACGCAACGGAAGCCCATGTTGCCGGTGGAGGAGTCTGGGGTGTTTGACGAGCGCGCGCCGACACGATACCGGTTGCAATAGGAGCGATGGCAGAGGAATGATCCTCCGCGCAGGACTCGGGAAGCGCCTTCCGCGGGCCCGCTGGGATCAACGCGGACCTCATCGGCGGGGAACTGCGTGTGGTGGCTTGCGCTGAACCAGTCGGCGCACCATTCCCAGACGTTGCCCGCCACGTTGTGCAGCCCGTAGCCATTGGGTGCAAAGGCACCTGCGGGGCAGGTGGCGTGGTACCCATCTTCCTTTGAGTTGTAGGTGGGGAAGGTGCCCTGCCAGATATTGCAGCGGTGCTCACCGCCAGGCGTCAGCTCACTTCCCCATGGGTAGGTCGCCTGCTCCAGGCCACCGCGCGCGGCGAACTCCCACTCGGCCTCGATGGGGAGGCGCTTGCCGGCCCAGGCGCAGTAGGCGGCCGCATCGTTCCAGGAGACGTGTACAACGGGATGGTCGCGCCGCTGGCGGATGTTTGAATCCGGGCCTTCCGGTTTGGCCCAGTACGCGCCCTTGACACCGAGCCACCACGGAGTCTGTGCGGTGCTGCCGATCACGCGCTCCAGCGCGCGCCCGGTGACAAAGTGGTGGAATACGTATGTCCAGCCAATGCGCTCTGCCTCCGTCTTGTAGCCGCTGGACTTGACGAACCCGGCGAACTGCGCATTGGTGACAGTTGTACGGTCCATATGGAAGGGTTTGACGCGCGCGCGACGAACAGGACCCTCGCCATCGGCGGGAAAGCCGTCCTTGTCGTCGGTGCCCATGAGGAACTCACCGCCGGGGATTAGCGCCATTCCGTCGCGGTTAGGCGCCGGATTGGCCGCCCGGACAAGCTCACGGATGTCGCCGAGCGGCGCGGTGGGCGGCGCGGTTGGATCCAAAGTGGAGCGAGAAGCGGCGCAACAGGCGGCGGTCACGGAGCGTCAAACTTTACGGGCACTCTGCGACACGGTCGCGCAGACCCGGGCATAGACACTTGCCTCTGCGTCGGATACGTGTAGCAGGTATTGGCGAACCGCCTATGCAGCACGCGAAGGGACAGTGCATGCGAACGACAATCAGCGCGGCCGCCGCTAGGCAGAGCGGGCGCCTGGCTAGATGTGGTCCAAGATGTTAAATCCGTGCAGATTGATGCACGTAGTGCGCGGGATGCGAACGCGGGGTGCACCAAACTGCACCATTTTGCACCATGCATACGCGGAGTGGCGTGGCGTCTGCTAGGCCGCAAGACCGATTGCAGTAGTCGAATGCAGTCGTTTGTAGTCATTTGAATTCCACAGGGAGGCGGGCGGCTTAGAATAGGCGACAGACCCCTTTGGGCGGTGGGTAGTGAAAGCTAGCGGGCCGATCATGTGTAGTCCCTGCATAATGGTAGAACAGCCACGTGGCGAAATTCTGCGGTTGCTCTTGGGAGAGTTACGTAGCAGGCTAGGGCGCGATCCTAAGGCCTGTGACGCACACTAGAGACAGCACCGTTCCACTCTCTGCGGCTAGGTAACGGGCCTTCCAGGGTACGCTCTCCTAAAAGTCTTGGCGAACCCAATGGTGCAGGCACCGCCGCGTTTGGGTAGGTAGAAATGGCCGCAGTCACCGCGCCGCCACGCGCTCAGGGACGTGGGTCAGAGGAGGACGACAGCGGCCAGCGCGCGGCGTTGCTTGAGAAGGTGGAGCTCTTTCCCGGGCTCAGCCGCATTGTGCTGGCCAGGATCGCCGCCTCGCTCGACCCCGTGGAGTTTGTAGATCACGAGGCGGCCTGCGTGCAGGGTGAGCCGGGCGACAGCATGTACGTCGTCTCCAGCGGCGCGTTGGGCGTCTTTCTTTCTCCGGATGGAGAGACCGAAACGCGCGTAGCGACGATGGGGCCGGGCGCGTGCTTCGGTGAGATGGCGCTGCTGACGGGCGAGCCTCGTTCGGCGACGGTACGGGCTTTGGGCGGCGCTGAGGCGTACCGGCTGGAGCGTCAGCGCTTCATTGATGTGCTGCGGCGTGAGCCAGGTATAGGGCTGGCAATCAGTGCCACGCTTAGCCGGCGCCTGCGCGACGCCAACCAGACCATGACGCAGGACAAGCGCGCGATCTCACAGGCAGTGGCGCTTCAGCTAGAGACGCTTGACGCAGGGCAGCGGTCGCTCGTGCTGCGCGCAAGCGTGCTGGAAAAGATCCGTTTGCCTGCGCTGCGAGCGCTCTTCGATTCCCAGGCTGAGACCGTCGCGAGTTGCCTGAGCGTGGTGGGTATAGACGCCGCCGGGGAATTGGCACCACTTCCGGTACTGCGCGCGCTGCGCGACATGTACGAGCGGGAGGCTGGAGCGACTGAGAAGCAGGCGTACGCCCAACTGGCGGCGCAGCTACTGGCGGATGGCGCATGCTGGGAAGACGCGCTGGCGCTGTTTTGGCGCCTCGGACCGCGCGAGGCGTATGTAGAGACACTCCGCCGCGCCATGCGGGTGGAGACCACGGAGGGTGCACCTAGCCTTGATGCCTGGATAGCGCGTCTGGGAGCTGACGGGCCGGCTCTGCTTGGCATTCATAGAGAAGAATTGCTCGAGGCGCCCGTGACTGCGCCCGCGCTCGCCCTGCATCTCGGCGGCTGGCAGAGCGCCTGGGAGCGCCGGGGCATCAGGCCGGCAACGTTGCTTACGGTGCTGACAACGCTGGCGTTTACCGCGGCGGCCGGAATGGTTGGCCAACAGTCACCGCCGCTCGCATTCCTGCTTCTGCTTGGGGCGGCCATCTCGCTGTGGGTCACGGCATTATTGCCGGACTTCCTGGTGTGCGCCGGGCTGGTAGTGGGGTGGATACTGTTTGGCGTTGCGACCCCGGCGCAAGCGCTGGTGGGCTTTGGCAGCAGCAGTTGGATGACGGCCCTGGCCATCCTGGGACTGGCCGCCGCCATCTCCAACTCCGGCTTGCTCTTCCGCTTTGGGCTCCTGCTCGTACGGCGCATGCCCAGCGGCTTGTTTGCTCAGGCAGCGACTTTTCTGTGTACCGGCATATTGCTCACGCCGCTGCTGCCTTCCAGCACCGCGCGATCGGGTCTGGCGATTCCGCTCGCGCTGACGGCGGCGCAAGCTCAGCGTCTGAAAGAGCGGGGACCGGAGAGCGCCGTGCTGGGGATGGCAGCGTACATCGGCGCCAATCCGCTGCTCTTCCTGTTCATGAACGGCTCCACTTCATGCCTGCTGGCGTTGGGATTGGTGCCAGAAGCCACACGGGCGCGCTTTGACTTCTCCACCTGGCTCATTGCAGCGGCACCGCTGGCGGCGCTGGTCTGCCTAGGCACGCTGATCATGCTTTGGGTCGTGCTGCGACCGGGCAAGGTGACCGGCGCCTCGCGCGCGCAGCTGAATCTTCAGCTCTCCCTACTCGGCAAGCCAACATCCAAAGAGACAGCTATGGCGGTCATCCTGCTGGCAACTGTGGCCGGTTGGAACGTTGGCCCAGCGTTTGGCATCCCCTCAGCCGCCATTGGGCTGCTCAGTTTGTTGGCAGCGGCCATCGCCGGCTGCTTCAACCGTGCCCCCCTTCAGGGACTCAACTGGGACTTCTTGATCGCTTACGGCGTGATCCTTCCATTTCCGGGCTAACGTCCACGTTGGGTATTGACGCGCAGGCGGCGGCGCTGGTGAGCCAGGTAGTTGGCGATGGTGGCGTGAACCCGCTGCTCTTTGTCCTGGCAGTGGCGGCGCTCTGCCTGGTTGTCCGCATTCTGCTGCCCCAGGATCAGGCGCTGCTGCTGCTGGCGCTGGTGCCCGCCGCGCCGGTGATTGGCGTTGACCCGTGGGTGATCATCATCACTCTGCTGGCCACTTTCTCTACCTGGTTCTTTCCGTCACAGACGGTGGGCTACCTGGTGGCGTATGATGCGTCTGAGGAACGTCTGTTCACGCATGGGCAGGCACGACGCGTCTGCTTCGGCTTTACCGTTGTGTTGCTGCTCTCGCTCGCGTTCACGGTGCCGTACTGGAAGCTGATTGGTCTGGTCTAAGGACACCGTCTTGGGACACCCACGATCCAGGAGATCAGCGCGATGCGTTGACCTCAGATTCCGGTAGGTTGACCTCGGACTCGAGCAGATGACCGGCACCGCGCTGACCCTCTACCGGTTCAACGTGGACTGTGACCTCCGAGTCCGCCAGGGCGGCGGCGACCGCGGCCTCCACGGTAGTGGCGAGGTCATGTCCTTCCCGCACGGAGAGCTCGCCGGGGACGAGTAAATGCACATCGGCAAGCCGGCGCGGCCCGACGCGCCGCGTGCGCAGCTGGTGGAACGTCATGCCATCGCGTAACTCCGCGCCGATAGCCGCGTGGATGACCTTCAACTCATCCTCGCCCAACGACCGGTCCATCAAACCATGTACGCTGCGACGTAGGAGGTCTGCGCCGGTACGCAGGATCAGCAGCCCCACCAAGAGTGCGATCAGCGGATCCAGCACCTGAATACCGGTGATCCACGCCAACACCACCCCCAGGACAACGCCCACCGTGGTGTAGACATCCGAGAGCAAGTGACGCCCATCGGTTTCCAGCGCGAGCGAGCGCGACAGCTTCGCTTGGTGGAGCAGCAAGCGGGCGGTCACGAAGTTGACGCCGGTGGCGGCCAGTGAGAGCGCTACGCCCGGCCCGACCTGCTCAATCGCCGCCGGGGCAACCAGCCTGGGGATGGCGGTGGCAAGGATGCCGCCCGCTGCAAAGAGGATCAGCGCCCCTTCAAACCCGCTGGCAAAGAACTCCACCTTCTCGTGCCCATACGAATGGGTGTCGTCCGGCGGCATGCTCCCAAACCAGAGGGCAAAGAGCAGCACCAGCGCCGCCGCCAGGTTGACGAGCGACTCGAGCGCGTCCGACAACATGGCCACCGACCCGGTGAGCTGATACGCCAACAGCTTCAGTCCAATTGTGGTGACCGCCGCCAGAATAGAGAGCAGGGCCCAGCGCAGTTGAGGCATGATGCGATCCGCCTACCATGATCCCATGCGTCGCTGCAGGTTTAGTCGGGGATTGTTTCCAGCCAGGCGGGCTCCGGAAGATCTAGGAGGCGCGCAGCCCAGGCTAGCGATGAGCGCAGCTGGCGGCGCTGGATAGAACGCAGGCGAGGCAGGCCTTCTACGGGCGCCTCCCAGGCCCGCCCGGCGAAGAAGCCAGACACTGCCGCGGCACAGTTGCGCAAGACGCGCTCGCGCACGGGATGTACCTCGGCATACCAGCGTGTCAGCGTCTCCGGGGTTGGGCCGCCCTCACACGTCACGGACTGGGCGAAGGCCATAAGGTCAAGCTCCGGGGGTCCGGCACACGCAAACGGCCAGTCAAAGGTGCGCAGCGGCGTCCCCGTGTCCAGGTGAACCCGAATGTTGTCCGAACGGGTGTCCAGGTGTAGGAGCGTGTAGGGCGGCCGGGTGCGGATGTAGGCCTGCGCGGCGGCGTCCAGACGCGGCGCAGATGCGTCCAGCCAGACGCGCGCTTCGGCTGCGCGCTCTCCCGCCAGCCCGGCGAGGCTGGCCATCCCGGCGCCGGCCCCACGTAACCGCTGCCAGCCGTGTCCGAACCCGGCCCAGGCGCCAGCCCGCGGCAACCAGCGCGGAATGCTCTGCGTAGAGGTACGCCGGTGGAACTCGCCGTAGGCGCGCAATGCCGCCTTCGCCTTTGGCGCACTCCATGGTGGAACGGTTGAAGGACCCAGGTCTTCCAACAGCAGAACATGCCAATCGTCCAGGTGGAATGAGCCGTGATACGCGGGCGCCCAGGGCGAGATGAGATCAGCCAGCCGCTCGTAGACGCGCTCTTCACGAAGAAGCGCGCCGCGCATGAAGCTATTTGACTCTTGATTGATGCCTTTGAAGAAGGCCCGCCTCCCGCCGTCGAGCAGCAGCCGGAACGTGGGCGTTGGCGCGTAGCCGCCAAAGGCGCGCTCGGCCCGCGTCACCCGCGCGCCAAGAAATTCCGCCGTGCGCTCTCTGACAGGCAGCGGCACGCGCTGCCAGACCGGCTTTGGCTCTGCTCCAGATCGACTCACGCGCTACTCAAGCGCCGCGTTGCCGCCGCCTTTCTGAATTAGCTCGGCAATCTCGTCGTCGGTAAACCCTGCGATCTTAAGCGAAATGACGTTGACTGGCGTGGGGTCATCTTTACCGACGCCCTGCGGCTTTTTCTCTTCACCGGTATCGCCCAACGCCTGACGCACAAGCGTGCCAACGACGCCATCGTGCGCCTGTCGCATCCGGTCAACCTCTTCGCCCACGTCTTTGAGCTTCTGCTGGTTGTCATGCAGGAGCCACTTCACCCAGCGGTTGCCAAAGAGCACATGACGCGTCTCGTCGGCCTGGATGAAGTCAAACATGATGGCGCCGGACTCGTCACCCATCTCGCGGAAGGTGTTGCGGCTCTTGAGCAGCCCGTTCAGGCCGCCCACTTCGCCACGGCGGTGGAGGTCCTGGAGACGGTGCAGCAGCGAAAGCTGGATGCGGTAACCGAAGTTGCCCGGAACGATGGGGTAGACGCCCATGTGCCCGCCCAGCTCGAGCAGGTGCTTGTACGTCTCCTCCGAGTGTCGGATCTCGTCCCAGACGACACGCGCCATGTCGATGTGGAAGCCCCACGGCATACGCGGGAACTCGTATGAATTGCGCCCAGACAGCTCGGCGGCGTGCATTTCGTTGTCCATCATGGCGTGCATCAGGCGCCGGGCTTTCTCTTGCCAGTCGTCGCCTGGACTGGGCATGCGCTTGGCCTGCTCGGCTGGATGCACCATGGCGAAGCGTGAGTCACGCTGCGCAAGGCGCACCGGAGGCGGCATGCCCCGCTCGCCTTCGGTCGCCTTCTTTTCCGGATCGGCAGAGAGCGCGCTGGTCTGCTTGAGCTGCTCCAATGCCGCCTCCAGCTCGAGTAGCTCAGAGGGTTCATCGTCCTCGGGCAAGATGCGCGGCGAGAGGTCAATGTAGAACCGTGCATCCCTTGAAGCGACGATCAGGCGCTCCGACCGAGGTGTCCTTGCCTTCGGCATCGCAGCAATGCCTCGCATCGCCACCTCCGGTGTAAGCGGCTCTTCCGGCGGTTGAGGTGTCCCTTCGGCCACGATGCCTCCGGCTCCAGCGAGAGTCTCTTCCAGATGCTGTTGCCAGGCAACGGCTTGACGGGCGCGAGCAGCCGCGGATTGCTCGTCCGTGCCAATCAGAGCCTCAATCGCGGCCTCACCCCAGCGGATCTGGTCTGTCAGTTCAGCCACAATGGGACGCAGAGACCTGACCGTCGGCGCATCGCACACTTGATCGGTGACGACGGCGTGGTATTGCATGGCGCTCACCATGCGCGGCTTGGTCACACGATAGACGCCCACCAGGAATTGGAGGGGTGTCTCGGCCGCGTCCAAGTCACCTAGGAACCGCTGGACCTCAGCGGGAACGCGACGGTCGGCCTCTGCGGGCACGCGCAGCTCGCTCGTGCGCTGGCGCAGGGACTCGGCTGCCTGGGCATCCTGCCAGACGTGGCGTCCAATCTCAAACTTCAGCTCAAACTCGGGAATCTTGGCGAGCCAGCCGCCAAGCAGGCGCATCACATGGAACGTCACCGTCTCATAGCGCACCACTCGCCGAGCGGCCTCCTTGACATCAAACTCGCCGCCCAGACGGCGCACGTCCGGGGGTAGCGATGGCAGCGTCAGGCCACGAGGCCGCCTATCGCTGTCGTGTACTCCATTCGTGGCGTGCGCGCCGTTAGTGCCATCCGTGATGACTGCCGGTGCCGGCGTGGACTCAATCGCGACCATGGTTTTCTCCTTGCGCTTCGTCGAGTGCTCTGAGATGCCATGCTACCGACTAACGGGCTGAAAGGGTAGGTACGCGTTACTGCCGTACGATGTGCGGCGCATGAGCACTACCAAAGTCCCGTCCCCTACATCCCGGTTGCGTCTGGGTCACGCGCGGGTAGACATCACGCCGCCGGTTGGCATCTATCACCGTCTGTGGGGAGCGGCCCGTCATGATCGCGCGACGGGCGTGCATTGCCCGCTCTTTGCCGATGTGCTGGCGCTAGCGCCGCTCAGCGAAGAGGGTGACGCCGGGCGCCCGCAGCTGGTGCGTGCTTTCCTTGATCTGGCCGGACTGGTGCAGTCCCAGCACCGGGATGCGGTGGCTGCGCTGGCGGCGGGCGCTGGGACGCGCCCCGAGCAGGTGGTGCTCACGTATTCGCACACGCATTCCTCCGGATGGTTCGTGCCGGACCGTATACCGCTGCCCGGCGGCGAGCTGATCCTGCCCTACCTGGCCGGGCTCTACGACCGGCTGCGAGAGGCCGGTCAACAGGCGTCCGCCGCGCTGCGGGAAACCACGATCACTTACGCCACCGCTCACAGCGCCATGGGCGCCAGCCGCGATTACCATGACCAGGATGGCGGGATCTACGCCTGCGGCTACAACCCCGACGAGCCAGCCGATGACACAGTTACTTTGGCGCGCTTCACTGATGCGGCCGGACACTTGACCGGCACGCTGGTCCATTACGCGTGCCACCCGACAACGCTGGCGTGGGAAAACAGCCTGATCAGCCCGGACTACCCTGGTGCGCTGCGCAAGACGGTGGAGCGGGTGACCGGCGCGCCGTGCGTCTTCGCCCAGGGGGCGTGCGGCGACATCGGTCCACGGCGCGGCTTCACCGGCGACGTTTCCGTGGCCGACCGCAACGGCGAGCAGGTGGCATTCGCCGCGCTGGCGGCGCTCACGTCTATGGGTCTGCCTCAAACGGACCTCTCCTATGGCGGTCCAGTCGTTTCGGGCGCGACGCTGGGCACCTGGCGCGACGCACCACATTCAGACGCGTCAAGGCTAAAAGAGACGCAGGTGTTTGAAGGGGGCGCCTTTACGGTCGACCTGCCCATTAAGCCACGGCCCGACCGGCAGGCGCTGTCCGATGAGATGGTGGGGCTGGAAGTAGCCGAACGCGAAGCTGGAGCACGCGGCGACACTGTGACGGCGCGCGACGCTGGCGCGCGGATTGAACGTGCCAGACGTTGGCTTGCACGGCTAGATGACCTCCCCACCGGCGAGACGTTCCCCCTGCACTGCACCTCTTATCGCCTGGGGGACGCGGTGTGGGTAGCCAGTGGTGGCGAGCCGTACAGCGCAATCCAGACCGAGTTGCGAAAACGGTTCCCCAGCACCACGATCGTCTTCTCTCCGCTCATGGGAGACCTGCAGGTCGCCTACCTGCTTACGCGCGAGAAGTATGGTACGGGCCTCTACCAGGAAGAGCCGTCGATTTTGGCACCGGGCTGTCTAGAGTTGCTGACCGAGGCGCTGGTCGACCAGATCACGCGACAGGGCGCAGTGACGTCTATGTCGGGTCGTTCGGCTCCCGCCTCCCGGGATTCTGAGCTCAGCCCGCCAGGCGCACAACGATATTGAGCAGCGCCACGGAGTTTGGAAAGAGGGCGAAGGCGAGACTCGCGCTCGCCCCTATTTGCACCAGCCCGATAATCCGGTCGATGCCGCGCCCCGTGCCAAGGAAGGTGGGTCGCCCTAGGGCGCGCCTGAGACCATCGAGCACTGCCCACAGCGCGATGATCCCCACGCCTCCGCTGAGCACCAACGCCGCCAAACCCGCATCGCCAGACGTGGCGCGAACAGCGAGCGCCGCCGCAAGTGCCGCCACAAACGCGAGCGGCGGCACCAGCAGACGCCACGCACTCCGTCTCCGTAGGTCCGCGTTACCGCTCACGCCGGACGCATTCTAGCGGCCTGTCAGGACGAGCTATTTAGGCAACTCGTCTGTTTGACCGGCGGCGGTGGCCATGATTTGGACGATACGCGCCAGCACGTCGGGCGTGAGCTTCTCTATGAGCGGCAAGGCGCGGACGTTTTCCTCGATCTCCTGGGGGCGGCGGGTGCCGGAGAGCGCGACGGCGACAATGGGATCGCGCAGCGTCCAGGCGATGGCGAGCGGCGCGAGTGGCGCGTCCAGATCCTGTGCGAGCGTCTTGAGGCGCTCCACTACTTCCACGTTCTGGGGAAAGTGCTCGGGCGCGAAGAGGCGCTGACCGAAGATCACGCCACTGCGACGCCAATCCGTCTCATCAAAGCTTGTCTCGCGCGTGAAAGCGCCGGTCAGGAGACCGTGCGCCATAGGTCCGTACGCCATGATTCCGATTCCCTGCTGCTTGGCGGTAGGAAACATCTGGCGCTCCCAGCGGCGATCAAAGAGGTTGTAGCCCACCTGGTTGGTGACAATGGGCGCAGCCTGCTTCGCCTCGACGAGCATGTGCGGGTGGAAGTTGGAGACGCCCACATAGCGCGCCTTACCGGCCTTCCTGATGTCCTCCAACGCACGCATCGATTCCTCCTGCGGCGTCTCGGGGTCGGGCCAGTGTTGGAGGTAGAGGTCCACATAGTCCATCTTGAGGGCGCGCAGGCTGTCCTCGATGTCCTGCATGATCGAGTCGTAACGCGCGTCGCGCCGCTCCTTCTGACCCGGGCGCGTCGGTAGCGCCCCCTTGGTGACCACAATCGCATCTTTGCGGCGCTCGCCTAGCGCGCGACCGAGCAGCTCCTCGGACTTGCCCGCGCCGTAGCCGAGCGCCGTGTCAAAGAGTGTCACGCCGAGGTCAAGCGCGCGGTGAACCGCCGCAATGACCTCGCTCTCCTCAAACGAGCCATACCGGCCGCCAATCTCCCAGCAGCCGAACCCAATCGCCGAGACCTCCAGGTCCGAGTCACCCATCCGCCGGTATTGCATTGTCTTCCTCCTATCGCGCTATCGCGCCCGCGGGGCGCTCACGTGGCGCCCGTGCAGCCCACACGTTGCTGCTGCGGTGCTAAGATGCCGCGTCGCAGCAAATCGCGCAAGTTCGTTCAGACGAGATAAGGAGACTGAGATGGTCGCGGTCGCAACCGGCACACAGGTAGAGGTCTACAACCCCATGGGCTATCCGCCCAAGATTGAGCAGCTTGGCATGGCGCCGCGATTGGATACGCTGGAAGGCAAGACCGTCTACCTCGTTGACGCGCGCTTTGACGACGGCGATATCTTGATGCAGCAGATGGCGGCATGGTTTCACGACAATATGCCATCGGTCAAGACAGTGGTAGCGCGCAAGTCCGGCATCCACGGCGAAGACGACCCCAACCTTTGGGCTGAGATCAAGGCCAAGGCGGACGCCTGTATATTGGGTGTCGGCCACTGAAGTACCTGTGCGCCGGCGGTCGCCGTGCATTGCGTCACACTCGAATCCACCTACGGAGTCCCCACAGCCTCGGTCCACACCCACGTCTTTGAGCGCGCCGTCCGCATGGTGGCGTTTGCCAAGGGCATGCCGCGTCAGCGGTTCGTCTTCGTCCCGCAGCCCGTAATGGGCAAGTCGCCTGCGGAGCTACGCGCCTACGCGGACGGGATCGACCCCGTTACCGACCGTCCCGTGATGACCGAAGTCATAGACGCGCTCACCAAGCCACTCACCGACGAGGACACTAAGCGCGTCAGCTTTGAGCGCTCCACGCCGCGCTTTGTGGAGCCGGACAGCGAGGACGCGCTCCAGCAGCGCTTCCTTGACAACAACTGGACCGACAAACTGCCCATTGTCCTGCCCACCCGCGAACGCGTTGATGCCATGCTGCACGGCACCAGCCGCGAGCCGGATGAAGTGGTAGGGCGGATGCGTCCCACGAACCACCGCGAGGCGTGGGAGTTTACGGTAGAAAAGGTTGCGGTGAACGCTGTCATGGCCGGCGCACGGCCGGAGTACCTGCCGGTCATCCTGGCGATGGCTGCGTCGGGGGTAACGGCGCGGCCCAGCACCACAAGCAGCTCGGCTGCCATGGCGGTGGTGAATGGTCCCATCCGCGGGGAGATTGGGATGAATTGGGGCACCGGGGCGCTGGGACCCTATAACCACGCTAACGCAACGATCGGACGCGCGTACTCCTTGCTCTCACAGAACGGGCAAGGCGGCTCCGAGCCGGGCAAGACCTACCTCGGCTCAATGGGGAACGCCTATGGGTACTCCAGCGTCACCTTTGCGGAGCACGAGGAGCGCAGTCCGTGGGAGCCATTCCATGTTCAGCAAGGCTTCAAGCGCGAGGACAGCGTGGTGAGCTTGTTCTCCGGCGTACGAGGCACGGCGTATACGCTCGGCGTGCGAGAACGCTACTGGCGTCAACACGTCCAAAATCTTTTGCGAGGCATTGACCCGCACGGCGGCAAGCCTACGTTCGTGCTGGACCCGATCACTGCGCGGCTCTTTATGGAGCGAGGCGGCTTCGATACGGCAGCAAAGTTCCTGGACTGGGCCTGCGAGATCGCTACGCTTCCGGCGGGCGTCTTTTGGGACTACCAATTGGTTCAAAACTACACACTACCGCCAGCACTCAACGGTGTAGAGCCATACGCCACCTGGCTCAAGGCAAAGGACGATGAGATGACTCCGATGTGGCGCCGCAAAGACTTCCAGGTGCTCGTGGTAGGGGGCGAAACCAACGGCTACTGGCGCATCTTCGGCGGCGGCTACAGCAAGAGCGTCTCTGTGGACGACTGGCGGTAGCGCCTTAATCCGGCAGGGTTCCTGACAATCGCCATGTTATTGGCTGGTCCAGGTGCCCTGCCACGACCAACGTGTCGAGGTCAACGTGGCCGTGGTCTTCATAGGTCCACCACGAGGACAGCACGGATTGGGCGATGCACCAGCCGCGCACCCGCTCGCGCTCCCAACCAAGGCACTCCGACAAGAGGTCAACACGCCTCGTGATGTAGCGACCCGGATCGCGCTGACTCAGCGGGTGGAGGTGCCCACCGGGGTTGTAGATTAAGCACCCCACCTCGTAGCCGGGATCGCCGGTCAAGCCGTGTGGGTCGATTGCCACCCACGACGAAGCGCCTCCACTCCTGCCGCCCTCGGTCAGCAGGATGTTGTAGTGGTGGCAGTCGCCGTGCAGCACCACTGGCGCCACACCGTGCGGAAAGTCCTGGAATACACGCTCAGCCTGCTCTACCAGTCGCAGCGGAAACGGACCGGTCCCGCCGCCAAACGCGGCGCGCAGTCGCTCAAAGCCACGGCCACGCTCTTCCAGCGTCTCCAGCCCGCACGACGCCGGCGCCGGACGCCACAGGCGGCGCATCACGTCTGCGGCAATGCGCGTCGCCTGGTCGTCATCGGTGAGGGTGCGCAACTCGGTGCCGGGCAGCAGCCGCTCCAGCAGCAGCCAGCCGCGGTCCAAATCGGCCTCCAGCACGCGGCAGGCGCCGTCGCCTGCAAAGAGTTGAAGCGCCTCAGTCTCGTGGTCCAGCGCGTGCGGCCGACTGAGCTTGAGCACGACCGGTGTGCCGTCCCCACGCACCGCTGGCGCGACGAAGTTGTACGAGAGATCAGGAAACGCCGGCTGAACGGTGATCTGCCACTCAGCTTCGCATCCGGCGACGATCTGCGGCAGGCAGCGTAGAAACGCTCGCCCCTCGTCACCGTCGCAATCGACAATGTTGCGCGCCAGTTTCTCCTGGGTCGGGAACGCCGGCGATCCGAACTGGTCTTCGGTCATACAGGCCGGATGCTCCAGACTATCGACGAGCAGCGCGTGTCATTTGGCCAATCCCACTGCCTCAGCGGGGCGATCAGACTTTGGGAGAGGTCCAGGGTCATGTGGGCATGCTACCCGCTCATAGCGCCGCGCCTTGACTCTCCACCGGCTGGAGGACGTAGGCTGTGGGGTGGGATGGAGGTCACCTTCCTGCCGGCGCTGGAGATTTTGCGCGAGATCTACGCCCAGCCTCGGGACATGCGCCGCTTCCAAGCGTATGTGGAGGCGATCACGGGCGGCACGAACGATATTGTGCTGCCCATCGCCGGAGCTAACCCCATGGCGAAGGAGCACGCGCTGCTTGAGGTGGACCGGCTGCTGGCGTTCGGCGCAGACGAGATCTCCGCTCAGGCGGCGCGTGATGCGTCCGTCCGCCTTGCCAGCGTGTCGGGCACGATCAGGACATCGCTAGTGTTGATGGACGATGTGATGGGCGGCTGGACCAACCGCTACATCTCAGAAGCAGAAGACCGTTTTAGCGATGCGCCGGTAGCGCGCCGGCGCATCGCCTGTGGCATGGTGTGGACAAGCGAAGCGACAACTGCCGGGGACGTACGGGCGGAGATGCTGGGCGCGATCTACCGCGCGGCCTTCAAGGACATACACGGCCGGGCGGCCACCCTGCGCGCCATGCTCAATCAGGAAGGCCACACGGCCGTCTTCGCCGGCAAGATTCCGACGTTGCCAGGCAAAGAGCTCGTACGCGTCAGACACGTCATCCACGACTACGCCGCCGCGGCCGGGGTAGATGATTACGCTGTAGCCTTCGCCTGTATGTACGGCGATGAAGGCGCTGATGCGGCTGGGTACCCGCCGCTGGACCTGCCACCCCGCGCGGGATTCGAGGTGGCGCTGGTGGACGCGCTTCAACGGGGCGGCGATCCTGTCGCCGCCCTGCGTTAGAAGACTATGCGTTAGACCTCCGTCGTGTTCCACCCGGTGAGCGGGCGGTACCAAATGTTGCGGAAACGCATGGGGTTGCCGTGGTCCTGTAGGCGCAGCGGCCCCGTGGGCGAGTGCGACACCCAGTCCACCACCTTCCGGTGTGAGGTCGGACCGATCAGCTCGCGGTGGTACTGGACCACCACGCCGTTCAGGATGATTGTGGCGTAGGGAGGTGACAGCAGCTTCTCGCCGTCAAAGCGCGGCGCAACCCAAATGATGTCGTAGGTTTGCCACTCACCCGGCTTACGAGTGGCGTTCACCAGCGGCGGGTACTCCCCGTAGATCGCCCCGGCGGTGCCATCGGCGTAGGTAGGATTGTTGTAGCAGTCCAACACCTGAATTTCGTAGCGGCCCATCAGAAAGACGCCACTGTTGCCGCGCCCTTGGCTGTCTCCGACTACCTCAGCCGGCGCGCGCCACTCAACGTGCAGGTGGCAATCGCCAAGCTCCTGCGTAGTGCGGATGTCACCCGTCTTTGGAGCGACTTCCATATACCCGTTTTCCACCTTCCATGGCGCTGCCTCCCCATCCTGCTTCACACTCACCCATCCAGAGAGGTCTGTGCCGTCAAACAAGATGTTGGCGTCCGACGGTGCCTTCCCGGGGCGCTCCTGCGTGCCTTCCGTGCCGGGCATCACAACGCGCGGCTGGGGGCGTGCGCTGTCATGCACCTTCCAAGTCTGGCCGGGAATGACTGGCGTGTCGTCGTAGCCGATCTTTGGTTGCGTGCTGGCTTGCGGGTTGCTCTGCGTGTTCTGTGTCATAGCTGGGCTGTTCTACCAATTCGCGCGCAACCCATCGCGTGTGCCGCCCATTCGGAGCGTCAGACAGTGCCTATACTCCCGGCCGATGCGGCTCGACGGGAAAGTGGTGTTCATCACTGGTGGCGGAAGCGGCGTCGGCGCCGCATCGGCCCGGCGCATGGTGGCGGAAGGGGCGAAGGTCGCCATCGCCGGTCGCACGGAGGACACCCTTCGCGCGGTGACTGCCGGCATTGAGGCCACTAACGGCGAGTCGGGGCAGGCGCTCGCCCTACGCTGTGACGTAGCGGTGCGCGAGGATGTGGATCGAGCGGTGGCTCAGACGGTCGAGCGGTTTGGCCGGCTGGACATTGTGGTTGCCAACGCCGCCGTACAACTGCACGGCAAAGACAGGCCCATCCACGAGGTCGAGGATGACACTGTCTGGGACATCACCCAAGACATCAATGTGCGCGGCGCCTTCTTCACGTGCCGCGCTGGCGTGCGAGAGATTCTGAAGCATGGGCAGGGCGGCGCCATCATCGTCGTCAGCTCTATCACGGCGGTGGTCGCGGGCGCGCCTCAAAACCCAGCCTACACGGCGAGCAAGGGAGCGCTCGTCTCGTTCGGGCGCGCGCTCGCGGTGCAATACGCCAAGGACAATATCCGCTGCAACGTTGTCTGCCCCGGCGCGCTGGAGCACCCGCCGGACGATGAGCTGCTAGGCGGCGACGGGATGGAGGCGCGGCAGGCGCGGGTACTGCCCAACATTCCAATGGGCCGTATGGGTCGTTTTGACGAGATTGCCCCCATGATCACCTTCCTCGCCTCGGAAGACGCCAGCTACTGCACGGGCGGCGTCTTCCTAGTTGACGGCGGCTATACCGCTCGATAGTCGCTTCAAAGACAACCCCAAGATCGACAGGAGGGAGAGAACACTGACATGAAGATGACGAACAACGAGCAGGTACTGGCGCTCACTAAGGAGTGGCAGGGCGAGCGGTTCGACGACGGCCGGCCGCGCGTGCCCGACGACATTCTGGAGCGCATGAAGCTGGTAACCACCGAGGAGGCGTGGGGCGTCCTGCGTCAGCGTGGCTACAACTTCCAGTTCGCGGGCAACTGGATGAACTTCCAGCCAGATCGGACCCTAGTGGGCCGCGCCGTGACCGCGGTCTTCGTCCCGCAGCGACCGGACCTCCAGGCGGCGGTTCAGGGGCAGGGCGAGACAGATGGACGCATCGGTGGGCAGAACTCGTGGGTCATCGATACGCTGGTCAAAGGCGATTGTGTCGTGGTTGACCTCTTCGGCAAGGTGAAGAACGGTACCTACGCCGGTGACAATCTAGGCAACAGCATCGCCGCGAAGACCGGCACCGGCATGGTGATCGACGGCGGCATTCGCGATCTCCAACGATTGCTGGAGATAGAGGACTTCAGCGTGTTTGTGCGCGGCGTGGATCCCACCGCCATCGCGGACGTGACTCTGACGGGCATCAACGTGCCCATCCGCATTGACCAGGCAACCTGTCTCCCCGGAGACGTGGTTCTTGGCACGCGCAGCGGGATTATCTTCGTCCCGCCGCACCTGGCGCAGGACGTTGTGGAGCGGTCAGAAGACGTCCGCGTGCGCGACGCGTTCGGCCACCAGCGCCTGCGCGAAGGCAAGTACACGCCCGGCCAGGTAGACCGAAAGTGGAGCGAAGAGATCGAAGCCGACTTCGCGAAATGGAAGATAGAGCGCGAGAGCCGGTGATGGCGACTTCCAAGACGTGTACACACCTGGACCAGATCAAGACGGCGGAGGCGCGCACGCCCGATGGGTGTGAGGAGTGCCTCAAGGTAGGTGACGTGTGGGTTGCGCTCAGCCAATGCCTGACGTGCGGACATATAGGGTGCTGCTACGACTCCAAGGGCAAACACGCCTGGTCTCACTACGAAGAGACGGGTCATCCCATTATCCAGGCATATAAGCGTCCCGGTAAGGATTGGCGGTGGTGCTATCCGGACGACATGTACGTGTAAGGCGCTGCACGGCCGGGATCTGAGCGATCCCCATACTTGGATGGTAGCTTCCTGACCGTGACAGCTGTCGCTCGAACTGCTGGCCCTTCCGCGCGGAATGCAGCGCGCGAGGCGCCGCGAGAGCGTGGGGTGATGACGCTGGCGTGGCCGAGCCTAGTGGAGAACTTGCTACTCCAGTTCATGAACATGACATCGCTCATGATGGTGGGCCGGTTAGGGTCTTCAGCGCTGGCAGGCGTGGGTGTCGCCAACCAGGTATCCATGCTGCTGCAAGTAGTGTTCATGGGGCTGTCGATCGGGAATACCTCCCTCGTGGCGCGCTCGGTAGGGGCGCAGCGCTTTGCGGACGCGCGGGCGGCCACCAGGCAATCACTGATTGTGGGAGTGGCCGTGTCCGTCGTGCTGGCGGCGGTGTGCGTGCCCTTCGCTCCTTGGGTGCTGGGCTTGATCGGTGCCGCGCCGGAGGTGGCAGACCAGGGAGCGGTGTATCTGCGCGCAATCATGCTCTCGCTGCCACTGATGGCGGCGTCCCTCCTGGTGAATGGGACGTTGCGCGGCTCCGGTGACACACGCACGCCAATGTGGGCAACAGGCGCGGGCAACCTGGCCCACGTAGCGGTGGCGTACCCCCTTGTGTTCGGTATCGGACCCGTTCCCGAGACAGGAATGGCTGGGTTGGGGGTGGGGTTGGTGGCGGGCCGCCTGGTAGCGTGCGTGCTCTCCTTCATGGCGCTAGCTCGACGGCGGCGGGGCCCGTTGGCCGGCACGTTTGGACCGGCCAGCGAATGGCGTCCCGACAGCACCGTCCTTCGCCGTCTGCTGGCGGTGGGAGGACCTTCGGCGGTGGAGAGCGGGTCGGTGCAGATTGGGATGATTTTCTTCTCTCTGATGGTTCTGCACCTGGGGACTGAGGCGTTCGCGGCGCAGCAAGTGGTCTTCAACGCGGCCAGCCTTTCCATGATGCCTGGGCTGGCATTCTCGGTGGCGGCGACAACCTTGGTTGGGCAGCGCATTGGTGCGGGAGACGTGGCGGGCGCGCGACGCAACGGCTGGCGCTGCACGACGCTGGCCGCGGGCTGGATGTCCGCCGCGGGCGTGCTGTTCTTCCTGTTTCCAGAGCCAATTGTCCGGCTCTATACAGACGATGCGGCTGTCGTTGCGTCGGCTGACTGGGGCATTCGAATAGTGGGGTTGGGACAACCCCTGCAGGCGGCAGCGTTTGTGCTTGGCGGGGCGCTTCGCGGCGCGGGGGACACACGAACGACAATGGTGGTGGGCGCGGCCTCAATGTGGGGGGTGCGGCTGCTGTTTGCGTACGTGTTCGGCATCGTGCTCAACTGGCAGGTGCCTGGCATCTGGATTGGATGGATCGGAGACTGGTCAACGCGTGGGCTCGCGTTCATCTGGGCGTTTCACCGCGGCGGGTGGGCCAAAGTCAGGATCTAGAGAATCAAGGCCTCGCGGACCACCATACTTCCATCTCAGGGTGCCTGGCCGGCACTTCGCCTTTCAAGAAGCCTCCAAACCAATCCAGCAGAATCTGGAAGCGCTCCACTCGGTGGCGAGGCTTGCCCGTGCGTGACATCTCGTG
>Ga0136611_10000195_pt1 | contig 36729 bp, 37 predicted proteins | sample AntDrymUQ2232306_2_FD_106645 | JGI IMG/M metagenome (GOLD analysis project Ga0136611, IMG submission 106645) | Polar desert sand microbial communities from Dry Valleys, Antarctica - metaG UQ223 (23.06) | ecosystem: Environmental > Terrestrial > Soil > Desert | place: Antarctica: Dry Valley...
CTGGCGCAGGTGGCCATGGCCACCTGCGCCAGGTTGTTGGTCTTGCCATTGGAATACTGGCCCACGATCACGCCGTCTGCGCCGACCACGAAGGAGAGCAGCGTGCCGGTCTCGAAGCCGTCGTTCTTGGCTTCCTGAGCGGTGTTGCCATCTTGCAATTGGGTGAGACGGCTGAAGTCAAGCATGACCAACTGACCGTCGCTCGCGCCGTTCTGCCAGTCCAGCAGCATCACGGCCTTGGAGGGCTGGGCGGTGAGCGTTGTGCCTATCGCTCCGGCCACAGGGGCGGCCGCGTTGACCGAACGGGTCTCGACTGACCGGAACCCACCGGCTGCGTTAAACTGCACGTAGCCGAACGCGCGCCTAGCTTGTTGTTCGGCGCGATCTGCGTCGGATCGATGCCGCTGATTTCGACGTCCGTTCCACGGGCCGACCACTTTCAGGTGTCAGGCGCCTGCGCGAACGTGCCCGCGGCAGGATCCTCAATGCGCGTCACCTTCTCAAAGGTGACTTGCACGTCGTGCGCGTTGCCAAGTGAGTCGTACGCCTGCACCACGGTATTCACGACCTCGAGGCCAGGGGCGACACGGTTCTTCAATGCCTTTGCCATCTCAAGGTTACTACTGGGAGCGTTGCCGAAGCTTTATGACTTATCGGAGAAGATCTCCAATCGTGCCTCGCCGCCTTCCAGACCGCCGTCATCAATGACGCGCACCTGGATGGGTCTGTCAGCACGGTTGGCGGGGACACCACCCACGCCGGGACGGGCCACCACGCCGTTGACGACGAACTTCCCAGCGTTTGCGAGCGCGGTGTTCAGCGCTTGCTCAAGGATTGAGTGTGGTGACGCTGGCCTCCTAGGCACGGGTAGGGGAGAGCATGTCTGCCATCTCGGTCACGGGGTCAATGTCCGGATACTCGACGAAGCCTTCAACGTCGGCGTCGGGATGGTCTGGCTCAAAGACCTTCCGACCGGGCCGCCCATCTGCATCGACTGAGGAGACCTGGACACCCTGTCCCGGACGGCCACTGCCGGCTGCGCCCATGATGTCCGGTGCGCCGGGAAGATTGACCATGGAGCGGGCAATGAGCAACTGGCGGAACGATGGACTCTCCTGCTGTGGCGAGAAGATGACCTGCTTGCGCCGGTACGGCCCGCCTTCGGCCGTGCGGGTGGTGTTCATGTTGGCCACGTTATTGGCGACGACGTCAGTCCGTAGCCGCTGGGCGGTGAGGGCGGAGCCGGCGATGCGCAGGGACGAGAAGAAGGCCCTTGATCAATCTCCAGGTGTCAGGAGTCGTGTGCAAAGCGGTTCGAGGCATAAACCACAATCGGGCCTTTCTAGGCATAGTACTGAGGCACCAGCATAGGTCCGGCTTGCACTAAGCGCATAGAACGGACGCCTAAAAGTCCTCGGTCAATCGACGGAGACTTCCCCAAATTAAGCTTGGGGAAGTCTCAGGCAATCGCTAGGCTTCGGCGGCGAGCTGTAGCTGTCCGGGGGTGTTTTCAACGACGGTGAGCCGGATGCCGGGCAGATTGACGACGCGCTCGGCGAGCTCAACTGCGCCGTCGTGCTGCACCTCAAGATCCAGCACGCCGCGCTCGTAACCGAGCGCGCGTGCCTCGGTGACACCGGACAGGCCCTGAATGGCGCGCTGAAGCGCCAGCGCACGTGAGAAGCCTGGGACCTTTGAGATGACGACGGAGGTGCGTGTTGGACCGCCTGCCGCTGCTGGGGCAGGCGCCGGTGTGGTGGCCGCTGCCAGGGAACGCTCAGGTCGGGCTGGCTCTGCCGGCGGCGCGGCCGCTGCAGCAGAAGCCGGGGGGGGCGGTGCGGGACGCTCTACAGGCGTTTCCGTACGCGAGGCGCGTGGCTCCTCGCGCATCGGCGCCACTGGTGGTGGCGCCTGAGTCTCTACGGAAGCCGGGCGCTCTGCAGGCTCCGGGGCGGCGGGCCGTGAAGGCCGCTCCGGTGCGGGATCAGGCGCGGGACTTGGGATCGCAGCCGACAGCGCAGAGGATGGCGTCGGCACGGGTGTATTCGAGGAGAGTGCCTCGGATACCGGCCCTCTTGGCGCCGCCAATTCACCCGCCGCCGCTCGCCCCTCTGCCGTAGCGGGCGCAGCGCCCGTGCTCCCGGTGTTTGCGCGTGTGGCCAGCGCTGGCAATGAAGCCCCAGCAGCAGGCGGCGTGGATGGTGTGCTTGGACGCGTGGCGGGACGATCAGGCTCGGGCGGCTGGGCAGGAGCTGTGGCGGATGCTGGCTCGGACGGACGCGCTGGCGTCTGGGCAGAAGACGATGAGGTTTGGCCGGCGCGCGCGGCTTGTTCTGGACGCTCCTGGCGTTCGGTGAGATCCTGCCGTTCCTGCCGATCTACGGCGCCGGCTGATGGCGTTGCAGGTGGCGCGGCTGGTTCAGTAGGGGTGGGGCGCGTTGCGGTGGACGTGGAGGCCGCGGGGGACGGTGACTCCGTGTCGGCACTTGAAACGGTAGCGGCCGACGGTACTGGCGCGGGTGCCGTGGGAGCGACGGGCGCGGTTGCGGCCGATTGCGGCCGGGGTTCTGGTCGCGCCGGCGGCGTGGTAGGAGCCGCGGTGGAAGACGCCGCCGGTGTCTGAAGCTCCGGACGCGCTTGGGACACCGCCGGAGACGGCGTGACGGGCTCCGATGCCGCTTGGGTAGGAGGCGTAGGAGGGACGGATTCCGCAGCGGGCATGAACGGAACGGGCGACGCGGGCAGTTCGGTTTCGGCGGCCAGGTTGGGCGCGCTGGTAGGCGCAACTTCGGCGGAGGGTGTTTCCGACGAGGCAATGCCAGTGGGAACTACGCTATCCCCTGCCGGGCGGCTCGTGCGTTGGGCAGCTCCAATGTTCCCCTGCCCACTTGAAGGGGCCGGAGCGGCGGCCGACGCAGGGGCAGCGGAACCGGCTGAGGTAGTTGAGGTGGTAGCGGGTGACGCTGGCGAAGCGGCCGGGGGAGTTGGACGGGAGGGCGGCGTTGGCGTGGGGGCGGGCTGGGAGAACTCCATTGGTGCCGGTGCGCGGCTGGGACGGCCAAGCGTGCCGCGCAGCGAGCGAAGCTGGCTGTTGAGCTCGCTGGAGAAGAAGCTGTCGATGACGCTTTGGATCTGCGCCACCTGCTCTTCGAGCGAACGGACCTCGGAGGCGACCTGGGTGCGACGCGCCTCCGCCTCGCGGATCATCTGCTCTGCCTGGGACTGGGTGCTGGTACGGAGGGTGGTCAACTCCTCATGCACGTCGGAACGGAGCTGGGCAACCTCTTCCTGCGCGGTGGCGCGCATGGCCGCCACTTCTTCCTGGGCGGTGGCTCGCAACTGCACGACGTCGGTCTGCGCCTCATCCCGCAACTGGGCCGCAGCGTTCTCGGCAGCGGTGCGCTGCGCCTGGGTCTCTTCTTGAGCTTCCGCGCGTAGACGGGCGACGAGCTGGTCAATATCTGACTGACGGCGTCGCAGGTCCTCCTCAACGGAGATGCGTCTGGCCTCAAGCTCGGTGGAGGTCTCGCTACGGCGGCGGGTCAGTTCCTCATCGAGCCCTTGCTGCTCGCGGCGCAGTCCAACAACCTCATCCTGGATAAGCTTGCTTTCGGTGCGCAGCTGGCGCAGGAACGCCTCGGTATCGCGCTCAATGTCATTGCGAAACTCGGCGGCGTTTCGAAGCGCCAGTGAGATTTCCTCACGAATGGCGCGCTCCATGCGGTCATAGAGATCCAGGCGACGCTGCGCCCAAGTACGCTCAATGGCAATCTCGCCACCGGCGGAGGGCATGATGGGTGTGGGGACGTCGGTAGCGCCAGCGGCGCCAACGTTTGCATCTGAAGAGCCGGCGGACGGAGCCGGACCGCCGGATACGCTCCTGCGCGATTCGTCGTTGCCATCCTGGACCTGTGATTCCTGCGCCATGCGTTACGTCCTCTCCACGGCACTTACCAGCCGGGCAATATAGGTATTCAAGGTTTCAGGTTCAATGAACCATTCCCAATGGGACGCCTCGTCGGATTTACGGGCTTAGCGGGCCATCCCGCTAGGAGCCTTCGGGATCGAGGCTCAATTTTACGTTTTCTATGGCCCTACCTTCAGGCACGTCCACCTGGACCTGTTGGGCAACAAAGCGTGGGAGCGTGCTTATGTCCACATAGGTGCCGCCTCGCTGTCCCGTGAAGCGTCAGCGACCCTGAACGTCTGTGATGGTAGCGATGGGCCCCGATGGCCCAGTGGCGACGACGGTGGCGCCGCCGATGCTGCCTTGTGTGTCGTTGCGCGTGACGCGTCCAGCCGGCTCGGCCGTGCCGGCTGCCTGCCCGCCGGGCCCTCCGGCGCCACCGGAACCTGGACCCGGCGCTGGAGTGCCCGGCGTAACGGCGTCTGGCTGCCCTGAGAACTGCCGGCTACCGCTGAAAACCAGCCAAAGCACGCCAGTGGCAGCGACGACCGTAAGCGCGCGGCGCCAAAGGCGACGTGTCTCCAGAGCGGTGCCAGGAGCGAGGTCCTCTTGTTCTTCTTCCGGCTCTTCGCCCTCTTCTGGCTGCCCTCCTTGCGCAGCTATGATCTCGACTGCCGGGGGTGCTTCGGCCGGCGCCGTGGGAGCGATGGCGCTGGGGCGGGCGACTGCAAACGCTAGCGCGGTCAGAATCTCCGGATCGAGTGCGCCAGGTTCAAGGACGAACGACGGTACGCCAGCTGTACGCGCTCTATCGATGTAAGCGCTTACAGGCGGGGCAATGCCGGACTCGCCCTCGAACGCGACAATGGCTTCCGAGCGCTCGATCTCGCGTTCATCGAGCCTTCCAAACGGAACGACGAGTGTTGCGCCCCGGTCTTCCAGGGCGGTGGCTGCCTCCTCCGCGCCGAAGGGATCATCCGTGAGGAGCGGGACACGGACGCCATCCAGCCGCTCTTGCGGCGCGTCAGCCATCCCTACAGTCTTCTCATGATGCAGAATCGCGGCGGCGCAGGCAACCTAGGTACGGGCGCCTGGATGCAGGCGGGTTACGATGTGCTACGCCAGCGATCCGGCGATCATGTTCATCATCTGACCGGTAGAGAGCGTGGATCCGCCACCGCCACCTCCGCTGCCGACTACGGGCATTGGCTGGAAACTGCCGTTGAGGACCGGCGCCGGGGCAAATCCGCCGCTCCCGGGAAGGCCGCCAAGGTTTGGCGTGCCGGAGCCACTGGCGAAGCCAGCCGGCGTGCCCGAGCCACCTCCGACCTGAACCTGGAGGCCGCTCACCGCCCCACCAGAGGATTGCGGTATCCCGGTCGGAACGGCATATTCGTTTATGGTCACCAGATCCAGCATGCGCGCCGCCTGTGCGTGCTGATGTGCTATCGCCGCGGACCCTGTCTCGGTGCGGATCTGCGCCTGGACCATCTCCGTTGACTCATTGGCGACGTCTGCATCCATGATCCGCGAGCGCGACGTCACCATCTGCTCGTCCTCAATCATGGAAAGGTCCAACGCGTGATCCAAGGACGCATTCCCCGCACCGACGCGGGCGCGACCTTGCAGGATTTGCTCAATGGCATCGTCCGTGACATCTAGGGCCGCTAGTGCGCCGGCCTGGGTGCTGACGTCTATGCCGCCCAGCGTGCCGGCGCCACCGATTGAAGCGGCACCGATGCTCATGGGGCTAATCAGAAGCGACTGCAAGTTCAGGTAGTTCGCCCCAGAGTGGATTTCAAGATTGAGGTCAAGGAACTGCGTCACCTGCGCGCCGACATTGAGTCAACCCGCGCTACGCGGTAGGGCGGGACCCGCCGGGGGGCGGGCTGCGTGTAGATTGGGTCCAATCCGAGCAAGGTATTGTCAATCTCGAATTGCAAGCCATCGACGTCGGCGCCAGGCGAGTTCACCGTAATGCGCATTATCGTCGCAGTGCTGCTCACTGACGCCCCAACGCCGACAATCGTGATTGTCGCGTCGGCCCCGGTGTCTGAGCGCGGCTCGGGCCCGAAGCCAGTGTAGTCCTCGGGGTCGTTTGTCATGCCGCCGGCGGCTATCGCGGTAGCGGTGATCGACTGCGAGCCGCCCGCGCCGTTCGATCGCGGCACGAGGTACATGTCACCGTCGCCGTAGTAGTCGACCACGCTGGCGGTTACGGCCAGCCCGGCGGCGGTCGCGGCGGTGTTGATCTTAGTAGCCCACTGCGCCGTCGACTCTCCCGCGAATTACTACTACAGTGACCGTTCCTGCGGTGTAGGCTTGCCACAGGAGAGTGCCAGTTATGGTAGGAACGATCGAGGGCACAACGACCGTAGGGATTGCGGCGGTGGAGGCCGGGGTCGTCGCGTTGGGTAAGCGGTTGCGGCGGTGCTTTCGTCGCGCGAACGCGCACCGGCACGCGCTGGCGTACGTGCGCGGGTTGCTGTCTTCGGTCGAACGGAAGAATGGTTGGCAACTGGCAGAGCAGGCAGGCTACGCAGCGCCCCGCAGCATCCAGCGGGTGCTCGACCGGTCGGTCTGGGACGGCGAGGCGGCGCGGGACGAGCTGGGCGCCTACGTCGTCGAAACGTTGGGTGCCCCAGACGGCGTGCTGGTAGTGGACGAGACGGGCTTCCTGAAGAAGGGGACGAAGTCGTGCGGCGTGGCCCGACAGTACAGCGGCACCGCGGGCCGAATCGAGAACTGCTAGATTGGCGTGTTCCTCACCTACGCCACACCCAAGGGGCGTGCCGGTATCGACCGGGCGCTCTACCTGCCGCGCGAGTAGGCCGAGGACGCTCCCCGGCGACGGGAGGCGGGCGTGCCGGACGACGTGACGTTCCAGACCAAGCCGCAGTTGGCCCGGGCGCTGCTCGCGCGGGCGCTTGATGCGGGTGTTCCCCCGCCATGGGTCACCGCGGATGCGGTGTACGGCGCCGACAGCCATTTGCGGCGGATGCTTGAGGGAAGAGGCCAGTGCTACGTCCTCGCTGTCGCCAGCAATGTGAAGCCCAGCACGTGGCCACCGTATGCCCACCAGGACAGGTGGCCGTGGCCCACGTCGCCGCGGCGCTCCGCACGGACGGGTGGCGGCGCCTGAGCTGCGGGGACGGCGCGCAAGGGCCGCGCGTCGACGACTGGGCCTACGTCCCGCTGCGCCCCGCACTCCGCGATGGCTGGCGGCACGGTGTGCTCGTCCGGCGTCACCCATCGCGCACCGACGAGATGGCCTACTACCTGGTCTATGCGCCGAACGACACCGTGCTCGAGGAGGTCGTCCGTGCGGCCGGCAGTCGCTGGGCGGTCGAGGACACCTTCAAGCTGGCGAAGGGCCAGGTCGGGCTTGACCACTACGAAGTTCGCTCCTGGTCCGGCTGGCACCGCCACACGACACTCGCGCTCTGGGCGCTCGCCCTGCTCGCCGCCGGCGTCACGGGTGCCTCCCGCGCGCCGCGTGCGACGTACGCCAGAAAGGGGGCGCCGCGCGTGGCACGCGTGCTGCCAGACTCGCGCTCGTCCCACTTGTCGCGCTCAGCATCCCGGAACTCCGACGCCTCTTTACCGCCATGACCTCCCTCACCTCGCGCAGCCAGCCTCCCCACCACGTACTCCACTGGTCCGCCTGGCGTCGACACCACCAAGCCGTCGCGCGCGCCTGCCACATCCGGCGCCGCGCCACAGCCCTCAGGAAGAAACGGTCACTGTAGTATTAGAGGTAGTTTCAAAACGTCTGTTGTGGGTGGAGGAAGCGCAAGCAGATGAGGGCGCACGCGAGGGAGAGGAAGGCCTAATGCAGGGCGGCGGTGCGCTCGTAGCTGATGGTGAGGCGGCGGTAGCGGGCGAGCCAGGCCAGCGTGTGCTCGACGACCCAGCGGTGCCGCCCCAGCTTGGCGCTGGAGTCGACCCCCCTGCGGGCGATGCGCACCTTAATGCGCCGCGCTTGGAGCGCCTGGCGGCAGCGGCGGAAGCGGAAGTCGTACGCCTTGTCCGGCCGCTTGCGGGGGCGCCCCTGCTGCCCCGCGGGGCGGCGGATGGGCGGCACCGCGTCGACGCGCACCGCGAACGGAGTGGGGTCGTGGCGGTTGGCGGGGGTGAGGCAGGGTACCAGGGGCACACCGCGACGGTCCACGACCAGGTGGCGCTTCGTCCCCGGCCTGTCCCGGTCGGTCGGGTTCGGCCCCACCTGCTCTGCAGGCGCGCCCCCTTTTTGCCGGGACGCTCGCGCTGTCCAGGCTCGCCCGTGCCCAGTCGATCCGGTCCGCCCGCCCCAGCCGCTGGAGCAGGGCGTGGTGCAGCCGCTCCCACACGCCCGCTGCCTGCCAGTCCCGTAGGCGCCGCCAACAGGTGCTGCCGCTCCCGCAGCCCATCTCCACCGGCAGCTCCTGCCACTGGAGGCCCGTCCTGAGCACGAACAGGATGCCCGCCAGAGCGGCGCGGTCCGGCACCCGCGGCCGTCCCCCTTTCGGCTTCTCCGGCTCCGGCGGCAGCAGCGGCGCCACCGCCGCCCACAGATCTTCGCTCACCAGCGGCTTGCTCATGCCTCCACACGAGACAAGCCCCGTTCCACGGTTTTGAAACTACCTCTTAGGCAATGCCTTCGCGCCGCAGATGGGCAGCTAGACCTTCTTCCCAAGGTCGTGGTAAAGGAATGCCAGCCGCGTGGAGGGCGTCATGCGCCAGCGCTGTGTAGCGTGGCCAGTGCCGGTTCTGTGGGAGTTCCGCCAGTGTGATAGGCACCAGATCCGCGCGAAGACCTGCACGGTCAAAGACTCGTTGCGCGAAATCAAACTTGCTGCAGACGCCACTGTTGCTCAGATGGACGGTGCCCGTCACCTCCCGCCCAAGCAACTCCACAAGCGCAGCCGCAGCATCTTGCGCGTAGGTCGGTGAATGGAACTGATCCGTCACTACCCTGATCGTCTTGCCTTGCCTATGCATGTCAAGCATGTCAGAAACAAAACTCGTCCCTTTCTTGGCGCGGCTTCCACCGGCACCGTAGAGGCTAGATATACGCACGATTAGATGACGTGGCAGCGCGGCGGCCACCATGTGCTCGCCGGCGAGCTTGGAAATGCCGTAGACCGAGCGCGGATTGGGGCGATCGGTCTCGCGATACGACCGGTCGGTCTCGCCATCAAAGACGTAGTCGGTGCTCATGTGAGCCAGAAACGTCCCATGTGTGGCGCAAAACTCGGCCAGGCGCCGCGCCCCCAGCGCATTGACACGTAGCGCCATTACCGGATCCTCATCCGCCCAATACGCGGTATTTATTAGGAAGTCAGGCGCGGGATCAAGTGCACGAGCGATACTCTCTGCCTCGGTGATCTCAATGTCGGCGTGTGTGAGAGGTACGATTCGCCAGCCGTCGGGTCGAGAGAACACCTCAGTGAGCGCCTGGCCAAGCTGCCCGTTCGCGCCGATAATGGCAAGCGTGCGGTGCCGCGCCGGTGCCTCGCGTGGGCCAGTCACAGCAGGAACTGTACAGAGTGGCTCAATCGCGTTTCCCGAGATTTCTCACCGAGTTTTCACAGGACCTCTTCAGAACCGGTTAATGCGTAGGCGCAAGGCCAGCCGCCGCCTCAAACATGGCGAACCCGCCCTTATGGCGTGCCTCCATCTCAGAAATGCGGATCTCGAGCAGCTCAGAGATTTGCTCGGGTGGTGTGCCGTCCACAACTTCCTGGATGCCGTCCTTCATGAACTCATCGTGGAGCCCAGATGCCTCGTCCTCAAGGGAAAGCAGTCCCTCACGGCGCGCTTTGTCTGCCAGCCGCACGAATGTCTGGAGCGCCTCCAGGGGGTCTTCTGTCTCAGAGGACACCGCCTTGCCGAGCACCTTGCCCAGGCGCATGAAGGTGGGCAGCGGGAAGGCTGCGCACAGCGCGCCAAAGGTTCCACCAATGACGATGACGAACGGAGACGGCAGCACCAGCGCCATGATGTCGCCCTTCTCGAATACAACGAACGCGAACAAGATCGCGCCGATACTGACCAGCGCGCCGCCGATCCCAAACGGGTCCATTGCCTTCTTGGGTCCGGCAGGTCGATTCTGTGCCACGTTATCTCTCCGTTACGGTCTGGTGCTTTGGATCGAGCCTCTCGACCGTGCGGTCGATGAAGCGCTCATCGGGATACTTATAAAAAATGTCTCGTCGGAACTCGACAATGCGCTGAATCACATCTTCTGCTGACTCAGTCACGATCACTCGCTTGCCGGTGGTGAGCTGCAGCGTCGTATCGGGTACAGCTTCCAAGGACTCAATCAGATCACTGTTGAGGTAGAAAGGCCTTCCACCCAGGCGAGTCACCTTAATCACATTGAGCCCCTCGACTTCTCTTCAATCACGCGCCGCCGAAAGTACGTCTCACGAGACGAACTTTCCAACTGCTGGCCTTATTCTCGGCGATTCCGGCGCATACGTGAAGATTGCGGCCCATCTGGGTCATAGTGCCGTGCAAATCAGCACCGGCGCTGGTGCCATCAAGGTTACGCCGACGCCGCGTGCGGCCCGCCACGGATCAGAGAATCCACCGTGTTGAGGACTTCCCGAAGCCTGAACGGCCAGGCCAGACTCACGTCCACACTTTCCAGGGCGCCTCTTGCAATAGGTTCATCCCCGGCATCTCGGAGCGCGATAAGTGGTACAGCGCCAAATCCTGCATGGGCCCGCAGCGTCCGGCACAAGTCTCGCCGGCGCTGCCCGGTAACTAGGGGAGAGAGGATCACCACGTCAGCCTGAATGGCCGGAGAAATGCCTGCAGCCTCATGCGCACCCAGCACCTGGCCGTTCCACGCGTACGGATGCGCGTGGGGACGGCCACTCAGCTCACTGGTCCAGGAGGCAACGTCCTCGGACACGATGGCCGCGTCGATTCCCTCCTTGCGGAGGTACACCAGCAGCGCGCGCGAGACCACTGAGTCGCCGCCAACGACAAGGACCCGGCGCGGCCAGACTTGCGAGTAACGCGGCAGCATCTGTGCGCCAAGTTCTGGTGGGTGCATCCCTCAAAGTCTGACGCACAGCCAACTCCACCGCATCAGGCAGCGGGTGGAGATTTCATCCACCATGCGGCGGATAATGCAAGGTGGGTCGGAGGAACGCTTAGATGATCACGTCCACCGGCATGCCGAGTGGCGCCCAACGGTAGGCCCAGGCAGCGGCAGCTAGCGGCATGTTGATGCAGCCGTGCGACCCGGTGCGCCAGACGCCGTCAGGATCGGTGTGGGGCACGTTGGTGCCGGGACCGTTGTAGGGTCGCCACGGCGCATCATGAAAGAAGATGCCGTTGTCCGTGATCCGCAGTGCGTAGCTGGACGTCGCGGTCTCATACCAGAAAGGAGAGCCGCGCCCCCAGGGCGAGACAAACGTGTATGGCGTGTGCTTGCTCAGGATTCGGAAACGCCCGAGCGGCGTTACAAGCTCAGGACGGCCGGTAGTCACCGGCCCGCTGTACTCTAGCGCGCCACCTTCATAGGCGTACCACCACTGCCGGCTCAAGGACAGAATGAGGTGCTTGCCGTCGATTGGGGACGCCGGTGCGGGACCGGCAATGGCAGGAGTCACAGTGGTGAGCACCGGGCGTGGCGCGGGAGGCGCCTGGAGCAAGCGTGCGCCTGCTGGAAGCAGCTCTGTCTCGTCCAGCAGATCGCCAATCTGCACCATACTGATGGTGCCGGAAGCCGGCATGTTGGGGAGATCGTCCAACCACAACTGCAGCACAGCGCGCTCAAACCGCTGTGCAAGGTATGGCCCAAATCGCTGCGGCTCGCTCATGGGTAGGCCGAAGCGCCGTGGACCTTCTAGCTCATACGCGGCCCAGTACGCGCCTCGCAGCGAGGGGTGGGTCAGCCATTCATGCCGGTCCGCCAGCGGCACGCTCGACTCGCCCATCAACTCCTCGGCGAGCTCCGGCGCGGCGGCGGGGATGCCAATAGCCTCTAACCATCCATCCATCTCCATCTCCGCAAGCGCACGGAAGAGCGGATAGATGCTGGTTCGACTCGCAGGTGCATCCCAATACAGGAGTGCCGCCTGCGTGGCCTGGAAGTGCTTACCGTCGCGCTCAAAGCGACCGGAGATCGGATAGCCCAGCACAGCAGGGCCGCCCATCTCCTTGTAATCACGCCAAAAACTCACACCATCGGCGTTGGAAACGAGGAATCCGCTGTCGGCGGGGGCATCGGCACCCGCGGTCTGGGTGAAGAAGTGTCCATTAGGCACATCCCAATCCGGTACCGTGCTGGCAGGCGCGCGAGCCGGGGTACCTAGAGGGGTGCCCGGCGGGTTCGTCGCTTGCGCCAGGGCAGCGGCCGGCGCGAGGGTATGGGAAAGCGGCAGGGCAAGGCCGGCCGTGGTCATGAAGTGACGGCGGGAGATTGGCATGGAGGCTTGATCCATGGTACCAGCGGCAGCCATCAACTTCTAGGGAGTGTGGCCACCAGTGAGGTTGGCTACGCCGCCGCGCTGAGTGGATTGTTCTGGAGCATCCGCACCACGAAATCCAGTGACGCGGATGACTGCGCATGCAGCGCCTCCAACACTGACCGACCCACCTGCTGCGCCATCTGGTCCTGAACCAGGTTCGTAGTCTCGACCGCCATATCCGCGTCCATGATCCGGGACCCGGCACTGGCCGACGCATATGCTCCGGAGGCCGCTAGCGCCAGGTTGTAATCCAGCGCCTGCATGTGTTTGCCAATGACGCCCCGGGCCACGAGCACCTGGCTCATGGCAGAGTCCAGGACGTCCAGCGCCGCCTGGGCGCCTGCCTGGGTGGTCAAATCCAACGTGCCAAGCGTATTGACGCCTGCATCGTCTAGTGCGTCAACGCGCAGGGCAGGCAGGCTGATCAGATACTCGTCCAGATGATCCGGCGCCACCTGCACGACGTGCGTGACGTCGGTCACGATCTCCGCCGGCACCACCACGTCGATGAAGCCCGGATCCAGCGCTGTCGTCAACGGCGGCTCTGCCGTGTAGGCAAAGCTCAGACCCGATGCGCCTCCCGCGCCTGCACCGGCAGTGATGGTCAGTCCTTGCGCCGTGAAGGCAACACCGTTGAGGGTGCCCTGCATGTCCAGACCCTGCTGGCTGGCGCCCGTGATGGAGAAGCCGAACTTGTCCACCAGCGTGTTGGTCAAGACGCCCAATGTGGCGGTGCTTCCGGTGTTCACTGAACGGAGCATGAGAAAGCCGAGCCCCGCCGGGTCTACCAACGTAACCCCATCATCTAGCGTCGTGAGCGCGTTCGTGATCTCCGCTGTAACGCCGATCCCGCCGGCAGCACCCGTGATGGCCGTCACCCAGTCGGAGGGATTGGGTGTTGTGGCGAAGGTGAGGTTGACGGAAACCGTACCCAACTCGGTCGAAAGCGTCATGGTGGTATCAGCGTCAGTCGCAACCAGCGGCTGCGCCTGCTGGTTACCACGGAGGGCAGCTTGACGCGCCGCTTGCGTGATCTCGACATCGTACTGGCCGGTCTGGGTCGCGCTTGTGTATCCAGGGGTAGAAGCCAGTGTTGTCAGGTTGCCCAGATCAACCGTTGACGGGTCCTGTCGCGACGTGCCGGCAAGCAACTTCCGGCCATTGAACTGCGTGCTCTGGACCGTGTCGAACACCTGCTGGCGGAGCGCTTCAACTTCGCCCTGGATTGCCTGGCGCTCGCCGCCGGAGTAGGTGCCAGTGGCGGCCTGTACCGCAAGCTCGCGAAGGCGGGAAAGCGCCGTGTAGATCGACTCAGCCCCGCCATCGGCAGTCTCGAGGAGCGAGAGACCGTTCTGGATGTTCTGCCCGGCTTCATTCCAGCCGCGCTGACGGTTGTCGGTCCGCACGCCCACCATCCACGCTGCCACGTCGTCGCTCATGGTGGTGAGCCGGACGCCCGTGCTGATGCGGTTGACGGTAGCCGCGAAGCTGCTGTCGCGCGTGCGAAGTCCGTTCAGCACGAGCGAATTGGCAGTGGTGAAGTCCAGCAGCGCAGTCATTCCACGGCAATGTTCGACACATCGCCAGAATTCTTTAGCCCCCAGTTTTCCGGCCCAATAGCTCTTCCGCCGGCTGGAGAGCCGAGCGCACTAATGGTCCGTGGTGCGGATGCACGCCGGGCGGCAGTTGATCGGGCGCACACCACTGGATGCGCGTGATCTCATTGCTTGGCCGGAATGTGCCTCCCGCGAGGCGGCACACAAACACCGCTTCCAGGGCCAGTCCGAGGCGGTCCTTGCGTACGACGAGCAGGCGCTCTATAGAAATAGAAAGGCTGGTCTCTTCTCGCGCCTCGCGGCGGAGGGCGTCTTCCAATGTCTCACCGGCCTTGACCCAGCCGCTGACCAATCCCCATGGGTAGCGGCGTCTGAACGCATGCTCCAGCAACATGACGCGGCCGGCGTCATCGAAAACTACCCCACTCACTCCAACCGAGAACTTGGGGTTGACCAGCCACAGGATGCGCCATTGAAGTCGCTCTGGCAGACTGCGCCAGATGCGGGCGAGCAGCGGGACGACTGGCGCGAGGCGCGATAAGAGGTCTAGTGGCACAAGAATGTCGAAGGTACGAGCATATAATGTGGCCCGCAGGGATGTCCGACGGTGATCTTGACTTGGGCGGTGTGTGGAAGTGACCACGCAGCGTCGCGGACGCACTCTGTTCCATCCTTTTCGAGCGGCAAGAGGTGACACCGAGCGCCTTCAGGTCATTCTCGGCGCTCAGCAAGCAATCTCCCAAGAACGCGAACTTGAAGGACTGCTGCGCGTCGCGATTGAGCACGGCCTCAACTTCACGGGTCTAGCGGTCGGCGCCGGCCTTATTCAGACCGCCAACGGTGACCGCGTGCTGGTGCGTAGTGTCGCGGGCAACGTTGCCGCCGGAGGTATAGACCGCCTGACGCCAGGCACCGTTGTGCGCGGTCCGCTACTGGGACTGTACGAGCAAGCCACCGCGGAACGGCGCCCGCTGCAGCATCCGGTACCGCGCGGCGACAGCGCGCTATCACCTCGGGCCGGTATTCCGAGCGCACATCTAGTGCTGCCGCTTTTCTCGGCGCGCCATCGCGTCCTGGGCGCGCTGTTGCTTGCCGGCGCAGAGACGCAGCCGCCCCTAGCGCCGGAGGACCTCGACGTGCTGCAAGCGGTCGTCGCGCAGATAGCGCCCGCGGTCGAAAGCGCGCAGCTGCACGAGCAGCTTGAGCGCTCGCTTGACGAGCTGATCACGCTCTACGGCGCGGGACAGGCTATCTCATCCAGCCTAGAGATCCGCGAAGTGCTGGACGGCATCCTTGAAATGTCGCGGCGGCTGACGCGCGCGGACTGCTGTCTCATCACGAGCCTCACGGGCTCGGGTGAGCCGGCTGTGCTGGCTGAGAGCGGCGCGGGGAGTGACTGGCTGGCATATCGCACGACCCCGGGCATCCGCCTGACGATCAATGCCGTGCTGCGTGACGGCGCGCTGCGGCCGCTCGGTATCCCTCCCGTCACCGGCTGGTGTATCGGACTCAAGGTCCGCCAGAAGGTGATCGGCACGCTGGAGGTCTACGCTAGAGGAGGCGCGCCGCGCTACGACGAAAGTCACCTGCTCAACGGTCTGGCAACTCAGGCGGCGATCGCCATTGAGAACGCCAAGCTGTACCAGGAGGTGCGCCAAAAAGAGAGCCACCTGCCGGACCTGGTGGAGCGCATGATCCAGGCGCAGGAGGAAGACCGGCGGCGTGTGGCGTATGACATCCATGATGGCCTGGCGCAGATGATGGTCAGTGCCCATCAGCATCTACAGACCTTTGGCATGCTGCACGGGCGCCAGGACGGACGCGCAGACGAGGCGCTGGCGCGGGGTCTCTTCATGATGCAGAAGTCCATTGAAGAGGTGCGAAAGGTAATCGCCGGCTTGCGGCCTGCCGAGCTGGACGACCTCGGCCTGATCCCGGCGCTCCAGCTCTACGTGCAATCACTGCGCGACGATCTTGGTTGGCAGCTGGATCTAGTGGATGAGGTGGGACCGCAGCGCCTGCCTGCGACGGTAGAGGTCACGACGTACCGGATTGTCCAGGAGGCGCTGAACAACGCTCGCCGTCACGGCAACGCGACGCGCGCACGTGTTGAGATCCGCCGCGATTCAGACGGCGGAGGAACACTGCACCTCCGCATTCAAGATTGGGGGCAAGGCTGCGATACCGACGCGCTTGACGACGGACTGCCCAAGAACGGGCACGCCGGGAAACACGTTGGCCTACACGGCATGCGCGAGCGCGCCAACCTCTTGGGCGGCACGATCCAGATCAGCAGTACCATCGGCGAAGGCACCGTCGTGCAGGTTGGCCTTCCTATTTTGGAAGGCGCGGACTCTGCCACACCGTTCCCATTCAACTTTGGGGACATGGCAGACGCGATGAATGGGGGCACCTCTATGGGAGGCATGGATGGGGTCGACGGGGTAAATGGTATGGATGGTGAAGACGCACTGGACAAGATCGGCGGTGCCGTCGGACACTGGCCGCTGCAGGACACTGGCCGTGAATGACAAAATCAGCCTGGGCCAGCCGGCACGGCCGAGCCAGGTGGTGCAGGGCTCAAGATTGAACCCGTCGGCGCCGGTGTTGCGCGCGCCGGGGAACACCAAGCCAATCCGCGTGCTGGTTGTAGACGACCATCCGCTTGTGCTCGAAGGCTTGCGTGCTGTGCTCTCCACCGATGACGCCCTGGAGGTAGTCGGCGAAGCCCACTCCGGCCGCGAGGCAGTTGGCATGGCGGAGCTGCTCTCGCCCGACATTGTCTTGATGGACATCCGCATGCCGGACGGGGACGGTATAACCGCGACGCGGCAAGTCAAGCAGGTGGCGCCTCAAACGAGCGTCATCATGCTCACCATGTACGAGAATCCGGAATACCTCTTTGAAGCGGTGAAGGCGGGTGCGACCGGGTACGTGCTCAAGGGAGTAGCCGGGCCGGAGCTGCTGGAAGCCATCCATACGGTGATGGACGGCGGCTCGCTCCTCAACCAGGAGGTAGTGGGCAAATTCCTGCGCCAGCTCGCGGCGGACGCGCAGCAGTCACACAGCATGCCTATCAGCGCCGCCGGACCGGAGCGTCTCACGCCGCGCGAGATGGACGTGCTGCGACTCATCGCGGCCGGTCTCTCCAATAAGGAGATCGGCGCGCGCCTCTCGGTGAGCGTGGCCACCGTCAAGACGCATCTGGAGCACATTTTGCAGAAGCTCCAAATAAGCGACCGCACGCAAGCGGCGGTGCAGGCCGTAACGCGCGGGCTGTTAGGCTAGGTACCGACGCGGAAGCGGCGGAAGCTCATCAATGCCGGCGCCCTCTACCTGACGGCGGATGTCCTCGCAGAACGCGGCGGCCTCCTTATTGCCGGCTTGCATGAAGGCTGCCCGGGCGCGCTTGAGGGCATCCACTGTTTCCGCACGTGAAAGCCACAGAGTTGCCCACCTATAGTGGTCCCGCGCGGTCTGAAGTGCCAGACTGGACTTGTTACCCATACTCTGACCGTTGCACAATGTGATACAGACTGACGTATGAGCATCGCTTCACAGACACAGCAGCGAGCCGAAGCGCTGCCGGACGACGAGCTCCGCAGGCTCTACCGGCTCATGGTTCTCATCCGCCGCTTCGAGGAGCGTGCGGAAGAGCAGTACACGCGTGACCGCATCGGAGGCTACCTCCACAACAATATCGGGGAGGAGGCAACCGTCGTCGGCCTTGTCGCCGCGCTCCAGCCCGACGACTATATCTTCACCAGCTATCGCGACCACGGTGTAGCGCTGGCCATCGGGGCCACGCCACAGACCGCCATGGCGGAGTTGTTTGGGAAAGAAACCGGCCTCGCCCACGGGCGCGGTGGTTCGATGCATATGCTGGACGTGAAGCGCCACTTCCTCGGCGGCTGGGGTATCGTTGGCGGCCAGGTGCCCATTGCCGTGGGCGCGGCGCTTGCGCTGGAGTACCAGGACCTGCCGGGCGCGGTGATGTGCCTGCTTGGCGACGCAGCGGTCAACATCGGCGCCTTTCACGAGGCGATGAACCTGGCCGGCGTGTGGAACCTCCCGTTTCTGGCCGTGATCACCAACAACCTGTACGGAATGGGGACATCCGTTGAGCGCGCGTCGGCCGAACCAGAGCTGTACAAACGCGCCAGTGCCTACCGAATGCCAAGCGAGCGCGTTGACGGGCAGGACACGCTTGCCGTGCGCGAGGCTGCTGTGCGCCTGATGCGGCTGGCGCGGGACGAGCGTCAGCCGTGCCTTCTGGAGTGCATGACCTACCGCTACACCGGACACTCGATTGCCGATCCTGGCCGGGGCTACCGCACGCCGGAGGAGGTTGAATCCTGGAAGCATCGTGACCCGGTGACACTGTTTGGCGCCAGACTGCGTGAGCGCGGACTGATGGATGACCAGGGCGCGCAGGCCATCGCCGCCGAGGTGGAGCAAGAAGTTCAGGATGCCATCGACTTCTCGCTTCAGAGCCCGGATCCGGACCCGGCCGCGCTGTACCAGCATATGTATGGCAGCGGATCGCAGGAGCAATTCGCCCGTATGAGCGCCGGCGCGCCCTTTGGCGAGGCGAGCATAGAGGCCACATGCGAAGTCAGCCCTTCACTCCCCACACCCACGTCACCGGCGCCAACTCAGGCCGCGGGCGAACGAGGCAACTAATTCACCAGGTACCGGGACGGCACACGGCGCACCGTTGGTGCGCGGAAAGGGAGCGAGAGATGCCGGTGGCGACCACCGCATTCGCCGCGCCTGGCCGCCAGGGACTGCCTGCTCACCAGAGAGGGACACAACACAAATGGCTCAGATGACCTACCGCGAGGCGCTGCAGCAAGCCATGCGCGAGGAGATGCGGCGGGATGACCGCGTCTTCGTCATGGGCGAGGAGATCGGCCGCGTCACCATCACGCCCTCCAAAGTGACGGAGGGGCTCTTCCAGGAGTTCGGCGCCAAGCGCGTCCGCGATACCCCCATTGCTGAGGAGGGTTTCGTTGGCGCCGCCATCGGCGCCGCCATGCTGGGGCTGCGGCCGGTGGTGGAGATCATGACACTCAACTTCATCCTGGTTGCGATGGACATGGTCATCAACCACGCCGCCAAGATCCGCTACATGTTTGGCGGCGAAACCACCGTACCCATGGTCATCCGCACCCCCGGCGGCGGCGGCGGTCAGCTCACCGCGCAGCATTCGCAAAGCTTTGAGGTCTGGTTCGCCAATACCCCCGGCTTGAAAGTGGTTGCGCCTGCCACGCCACGCGACGCCAAGGGGCTGCTCAAGAGCGCCATCCGAGACGATGATCCGGTGCTCTTCCTAGAGAACCTCCCTCTCTATTCCACCCGCGGCGACGTGCCAGACGGTGAATACACCATTCCCATCGGCCTCGCAGATGTCCCGCGTCAAGGGACCGACTTGACCCTTATCGCTCACTCCTACGCGGTGGTCCGAGCCCACAAGCTCGCTGACCGCCTGGAAGAGGAAGGCATCAGCGCTGAGGTGGTAGATCTACGCAGCCTGCGTCCATTTGACATGGAGACGGTCGCCGGGTCGGTGCGTAAGACGCACCGCGCGCTCTGTATCGAGGAGGGGTGGCCAACATTTGGCGTGGGCGCCGAACTCACAGCGCGCATCCAAAAAGCCTGCTTTGCCGATCTGGATGCGCCGGTGGAGCGCGTCGGTGGCGCGGAAGTGCCGATGCCATACGCGCGCCCCTTGGAGCGCGCGGCGCTGGTGAACGACAACAAGATCTACCAGGCCGCCCAGGCGCTCCTCAAGGAGAGCGGCATGCTGAGGCGCGGCGTTGGCTCATCAAACGGCTCGGCCGCTCCCGGTGACCATGTGTCTTCGCCGTCAAACGCTCGCAATGGGCAGCACGGCGCAGCGGCTACTGCGGCGCTCGTGGGATAAGCCCAATGCCAGAAGAGATCGTCATGCCCCGCCTCTCCGATACGATGCAGGAGGGGACCATCGCACGCTGGCTCAAGAAAGAGGGCGACGCGGTCAAGACCGGCGAAGTGCTCATGGAGGTAGAGACCGACAAGGCCACCATGGAGCTGAATTCCTATCACGATGGGACGCTGGTCAAAGTCCTGATGGGCGATGGTGGCAATGCGCCCGTCGGCACTGTCATCGGCATTCTTGCCAAGGCAGGCGAGACCGTAGACGTGAGCAAGTACGGGAGCGCGCCCACAACGGAAGCACCGGCAGCAGCCGCGAAGGAAGCCGCTCCCGAACCGGCACTACCGGCGCAAGCGGCTGCTCTCGCGTCTCCTCCACCCGCCACCGCGGCGCAGGCTGAGACGAAGCCCACAGAATCGCCGGCGCCGGTGATCTCCGCGGGTTCAGCAGAGGACGTCAAGGCGTCACCTCTGGCCCGCGTCATGGCCGAGCAAATCGGCGTTGACCTGCGCGCACTTGCAGGACGCGGCAGCGGTCCCGGCGGGCGCATTGTGCGCCAGGACGTGGAACAGGCCGCAAAGCAGGAACCTTCTACGCCGACCGGGACACCGACCGGAGCGCAGCGTGCTGCACCATACGAAGACCGCGAGCTAAACCGCGTCCGGCAAGCCATCGCACGGAATCTAGCCCTGGTCAAGCCGGGCGCGCCCCACATCTATCTCACGATGGATGTGGAGATGGACGCCGCGATGGCGCTGCGCAAGCAGCTCAACGAGCTCATTCCAGACGAACCATCGAAGCTCACAGTCAATGACCTGGTGCTTAAGGCGACGGCGCTTGCGCTGCGCAAGTACCCGGACCTCAATGCCCACTTCCTCGATGGCAAGCCCCCGAAGCTGCGCCTCTTCAGCCAAATAAATGTCACGGTCGCCGTGCCGGGTGAATTGGGCTTGATGGTGCCCGTGGTGAAAGACGTGGACCGCAAGCCCATGGCGCAGATCGCGCGTGAAGCAAAGGAGCTGTACGCGCGCGTCCAGAGCGGCAAGCCCGGACCCGACGACTTCTCCGGCGGTACATTCGCCGTGAGCAATCTGGGACGCTGGGGCATCGATGAGTTCCAGGCAGTGATCAATCCCCCTCAAGTGGGCATCCTGGCCATTGGAGCCGCCGCTCCGAAGGCAGTTGTGCGTGATGGCAAGCTTGAAGCGCGCACGATAATGCGCGCGACCATCTCAACCGATCATCGCGCCGTTGACGGCGTCTACGCCGCCGATTTCCTCGTGGAGCTCAAACGCCTGCTCGAACACCCGCTCAGCCTGGTCGTCTAACCGCCGTCCGGCAGAGAAAGAGACACTGTTATGACCCAAACCACTCCTGTTACTCAAGCCACTCCATCATCCAAGGTCTCCGCTCCAAGCTCGCCAAGCGTGGGCGAGCCATCCCCGACGGCGGTGCCAACTACCGGCGAGGCGGCGAAGTCCGCGCCTTCGCCGGTGACGCAGCCGTCGGGCACCTATAACGTGGTCGTTATCGGGGCCGGGCCGGGCGGGTACATTGCCGCCTTCCGTGCGGCTCAACACGGATTGCGCACCGCCATGATCGACCGCGAGTGGCTGGGGGGCGTCTGCGTCAACGTCGGCTGCATCCCCTCCAAGGCACTCCTCAAAAACGCCGCCGTCGTGCGCACCGTCAGGGACGCCAAGGCGTTCGGCGTCGAAGTAGGTGACTGGAAGGCAGACTTCGGCGCCGCCGTTGAGCGTAGCCGGCTGGTGGTTTCCCGCACGGTTAAGGGCATCGAATACCTCGTGCGCAAGCACAAGGTGGACTACGTGGTCGGCGAAGCCAAGATCACGGCCAAGGACACGATTAGCGTCACCCCCAAGGGTGGTGGCCAGGCACAGACGGTTAAGGCGAAGAACATCGTCATCGCTACCGGCGCGCGCCCACGCTCCTTTCCGGGAATGGAGGTGGACGGTGACCGCGTCCAGAACGTCTGGCAGCTGCTGCTTGACGCGCGACAGCCGGAAAAGGTGGCGATTGTGGGCGGCGGCGTCATCGGCGTCGAGATGGCCACCGTCTTCCGCTCATACGGGTGCGACGTGACGATCATTGAGGCGGCCCCCGCACTGCTCGCCGGGCGAGAGGACGCTAAGGTGACATCGCTATTGCACCGCTCGTTCGAGCGTCAGGGGATGACAGTCCACACCAACGCCAAGGTGGAGTCGGCCAAGAAAGAAGGCGAGAAGGCAAAGGTCGTTTTCACACGCGAAGGCAAGCAGGAGACGCTCGAAGTTGACCGTTGCCTTATTTCGGTCGCGTTCCTGCCCAACACCGAGAACCTTGGTCTTGAGCCGCTGGGCGTCCAGCTAGAGCGCGGCTACATCAAGGTGGATGAAAAAATGGCAACCACCGTTCCGGGTATCTGGGCCATTGGCGACGTGGCGGCGACGCCACTGGGGCTGGCCCACGTCGCATCGGCGGAAGGGCATCTGGCTGCCGACGCAATAGCCGGTAAGCCGGTCCATCCGATCAAGTACAACCAGATGCCGCGCCCTATTTTCTCCAATCCCCAGATCTCTTCCATCGGCCTCACCGAAGCGCAGGCCAAGGAGCAGGGGCTGGAAGTCAAAGTGGGCGAGTTCCCGTTCAGCGCGCTCGGCAAGGCGCGCGCTGAGAACGAGACTGAGGGCATTGTGCGGCTGGTGATCGACGCGAAGTACGGCGAGATCCTCGGCTGCACGTTGATCGGGCCGGAAGCGACCGAGCTACTTTCCCAGGTGGCCCCGTATATGACGCTGGAAGGCACGAGTCGCGAGATGATTGACACCGTGGTGGCTCACCCGACGATGGCGGAAGCCATCAAGCAGGCGGCCGCCATAGCCGAATCTGAAGCGCTGGAGATCTAGCTCCCGGCCCTAACGCTAGAGCCATACAGTACGTTTGCACTAGCCCTAGTGGGTTATTGATTACCGCTGTGACTTTTTCACAGCTAGTCTTACGTCCTCCCAACCAACCAAGGAGGACCTATTGCTTCATTCATTCACCCGCCGGCGCATGGGCGCGATCATTCCTGCGGTCGTCGCCACGGGCAGCATCTTTGCCCGTCCGCGGCCGGCTTATGCTGCGTACAACTGCGTCAACACCGTGCTGCGTGATCCCTTCTGGAGCCAGTACCGGCGCGCAATTGAAAGCGGCTCCAACGCCGCGGGCGTGCCCAACGCACTTGGCCGGGCCGGTTTCGTCGTGGACGGCACTCCCAGCGCCGGCGCCGTCATGTCCTGGCCAGCGGGCCAGTACGGCGCCAGCGGCGTTGGCCACGTAGGCGTAGTCACCGGCGTCAACGTCAATGGCTCAGTGAACGTCCTACACGAGAACTGGCCATATGGCAGCCCGCCGCACGTCCAGACATTTGCCGTCCGACCAGGCATGCAGTTTGTCCACCGGCCCGCACCCGTTGTTGCCGGTGTGACCGACGCGATCCCAGTGGCCCCCGCCGTTACGGAAGTCAGCCCTGTAGACGGACCGGACGGCGCTACAGGTACGGCGTGACCTCCGGACAACCGCGCCGGGGTGAGGCGTGGTACGGGGGCGCTGAGGGCCCCAAAGACGTTGCCGGCTTCATCCATCGCGCCTTCACCAAGGCGATGGGCTATGACGACGACGACCTCGCACGCCCCATCATCGGCATCTGCAACACCTACTCTGAGCTGAATCACTGCAACGTCCGCCTCAAAGCCGTGGCGGAAGCGGTTAAGCGCGGCGTTTCACAAGCGGGCGGCTTGCCGCTTGAGTTCCCCACGATCTCCATCGGTGAGGTGTTCGTCAGCCCCACGAGCATGCTCTTCCGCAATCTGGCTGCGATGGACACCGAGGAGATGATTCGCGCCCAGCCGCTCGACGGTGTGGTCCTACTAGCCTCCTGTGACAAAACAACTCCCGCCGCGCTGATGGGCGCCGCCAGCGCCGACGTGCCCGCGCTGATGGTTACCAGTGGCCCGATGCTGAACGGCCGCTACGAAGGCCAGGATCTGGGCGCGTGTACCGATTGCCGGCGTTACTGGATGGAGTTCCGCGCCGGCACCGTGACGCGCGAGACTATGTCTGAGCTCGAGGACAATCTGGCGCGCTCCGAGGGGCACTGTATGGTGATGGGCACCGCGTCCACCATGGCCGCGTGTACCGAGGCGCTGGGCATGATGCTGCCCGGCGGCGCGGCCATCCCGGCTCCGGATAGCCGCCGCCTACGCTTCGCAGAGGCGAGCGGACGGCAGATCGTTGCGCTCGCCAAAGCAGGCATCAAACCATCCCATGTCATGACCCGCCAGGCGTTCGAAAACGCTATCCGCGTTCTGCATGCGGTAGGCGGCTCTACGAACGCCGTGGTCCACCTGCCGGCCATCGCGGGGCGACTTGGTGTTCAGCTGCCGCTGGATCTGTTTGACGACCTTTCACGCACTACGCCCTGGCTGGCCAACATCCGGCCTTCCGGGAAATTCCAGATGGAGGCGCTCTTTGAGGTTGGCGGCGTGCCGATGGTGATGAAGGAGCTAGCCGCTGCTGCATGGCGACTGCCTCACTGTTTCCGGGCACACAGTGTCAGAGAACCTGGCGGCCGTTATACCGCCGGAAGAACGGGGCGAGTTTGGGGTGCAGATGCGTGAAGTTGTTGCGTCTCGAGCGCAGCCACTGGACCCGGAGGGTGGACTAGCCATCTTGCGCGGCAACCTCTGCCCAGACGGCGCTGTCATCAAGCACATCGCCGCCTCGCCCAATCTGTTGCAGCATCGTGGGCGCGCCATCGTCTTCTCATCGCTGGCGGATCTTGGGGCGCGCATTGATGACCCCGAGCTGGATGTGACGCCGGACAGCGTGCTGGTCCTGCAGAACACGGGACCGGTTGGGGCGCCCGGCATGCCCGAGACGGGCAATCTCCCCATCCCCAAGAAGCTCCTCCTTCAAGGCGTGCGGGACATGGTGCGTATCTCGGATTCGCGCATGAGCGGGACCTCGTTCGGGACCATCGTGCTGCACGTGGCGCCGGAGAGCGCAATCGGCGGTCCGCTCGCGGCGGTGCGCACCGGAGATGAGATTGAGCTTGACGTGCCGGCCCGGCGCCTCCAGTTGCTGGTACCCGATGAGGAGATTGCCCGCCGTCTTGCGGAGCACAAGAAGCCTGCACCGGCGTACCGGCGGGGCTACGGCCGCCTCTTTTTAGACCACGTGCTCCAGGCGCCGCAGGGCTGCGACTTCGACTTTCTCGTTGGCAATCCCGACGACGCCGAGAGCGCGGCGCGCCTCAGCAAGGACTTGCGCACCTAACCCCTAGAATCCCGGGTGCCCAAACGCGTCACCAAGGGCAACCTGTGGGGCTTCATTCAGAGCCGGCCGTACGCATCAGTTGCGGACATCCGGCGCCTCTTCACCATGGAGGTAGACGGCGCCGCGCCGATTCCCACCAGCGAAGGGACGTGCTACATCGGCCTGCCCGTCGATGTCGCGGAGATCGTCCGGCAATTGTGTCACGAGGGACGCGTGGCGCTGGACCTCAATCCCAACGTCAAGGCACGTGTGGTGCAGGGCATCTATCCAGCGCGCATCCCACTGCACCGTCAGCAGCCACCGGGTATGGACTTAGGTCGCGGCGACGGCGTTGAGACCGCCGGAAGCGCCAAGCGCCGTCGCCGTCGCAAGCGGGACCCCTACGATTCAGGAACCGGGGCAATCGCCGAGCAGAATGGTGGCGAGTAAGCACAAATCGTTGTGCCGCCTGGAGAGGCCGTGATAGAGTGCGGCCCCGATGCCAGCCCCGGCCCGCAGACTCAGCGACGAGAGTGGCGCCCGGCCACTTCGCGGCGAACGCGCTCCCGAGGTGCCCCGCTTGCTGGACAAGAGTCGCTTGCCCCGCCCCTCGGCGCGTACGCGCGTGCGGCGGGAGATTGTGATCCGCACCGCCACTCCGGAGGATGCGGCCGCCTGTGCGCTGGTGGACGGCGCGTATTCCACATCACACGTCTGGCAGCTGGACAGTCGTCAGGATGGCGATGAGTTGCGCGTCAGCTTCCGCCAGGTGCGTCTCCCGCGCGAGCTGAGCCTGATTGCACCGCACCAGCCGCCATCCGCCTCCTCCAGCCAGCGACGCGGCCTGCTGTGGCTAATCGCGGAGGAGGTGGAGACTAGCGACGCGGCGCAGCCAGGGCGGGAAAGTGTGGCCGGCGCGGCACGCGGCAGCGCGCCAGGCCCGGCGACATGGAGCCACTCCCTGCGACGCACTGGCGCCGCATCTAGCGTCCAGCTTGGCCTACCCGCGCCCCCCACTGAAGCCGCACCCCAGGCCCGCTCCGGTGGATCCCCGCCGGCCGGCGGCGGCCCACGAATGGTGGGCTACATGGTGGCGGCGGCGGCCGCGCGCGACCCAAATGCGTATCTCCGTACTTTGATCGTTGACCGCGCTCATCGTCGCAGCGGAGTCGCGGCGCGTTTTGTGTCCGAAGCCAAGAGTTGGGCGGCGCGTCAGGGAGCTGACCGGTTGATCGCCGACGTGCCCGCCCGCAACTACCCGGCGCTGCGCCTCCTTCAGAAGACGGGATTCTCCTTCTGCGGCTTTAATGACTGCTGTTACCCTGACCACGAAGTGGCCGTCTTCTTCTCCAGCCGTCTGCGATGACGATTCGCGTTGGTTTTCTGGGCGTAGGCACGGTCGGCGGTGGTGTCGCCCGCCTACTGTCGCAAAAGTCCCGCGCCCTCACGCAAGAGATTGGGCGCGACGTAGTGCTGCACCGGGCGCTCGTGCGCGACCTGGCGCGGGCACGCGACGTAGAGCTTCCTCCAAACTGCCTCACTACCAACCCAGCAGACGTGCTGGACGATCCTCAGATCGACATTGTGGTGGAGCTGATGGGCGGAATCTCGCCCGCGCGCGAGTACATTCGCCGAGCCATCGCCAGCGGAAAGCATGTGGTCACCGCCAACAAAGACTTGATGGCGACGCACGGCGTGGAAATCTTGCAACTCGCCAAGCAGCACGGCGTGGACGTGTACTACGAGGCAAGCGTCGGCGGGGGTATCCCCCTGATCGGAGTCTTCCGGCAGGATCTCGTTGCAAACGAGGTACGCCAGGTCCACGCCATCATCAACGGCACCACGAATTACATCCTGACGCGCATGGCCCAGGACGGAATGGACTTTGCGCCCGCGCTCGCTGAGGCGCAGTCGCTTGGCTACGCCGAGCCCGACCCCACCAACGACGTGGAGGGAATTGACGCCGCGTACAAGCTGGCGATCCTCGCCTCACTCGCGTTCCGGACACACGTGCCACCGGAAGCCATCTTCCGAGAAGGAATCTCTAAGTTGCGCTCCGCGGACTTCCGCTACGCGCGCGAACTCGGCTACGTCATCAAGCTGCTTGCCATTGGCAAGCGCCATTCCGCCGGCGGTGCAGGGGGCGACGTTAGCAACGTAGGTAGTGAAAGCACGGATCAGGTGGAAGTGCGAGTCCACCCGGCGCTGGTCCCACACGACTTCCTGCTGGCGGACGTAAACGGCGTTTTCAATGCGGTCCACGTACAGGGGGACCTGGTGGGGAACGTGCTCTTCTACGGGCGGGGCGCGGGCGCTGAGCCAACTTCAAGCGCGGTAGTGGCCGACATCATCGACGTGGCGCACAACCTGAACGCGGGCATCGCAAACCGCATCCCTTTCCACTACGCCGGTCAGCTGCCGGTACGCGCGGTCCACGAGCTGGTAACGCGCTACTACGTGCGTCTCTGGGTGGCGGACCAACCGGGCGTGCTCGCCAAGATCGCTCAGGTGTTCGGTGATCACAACATCAGTATCGCCTCGTGCATCCAGAAAGAAACCGACGAATCCGCTTCGTCCGCCGAACTGGTCATCGTGACCCACCCGGCGCGCGAGGCAGACATGCAAGCGGCACTCACATCGTTCCGCTCGCTCGACGTGCTGCGTGACCTGGCCAACATGATCCGTATTGAGTCTGTCTAGCGCGCGGCCGCGCGAGACCTGAGAAAGGGCCCTTCAACGTGACGGCGACGGTAGCTCAGCCCAGGCTGGACGTGCTTATCCGCAATGGCTGGGTCGCGGACGGCACCGGCAACCCCCTCTACCCGGCCGACATCGCTATCTGCGGCGATCGCATCCTTGAAGTAGGCCACCTGCCCGCAAACGTGACCGCGGCGCACGTCATCGACGCCACCGGCAAGATCGTATGTCCGGGATTCGTGGACGCACACAGCCATAGTGATCGATCAATCTATGCCAACCCAACCGCGCAGAGCACCATCCGGCAGGGAATTACTACCGAGATCGTCGGTAACTGCGGCTCGAGCCACGCCCCAATCACGGGGACCAGTTTCGGCGAGTACTTGGATGGTCTGGACGCGATGGGGATCTCACCCAATCTAGCCTCTTACGTCGGGCACAACACCATGCGTCGCGCCGCCGGCGTGCAGGGCGCGGCGGTCACCACGGACCAGATCCACGCCATGCGCGGGATGGTGCGAGACGCCATGGAAGCCGGCGCGCTCGGACTCTCTACCGGATTAGAGTTTGAGCCCGGCAGGCTCGCCACGATGGAGGAGATTGTGGAGCTGGCGGTTGTGGCAGGCCAATACCGCGGGTACTACACGAGCCACATCCGCAATCGAGACGCTGCCCTCCAGGCGGCGGTGGATGAATGCCTGGAAGTGGGGCGCCGCGCCGGGACGCCGGTCCAGGTGTCCCACCTGAACGTCAGGCACAACACCGGAGCGGCGGACGGCGCGTGGCAGCGCGCGGCCGATACGGTGGAACATGCACGCCGCGACGGGATGGACGCCATGGCGGATATGACCCCGTTCCGCGAAGGCATGGGCTCGCTGACCGCCATTTTGCCTGCCTGGTTTGTGGCTGAAGGACAGACTCGCGGCGCTCAGCTGCTTGCAGACAAGACGATTCGGGCGCGCCTGCGTAACGAATGTGATCGCTACTGGCGCTTCATTCACCGTGGCGAATGGGACCGCGTGCGCGTGATGAGCAGCGGCGCGTTCCCGGAGATCAGCGGCAAACCCATGGACGAGATAGCCCGATTATGGGAACAGGACCCGTGGGACTGCTACTTTGACCTGCTTGCAGCGGCATGGGGGAACTCTTCCTCGCTTGGAGGCATGGCCGTGCTCTTCACCGACGAGCATCTTGCTGAGGTAATCAGCCATCCGCTCTTCAGCCTGGCGGTAGATGGCTGGACATCGCAGATCGATGGACCACTAAGCGAGAGCTCACGTCACCCGCTGTACTTCAGCGGGATGGTGCACTACCTGACCCACCACGTCCGAGAGCTCCACACGCTACGCCTGGAGGAGGCCATCCGCAAGATGACCAGCCTTCCGGCAACGCGGATCGAGCTGCGCGACCGAGGCCTGCTGCGCGCCGGGTGCTTCGCGGACGTGGTTGTTTTTGACTACGATGCCCTGGACGACGGCTCTACCATCGAACAGCCGCTCGCCTACTGCCGCGGCGTGGAGCACGTGCTGGTGAACGGCACGGCCGTAGTTTCAGAAGGCGAGCACACTGAGGCACGCCCGGGTCGCACCCTGCGACGCCGCTAGCGCGGCCCGACTTGACCGAAGCCCACGGCCTTCGTCTCTTGCTCGGCGGACCCTTTCACCAGCTCTTCCACCTGGGTATAGATGGTGCGGAAATCAGCCGCAATTTGCTCCGCGCTGCGCGAATCGTGCTCCCCGCCGCTGCTACCACCGCTGCTGCCACCGCTACCGCCATTGGCTCCGTCCCCGCGCGCTGCGGGCGCGTTCTCTGTGCTCGTGGCGCCGGTTGAGCCACCACCTTCCCCGGCTGCGGGCGTAGCCGCGGCTCCCCCCGACTGGCCCCCGCCCGGCGCGGCGCCAGCAATGGGTCCGCGTGCGCCCGTGAGACGCGTGGCCGCCTCAATGACGGCGATGATGAGTGTGTCGCTGAGCGTTCTGGCCATAAGCGTTGTGTGCTCCTGAAGGAAGAAGGTAGAGACAGAGTCTACCGGGCTTCCCAAACCACTCAGCTGCTTACTTCGCGTTTTGCTGCGCCGCCCAATAGGCGTCCAGCGCGCGTTGCACGCGAGGCTGCACGCGCGCAAGCGCATCCTTGGCGGCGACGCTGCCGGAGGCAATGCTCCCAATCGCCGGCGAAAGCCCCGCGTCTCTGTTCAACAGCGCTTCGTCCAATTCGCCTACCAGAGTAAACGTAGAACCTTCCATCGCTCTCGCGAAGGCCTCGCCGTTGGCAATGCCGTAACGACTTTTGGCCAATGGCAGCCATAGCTTGCGCACCGCGTCTGGCACGTTGCACAGGCGCCCGCTCTCGGCAATGCGACGCTGTCCAGGCTCAGACCCAATCCACTTCAGTACTTCCCACGCTGCATCCCGGTCCTTGCTATTGCGCGTCATGACCTGCCCCTCCAGAGCATTGAGATGCACTTTTCTCCCGGCCTTGCCGGTGGGGAGAAGCTGCACGTCAAACCCAGCCGGACCAGTGCCCTCGCGCCTCCAGCGCTCGGCCATGCGCTGGAGAAACCATGGACCTTCTACCTTCATTGCCGTGCCGCCCCCTTCAATCCGCGCCGCACCGGACTGAGCCTCCAGGACGGACTGCGCCGGCGCGACACCGAGCTTATATTGACTGTCGTAGAGCTGATACTGAAACGCCTCGATGATCGCTGGCGTCGTCCAGGTCGCTTTGCGCGGCTCAGCAATGCGGTCCCATTCTGTCGTCCCGTTCATGCGCCACCAGACGGCGTTGGGAACATACCCCGGGCTCCATTCATAGCCGTAGAGGTCCCGGCCGTCAGCGCGCCAGGTGAGGCGGCGCGCAGTGTCCTGAAAGTCAGCATACGTCCAGTCAGCACGGGGGTAAGGGACGCCGGCGCGCCGGAAGTGCTCTTGTACATAGAACATGAGCATGGGACCGGCGCTTGAAGGCGAGAGATACCGCTTCCCGCGGAAGCGAGTCTGCAGCTCGTACGCTTCATCGGCCGGCCACGGCGTTGTCCACCGGTCCTGGGCCGCATAGTCTCCCAGCGGCTGAAGCGACCCGCGGGCAGCGAACGCCTGCCAGGTTGACCCGCTGAAATGCGCCAGGTCTGCCACCGTACCCGCCGCGACTCCAGCGGTGAGCGCAGCGGCAAATCCCGCGGCCCCCGAACCGTCCGTACCTCGCGGTTCGTAGTGTTCGATCTCCAAACGGATGTCATCGTGGGCGCGGTCAAAATCCGCCCCAATCGCCGCGAACGCCTGTCTCCCCCGTACGTCTTCCACGGGACTCCAGCTGAAGAGCCGGACCGTATAGGCGCTCATCCGCCTGGCCGGCGTAGGCTGTGCTTGAACGGCAACGCTCCCCGGCTCACCACACGCCGCGACCCCAGCACTTAGCAGTGCCGGGGTCGTGAGCCGTGTGAGCCACGCGCGACGCGTGGCTATGGAGGCCTTCATCATGGGGCGGTTAGTCTGCCAGCCATGACCAGGCCAACGCGACGTGACACCAGGATACGGCTGCCACGCAGCTAACGGCTGCCGGTTACTGGCGAGAGCTAGAGCGCGGGCTGGTAACTGGAGACCTTGTCCGCCCCGTGACGGCGAAGCAGCTCGGTGGCGCGATGTGCGCCGTCGTCATTCGCTGTCTTGATCGAGACAAAGACGCCACCGCTTCGCACTGCGCTTTCATACTCTTGAGCGTGCTCACTTGGCATGCCCAGTCCCGCAAAAGAACCGGCAAGCGCGCCAAGCGCGCCACCTGTGGCGGCACCGCTCAGCGCTGCCACAATAGGGCCAGCTGCAATCAAAGGGCCAATGCCCGGGATAGCGAGTGCGGCAAGCCCCGCAATGCCACCGAGCACAGCGCCAGCGGTCGCGCCCGTGGCGATTCCGGCACCCGCCTTCGTCTCGCCCGCGCTCATCGGCGGGGCCGCCGCGTCGCCCTGGCGGATCACGGAGACGTCATCATCGGAATAGCCGGCATCACGGAGCTCACGCAATGCGAGATCCATCACACCGGCATCCGAAAAGACACCCACCACGGTGCGCGCGTTCAGCGCCGGACCCGCATCAGGACCGCCGGTAGCACCAGAAGCTTTCGTTTGATCGGTAGCCCTGACACTCACCGCATCGCTACTAGTCATCGTGATGGCGCCGCCGGTGCGGAGATGCTCTCCAGCGTCTGTCCTGTGAGCTTGTCTTTGTTGCCATCCACGGCCACATCCGCCATGGCGATGATGCCGACCAGGCGCTTATCCCGATTGAGTACTACCAGGCGACGTACCTGTTTCTCCGCCATCAGCTTGGCGGCATCCTCAACGTCTTGGTCATCAAAGACGTGCACGACGTCCGCTGTCATGACCTCGCGGACCTTTGTGTTCTTGGGGTCGTGTCCCTCAGCCGTCGCGCGGATAGTGATGTCACGGTCGGTGATCATGCCCAGGACAGTGGTGCCATCGCACACCGGTAGCGGCCCAATATTCAGGTTTTTCATCTTCTCCGCCGCTTCCACGATAGAAGCGTTGGGATGGATCACCTCCACCTCCCGCGTCATGGCCTCTTTGATCTTCATCTCGTGCTCCAATTCAGGTCGTACTCAGGGAATGCAGTCGCGCTGGCTCAGATGGCCTGCGCAACTGCATTCGTACGGCGAGACAGGAGACGGCACGAGGCGTGCCAGCAGTTGCACGACTAGTCTGTGAAGTTCTCCGCCAGGTACTGCACACCGCTGGCGCTGACGACGACTCCGATGCCCACGCGACGGTACGTTGGCAGCAAAATGTTGGCGGGGTAGCTAAGCGGTCGGGCAATGCCGGGCGCGGGGTCGGGCGTCTCGCCGCCATCCCACGACGCCGACACGTCAATCGCGCCTTCTCCGGGATAGACCGAGGGAAGAGCTGCCGCCAACTTGTCGTGCCGTAATCCAACGTCAATGATGTTGAACCCATTGCCGCCGGGGCCGCCGGACACCGCGTAGCCCACATCGGCAACGCTGGGATGGATTAGGGGCAGCCGGTGGTTGACCGTACTGATTCCCCAGGCAATGGCGGACTCAATCCGGCCAAACCCGGCATTCTCCGTGATGGAACCGGCCGTATAGCCCGCGTTCTCCGCGCGGTCGACCATCGTGGAACCTGTGAAGCCCTTTAGATAGATGCGGCTCCTGGCGATGGAGTCCCATGCCGTTGAGCGCGGGGTTGCCTCGGTTGAGGTCGTAATACACCACCTGCCCTTCAGCAGCCTGAAGCAATGCCGGGTGCAGCCGCGCGGGCGGCGCTCCAGCCGCGGCGCGGTACGCGTTGATCAATGCAAGCGCTCGGTCTTCTGCGGGCGCGGAAATCGCCTCCGCCTCTCCTCTAGCCTCTGGCGCTAACGTGCCATCCGAAGGCGCCTCATCAGCAAAGGCACGACCTTGAATCGCAAGTGTTGCGAAATCGAGCGGCGTCCAAAGTGCGGCGCGGCGCGAAAGTGCCATGCAAGCGAGTACGATCACGCCTTGCCCGGAGCGCCGCCCCGGCACGAGTTGGCTACTCGCGGGGCCGGTAAACAAAGTAGTTTCCGTAGACCGCGTCTAGACGGTAGGCCGCTTCCAATGCCTGGCGAAGCGGCGCATTGATCCGTTCACCGTGCCAGGTGGGATCTTCCCCAAGCCGGAAGCGCAACACCACGACGCCAAAGCGGCGCTGGCGCACATCTTCCAGCAACTGCGTCTGGTTCCAGTCGCCTTGTTCCGCAAGCTGAGTGAACTCAAACGGCTGGAGATAGATTCGCCGGCCGGTCGTCACCGTAAAGGTCATGTCCTCAGACAGCACCTCTCCAGCTATCCCAGTGACATGGGCGTGCGCGCGGCGCGCGTGATCGAGTTCCGCCGTGCTCTGCTCCCCCAGATAAATCGCTCTGAAGCGATCCCGCAGCGTTGCCGGCTGAGCACCCAGCGGGTCCAGACGCCAAAGCGGCCAGGCAGCGAACTGGACACCCTCCATCACGCCTGTGACCATTGACTGCCGGCGAGAAGCGTCATCAACGGTATGCGGAACATGAAAGAGTTGCTGTAACCCCACCAGCAGCCACACCGAGAGCACGCCATGAAGCAGGGGACCGAGCAGGCGTGGCAGACGGCCAGCCAACCAGGACACCTCCCCCGCGGTCACCCCCACCGATAGCGCAAGCGCGGCGGACAGCTGCAAGAGGTAATTGACGTTCGAGCCAACCTTGCCCATGGTGAGCGCGGTCGCCGCACTCGCCGCGAGATACAGCAGCGGAATCTGCGCACGCCGGCCGCCTATCGACGCCACCATGCCCACGATCGCAAGACCAAACGCCCAATGCTGCAGACGCCAGAACGGCTCCCAATAGTGCTGGAAGATGTCCCACGACCACCGGTTCAAGTTGCCTTCCCCAATGTGACGCCAGAACTGCCCCCCTGTGGCAGCCTGCAAGACACCGAACACGCCAAGCCCGAACGCGGCGTACGCGCCAATGGCGCCAAACGCCAGTCGCGGGTAACGCCAAAGCAGATAGCAGTAGCAGGCAAAGGCGCCTGCGGCCACCGTCTGTCGGGTGTACGCCGCCAGCACAAAGACGAGCACGCTCAGCCAAACGCCCCATGGCAATTGCCGCCGGACCCAGGCATAGCTAAAGATGGCGACCCCCACCAACTCCAGTGCCACAGCCAGAGCATCTACGCGCTGGAAGGCGCCCCAATTCCATACCGGATGCGCCGCGAGGTAGAGCAGCCCACCAATCGCGGCGCCGCGCCGGCCGGCACCAAGCGACAATACAACACTACCTATTAGGCCCGCGGTCGCCAGCGTGCTCAGAAAGGAGACCAGCCTGCCGGAGAAGAAGTCCGCTCCGCGGAACGTGAGCCCAATCGATGCGACCGACGGATACAACGGCGTGTAATTGGCCATCTGATAGGGCGGTTGCGACCAATCGACGTATACCGGCTGACCCCTTGCGATGAGCACCGACCGGTTCAACTCCGGCGCCTCACCGTAATCGATCTGATATGGAAAGCTGACCACGCCCCACCCGTGCTCCAGGTACGCAAGCGCATACAACGCCAGCACGGCGACGGGTAGAGCATAGACAAGCAAGAGGAAGATTCGCCGGATCATTCGGAGCGCCGCCATGCTACAGCGCGAGTGCCCATCGCATCTGGCGGACATCTCTGTAAGGTCCGTTTGTGCACCGCATGCGTACGATTAGAGAGAGGGTTCCACGTATGCCATACTTCAACCGTATTCCGCACACTCGTTATGACGACATAGATCCGGCCGAGGTCACGCCCGAGAGCGTCTACCGCAACCGGCGCGGCCTCATGCGTCTGGGCGCTGCCGGTGCCGGCCTCATTACCGGTAGTGCGCTGCTCAGCGCGTGCGGCGACCTCTCCGGTCTGAGCGCCGCACCAACCGGAGTCCAGGGAACGCCCGGCCCCACAAGCGGTGCCACTGACGAGCTGAACGAGCAGGTCAACTCGCTTGAGCAGATCTCCAACTACAACAACTACTACGAGTTCTCCACCGACAAGGAAGAGCCGGCCAAGCTAGCCAAGGGATTTTCCACAACTCCCTGGAGCGTGCAGGTCGGGGGCCAGGTAGCCAAGCCGCGCACGTATACCGTGGAAGAGCTGGTCGAGAAGTTCGTGCCGGAGGAGCGCATCTACCGCCTGCGCTGCGTTGAGGCATGGTCGATGGTCATCCCCTTCCAGGGCTTTGCGCTCAAGAAGCTGCTGGAGGACGTGGAGCCAACGCCTAAAGCCAAGTTCGTGCGCTTTGAGACCGTTCGCCGGCCATCAGAGATGCAGGGCATCAACCGCGGCGCCTACCCCTGGCCATACGTCGAAGGATTGCGCCTAGACGAGGCGATGAATGATCTGACGTTGATGGCCACGGGACTCTACGGAAAGCCGCTCCCGCCACAGAACGGCGCGCCCGTGCGCCTTTCCGTACCCTGGAAGTACGGCTTCAAATGGGGTAAAGCGATCGTCAAGATCGATCTGGTTGAGACCGAGTTCCAAACGTTCTGGATGAAATCCGGCCCCAGCGAGTACGGCTTTTACGCCAACGTGAACCCGGACGTGCCGCACCCTCGCTGGTCGCAGTCCACCGAGCGACGCATTGGCGAAATCCGCCGCCGTAAAACGCTCTCCTTCAACGGCTACAGCGACCAGGTCACCTCCCTCTACCAGGGGATGAACCTGGCCAAGTATTTCTAGCCGCTTAAGCCTCGCTTGAGCCCAATGAACGCGCGCCATTGGCCAGCCGCGCTGCGCGTGCTGGTCCATCTGGGTTCGTTGCAGCCGCTGCTCAAGTTGGTGTGGGACGGCTACCGGCGTGACCTCACTGTCAACCCCATCCAGGAGATCACGCAGCGCACGGGCTACGCGGCGCTGGTGCTTCTGGTCCTCTCACTCACCTGTACCCCTGCCAACTCCGTCCTCGGCTGGCGCTGGGCGGTCCCTCCCCGGCGAACGCTTGGCCTGTACGCCGCGTTCTACGCCACGCTGCACTTTGCCACGTTCGTCTTCGTGGACTACGGCCTGAACTGGGGTCTGATCCAGCAAGCCATTGTTGAGAAGCGTTACGTCCTGGCTGGCTTCGGCGCCTTTCTGCTTCTCGTACCGCTCGCGCTTACGTCAACTAAGGGCTGGCAGCGCCGCCTCGGCAAGCGCTGGAGAGTGCTCCATCGTGCCGCCTACCTGGCCGCCCCGTTAGCGGTCCTCCATTTCCTTTGGCTCGTCAAAGGCGGCAGCGACCGCGTCGAGCCCGCCCTGTACGGCCTGGCTGTCGCACTCCTGCTGGCGCTAAGATTGCCCCAGATCAAGCGGCTGGCGTCCCAATGGCGGGGACGGCGCGCCGTCCCC
>Ga0136611_10000196_pt1 | contig 36729 bp, 39 predicted proteins | sample AntDrymUQ2232306_2_FD_106645 | JGI IMG/M metagenome (GOLD analysis project Ga0136611, IMG submission 106645) | Polar desert sand microbial communities from Dry Valleys, Antarctica - metaG UQ223 (23.06) | ecosystem: Environmental > Terrestrial > Soil > Desert | place: Antarctica: Dry Valley...
CCGGCGGTCGAGGCCGTCCCGTCGGTCGCCGCGCAAGAGCCGGTGGTGCCGGTACCCGTCGTTGTGCCGATGCCTGTCGAGCCTGTGCCGGTCGTGCCTGTGCCGGTCGTGCCTGTGCCGGTCGAGCCCGTGCAGACCGTGCCTGTCATTCCGCCGGTCGTTCCCGTTCAACCCGCGCGACCGGCGGTCGAGGCCGTCCCGTCGGTCGCCGCGCAAGAGCCGGTGGTGCCGGTACCCGTCGTTGTGCCGATGCCTGTCGAGCCTGTGCCGGTCGAGCCTGTGCCAGTCGAGCCCGTGCAGACCGTGCCTGTCATTCCGCCGGTCGTTCCCGTTCAACCCGCGCGACCGGCGGTCGAGGCCGTCCCGTCGGTCGCCGCGCAAGATCCTGCGGTGTCCGAGCCCGTCGTCGAACCTCCAGCGATAGCGACCGAACCCTCACTTGTCGTGGAGCCATGGGGTGCGGAGACGCCAGCGGCCGCGCCAGACGTGAGTTCCCTGCCGGCTGAAACCGGGCCGGCTCTCGATCCGGAGTTTGCGGCCGAACCGCCGCCGATCCCCATCTTCGAACGAACCCCTGATCAGCTCAGCAGCGATCTGCGCGAGCAGTTCATCCGCGGCTCTGCGCTTTCGGCGACCGCGCTCGGTGTCCCCGCCGTCCGTGCGTCGACCGATCTTCGGATCCCGTCACGCCCCAGCCACTCACTTGCGATCGCGTCTCCCGTCGGCCGGTCTTCCGTCGGTGGCCCGCCGAGTCTCGTCTCTCGCGTCGCCGAGGCCAGCCCCTCGACGCCCGTCCCACTGCCGGCGGGCCACCGTCAGCAGGGACGCGAGCAGAATCGGGCCGCGCCGGGCGCGGCGTCGACGCGACTCTCGAGTGGATCTGAGTCGGCTATTGCGCTGGCTGCGGTCGCACACGACCGTCCCTCGCTCGCGCTCATCCGCGTTCCGGGCGAACGACAGAGCGGTCGTGGGCAGATGCTCGCCGCGCTGCTCGGGCTCGCGACGTTCGCAGCGATGGCCGCAGCGGCCGTTGCCGGACGCCTCTCCCGGCAACGGAGACGGCGTCGAGCCGTTCGTATCATGGACGGCGATGCGCTCCGAGTCACCTCAGAAGATCCTCGTCGCGGTGGCGTGGCCCTATGCAAACGGACCCCGCCACATCGGGCACGTGGCGGGCTTTGGCGTCCCGTCGGACATCTACGCCCGCTACCACCGGCTCCGGGGAAACGACGTGCTCATGGTCAGCGGAACGGACGAGCACGGCACGCCGGTGATGGTCGCCGCAGATCAGGCCGGAGTCACACCACGTGAGCTCGCCGATGCGAACAACGAGATCATTCGAGACGACCTCCGTCGGCTCGGACTCTCCTACGACCTCTTCACGCGCACGACGACGCGAAACCACCACGAGGTCGTTCGCGACCTCTTCCGCACCCTCTACGAGCAGGGCTTCATCTTCGAGCAGACGTCGGTCGGGGCGATCTCCGCCGCCACAGGTCGAACGCTGCCCGACCGCTACATCGAGGGAACCTGCCCGATCTGTGGCTTTCCGGAGGCGCGAGGCGACCAGTGCGACAACTGCGGCAACCAGCTCGACCCGGCCGATCTGATCGAGCCGCGTTCGAAGATCGACGGCGAGCCGCCGGTCTTCAAGGAAACCTCGCATCTCTTCCTCGACCTGCCGGCTTTCGGAGAGCGGCTCGTGGAGTGGATCAGCTCCCAGGAGCACTGGCGCCCGAACGTGCGCCGGTTTTCGATCGAGCTGGCCGGCAACCTGAAGCCCCGGGCGGTCACACGCGACCTCGACTGGGGTGTGCGCGTTCCGGTGCCGGGCTACGAGGAGCGGGAAGACAAGCGGATCTACGTCTGGATCGACGCTGTCGTCGGCTACCTCTCGGCCGCGGTCGAATGGGCGCACAATCGCGGCACGCCCGAGGCCTGGCGCGACTGGTGGCAGAACCCCGACGCACGTCATGCCTATTTCATGGGCAAGGACAACATCGTCTTCCACAGCGTTATCTGGCCCGCCCAGCTACTGGGATACGGCGACGCGGGCGTCTTTGGCGCCGGCAAGGGGCGGCTCCACCTTCCGGACGACATCGCGAGCTCCGAGTACCTGACGATGGAGGGCAAGCAGTTCAGCACGAGCCGGGGGGTCGTCATCCACGTCGGCGACTTCCTCAGCCGCTACGACGCCGACCCGCTGCGCTACTTCCTGACCGCGGCCGGGCCCGAGACCCAGGACGCAGACTTCACGTGGTCGGAGTTCGTGCGCCGCAACAACGACGAGCTCGTCGCGAACTGGGGGAACCTCGTCAATCGCACCCTGACGAGCGCGTACAAGAACTTCGGCGGCGTCCCGGAGCGGGGAGAGCTGACCTCGTCCGACGAAGCGATCATCTCCTCCGTCGAGGGCGGCTTCGAGACGGTCGGCGCGCTGATCGAGCAGACCCGCTTCAAGGCGGCTCTCGCCGAGACGATGCGGCTCGCCTCGCTGGTCAACCAGTACGTCACCGAGGAGGCCCCCTGGGCGACGATGCGGGATGATCGCGATCGCGCAGGCACCGTTCTCTACGTCGTCCTCCGCGCGATCGACAATCTCAAGCTCCTCTTCACCCCGTTTCTCCCCTTCAGCTCGCAGACGTTGCACGAGTTGCTCGGGTACGAGGACGTGCTCGCAGGCGAGCTCCGCTATGAAGAGGTCGTCGAAGGGGACGACCCGCCCTACATGGTGCTCACGGGTGACTACGCCGACTGGGTGGGGAGCTGGGAGCCGAGCGAGCTTCCGCCCGGACGGCGGCTGCCCGAGCCGAAGCCTCTCTTTCGCAAGCTCGACCCGGAGCAGGTCGTGGCCGACGAGCTCGAGCGGATGCGCCAGGCAAACGGCGCGTGATCGACACGCACGCGCACCTCGACGCGTGCGACGAGCCCGCGGAGTTGCTCGCCCGCGCGCGCGCCGCCGGCGTGAGCCGGGTGATCACGATCGGAACCGGAATCGAGTCCAGCCGGGCGGCGCTCGCGATCGCCTCCGAGCACGAGGGTGTCCACGCGGCGCTCGGGATCGATCCGCACCAGGCCGGCGGTGACGAGGCGGGTCGGGTCGGGGAGCTCCGCGACCTCCTCGCACACCCGAAGGCGATCGCAGTCGGCGAGACCGGACTCGACAACTTCCACGACTTCGCGAGCCCCGCCCAGCAGCAACGCCTCTTCGACGAGCAGATCGACCTCGCCGCGGAGCTCGGCCTGCCGCTCGTGATCCACTCGCGCGACGCGGACGCGGCGACCGCAGCGGCGCTCGAGCGCTTCGGCGGAACGGTCGTTCTCCACTGCTTCTCCTCGGCTGGCCTTCTACCGACGGCGCTCGAGCGCGGCTACTACGTCTCCTTCGCCGGCAACGTCACCTACCCGAACGCTCCCGAGCTGCGCAAGGCCGCTGCCCGGGTGCCCGCCGACCGGATCCTTGCCGAGACCGACAGCCCCTACCTCGCCCCGCAGCCGCTGCGCGGCAAGCCGAACGAGCCGGCCAATGTCGTCCACACGGTCGCCGCGCTCGCAGTCGCGCGTGGGGAGGATCCGGTGGCGCTCGCGACGCGGATCGACCAGAACGCAACGGCTGCGTTCGGCTTATGACGGTCGTCCCGAAGAAGAAGCTCGGCCAGCACTTCCTCGTCGACGAGAACATCCTCGGGGTGATCGGCCGCCTCGCCGAACTCGAGCCCGAGGACGTCGTCCTCGAGATCGGCCCAGGGCTCGGCGGCCTCACCCGTTACCTCGCGGCGCGAGTCGCACACGTGCACGCAGTCGAGCTCGACCGCTCCCTCGGCCGTCACCTCACCGGACTGCCCGAGAACGTCGACCTCCATTGGGGCGACGCGCTGGTGCTCGATCTCGCGGGGCTCAGCCCGACGCCAACGAAGCTCGTCGCCAACCTGCCGTACAACGTCGCGACCCCGATCGTCGTCGAGAGTCTCGCCGGGCTCCCAGAGATCGAGCTCTGGTGCGTGATGGTGCAGCGCGAGGTCGCCGACCGCTTCTTCGCCGGCCCTTCGACGAAGGCCTACGGCGCCGTCTCGGTCCTGATCCAGCTCGCGGCGCACCGGAGCGGTTTCCACCCCGTCGCCCGCACCGTCTTTCAGCCGCCGCCGAATGTGGACTCTGCCCTCCTGGCCTTCCGCAGAGTGCCGCTCCCCGCCGGGTTCGCCCGCGTCAAGAAGGTCGTCGAGGCCTCGTTCGCGCACCGGCGCAAGACCCTCCCGAACTCGCTCGCGCTCGCGGGGCTGGCGAGCCGCGAGGAAGCAGTGGCGGCGCTGACGACGATCGAGCGTGCGCCGAATGTTCGCGCTGAGGAGCTGCTCCCGCCCGAGTTCGTGCGGCTCGCCGAGGCGCTCTGATGCGCGCCCCCGCGACAGCGAAGCTCAATCTCGCCCTCGTCGTCGGCCCGACTCGCGCCGACGGCAAGCACGAGGTCGCGACCGTGCTCCAGCGGCTCGACCTCGGCGACCGGGTCGCGATCACCTCGGCCCCCGGTCTCACGGTCGACGGCTTCGCCGGCGACACGCTGGTCCGGCGGGCGCTCGAGGAGCTCGCCGCCGCGGCCGGCGTCGAGCCGGGCTGGCGCGCCACGATCACGAAGCGGATCCCCGTCGCTGCTGGTCTCGGCGGCGGCAGCTCGGACGCCGCGACCGCGCTCCGCCTCGTGAATGAGACGCTCGCAGAGCCGCTCCCACCTGCGGAGCTCTCCGCTCTCGCCTCCCGGCTCGGCGCAGACGTCCCGTTCTTCCTGACGAGCGGCCCGCAGCTCGGCCGTGGCGACGGCTCAGAGCTCTCGCCACTCGACCTCCCGCAGGACTATTGGGTCGTGCTCGTGCTTGCCCACGGAGACGTGAAGCAGTCGACGGCGGACGTCTACGCGCGATTCGACGAGCGTGAGGGAGCCACAGGCTGGGACAAACGCCGGAATGCGCTCGACGACGCGCTCGGGGCGGTCGGAAGGCCGCGCGATCTCGCCGCGCTCCCGGCGAACGACCTCGCCTCCTCGCCGCTTGCGGCGGAGCTCGCTGGCCTGGGCGCGTTCCGCGCTGACGTCACGGGCGCCGGTCCTGTCGTCTACGGTCTCTTCCAGCACCGCCGCCACGCCGAGGCGGCGAGGCGCGCGCTCGCACCAGCCGGCCGCACTTGGCTCACCGTGCCCTCCTGGTACGGGTAACCGCCTTCCCACGACCCTTCTCGGTCGCTACGGTTTCTCCATGAGCAGTCACGCGACGATCGAGCACGGCCACAGCCGCTTCGGATCCACCTTGAGATCGCGCCGGATCCGCCTCGTGCTCGGGATCGTCGCGCTCGAGAGCGCGCTCGTCCTCTTCGACGTGATCCCCTGGTGGACGGTGGTCGTGATCGCGGTCGCGGCGTTTGCCCTCTACATAGGCCCGGCCCGCGCCAGCCGGCATGCGGCCGTCCGCGAGGGCACCTGGATCGCTGCCGTCTCCCAGCTCGTCGTCGTGCTCGTGCCGGCGCTCGCGCTCGTCGTCACGACCCTCGTCGTGATCCTGATCGTGGTCGTCGCGCTGATCGCGCTCGCCCTGCTCGTCCTCGACCGGCGCTGAAGTGCGGCCCGCCTATACTCGGCCCGAGACCGTGGGGCGTAGCCAAGCGGTAAGGCAGCGGGTTTTGGTCCCGCGATCCCAGGTTCGAATCCTGGCGCCCCAGCCATTCACCCCGCACCCATGACCGAGACCAAGCTCGCAGCAGTCGTGATGGCCGGGGGCCTCGGTACGCGCATGCGCTCCTCCGTGCCCAAGCACCTGCATCCCCTGCTCGGCAGGCGGATGGTGGACTGGGTGCTCGAGGCTGCTCGACCGCTCGAGCCGGCCCGGCTGGTCGTGATCGCCTCGCCAGAGACGCATGGCGACTTCGGCGAAATCGAGGTCGCAGTCCAGGCTCGTCCGCTCGGAACGGGCGACGCCGTCCGCGCCACCCGCGCCGCCCTGGAAGGAGCCACCGACACCGTCCTCGTCCTCTCCGGCGACACGCCGCTCCTGACCGCGACGCTCCTCCAGGAGTTGCTCGAGACGCACGAGCGCGAGCTGGCGGCTGCAACAGTGCTCACGTTCGAGCCCGCCGACACGCGCTCCTACGGCCGGGTCGTCCGCGACGCGGAGGGCTCGGTCGAAGCGATCATCGAGGCGGGCGACGCCACGCCGGAGCAGCTCGCGCTCACCGAGTGCAACTCGTCGATCTACGTCTTCCGCGCCGACGCTCTCTGGCCGGCACTCGACCGGCTCCAACCGGCGAATGTCCAGGGCGAGCTCTACCTGACGGACGCCGTCCGCGACCTCGTCGAGCGCGACCAGCGGGTCGTCGCTCATGTCGCCGCCGATCCTGCCGAGACAGAAGGCGTGAACACGCGCGTCGAGCTCGCCGCCGCTGCCGCCGTCCTGCGCGACCGGATCAACCACGCGCACATGCTCGCGGGCGTCGCGATCTCCGATCCGGGATCGACCTGGATCGAGCCGACCGTTGTACTCGAGGCCGACTGCGCAATCCATCCCTTCACGATCCTCCGCGGCGCGACGCGGGTCGCTACGGGTGCCGAGATCGGTCCGCAGGCGGTCGTCGTCGACGCCGAGGTCGGCCCCGAGGCCCTCGTAGGCCCGTTCTGTTACCTTCGCCCCGGGACGGTTCTGGCGGCTCGGGCGAAGGCCGGAACGTTCGTCGAGATCAAGAAGTCCCGGGTCGGGGAAGGTGCGAAAGTCCCGCACCTCTCCTACATCGGCGACGCGGAGATCGGAGAGGAAACCAACATCGGCGCAGGCACGATCACGGCGAACTTCCCGCATCAGCCGGGCCGCCCGAAGGGGCGGACGACCGTCGGCAAGAACGTCCGCACCGCCATCCACACTTCCCTGATGGCGCCGGTCGAGGTGGGCGACAACTCATGGACGGCAGCCGGCTCTGTGATCACGGACGACATCCCGCCCGATTCGCTCGCGGGCTTCCCGCCGCGGCAGGAGACGAAGGAGGGGTACCTGCGTGGAAATCGGGACGATTGAGCAGGCGCTTCCCGGACTCGCGGATACCGGCGTCGTGCCGGCGCCGATGAGTCTCGGTCGCGCAATCCCGCGGACGCCGCAGAAGAAGCTCATGCTCTTCTCAGGGCGTTCGCATCCGGATCTCGCGAGCCGCATGGCCGCGAGCCTGAATGTCGAGCTCGGCGAGGTCGAGCTCGAAACCTTCCCGAACGGCGAGACGTACTGCCGCTTCCACGATTCCATTCGCGGCGCCGACGCCTTCCTCGTGCAAACCGGCTGCGATCCGGTCGACCGCAACCTGATGGAGCTCCTGCTGATGATCCAGGCCGCCAAGCTCGCCTCGGCGAAGCGGATCACGGCAGTCATCCCGTGGTTTCCGTACTCACGGCAGGATCGGAAGGCGAAGCCACGTGAGCCGATCTCAGCACGCCTCGTCGCGGACATGCTCCAGCTCGCCGGCGCCGACCGAGTTCTCACGATGGATCTCCACGCCGGACAGATTCAGGGCTTCTTCACGATTCCCGTCGACCACATGACGGCGCAGCAGCTGTTCGCGCGCCACTTCCGCGACCTCGGGCTGCATGGAGACGGTGTCGTCTCGGTGGCACCCGACGCCGGCCGCGCGAAGGTCGCTGTCCGCTTCGCGGAGATGCTCGAGGCGGATTTCGCGGTCATGCACAAGACGCGGCCCTCGCGCGACGAGGTCGTCGTGACCGAGGTCGCGGGCAGGGTGCGCGACAAGATCTGCATCGTGGGTGACGACGTGACGACGACCGGCAGCACGCTGATCCAGGGCGCCAAGGCGCTGAAGGAGCGCGGCGCATCGGAGGTCTGGCTCTCGGTCACGCACGCGCTGCTGAGCGACGAGGGTCTCGCCCGACTCGGCGAAGCGGACGTCGCGGGCATCGTCGTAACGGACACGGTGCCGATCAACGCCCTCAAGAAGCCGGACAACGTCACCGTCCTCACTGTCGCACCGCTGCTCGCCGAGACGATCATCAACGTCTTTGCCGACGACTCGGTCTCGGCGCTCTTCGGCGGCGAGAACCAGCTCTTCTAGACAGGCGTAGCTTTCGCGGGACCGGGAACCCCTGCTCCATGATCTTTCCCCGCAAGCTCCTCCTGCTCGTCTACATCGCGATCGGTGTCGCCGTCGCGGCCTCGAAGAACTACCTCGAGAACCTCGACACGGCAAAGCGACTCGCATCAGCCGTGCTCGCGATCATGCTCTGGCCGCTCCTCTACTTCGGGATCGACCTCCACCTCAAGTAACAGCCTGATTCGTGCCGGCGGGCGTTCGCTACACTGCGCCGCTGTGTCCGGAGACAGATTTCGCCTCGAAGTGAAGACCCGCGAGCATCTCGGTACCCCCGAGTCGCGCCGCCTGCGCAAGCAGGGGTTCATTCCCGGGGTTCTCTACGGCAAGACGGACGCTCGCGCGATCGCGGTCAGTGAACGTGACCTGCGCGCCGCGCTGACCACCTCGTCCGGCCTGCACGCCGTGCTGGACGTCGTCCTCGAGGGGCAGTCGACGGCACACCCGTCGATCCTCAAGGAGTACCAGCGCGACCCGATCCGGGGCCACGTCCGCCACATCGACCTCCAGGAAGTCAGGCTCGACGTGGCGATTCACGCCGCAGTTCAGCTGCACCTGGTCGGCGGCGAGGAGGCACCGGGCGTCAAGGAGGGCGGCGTGCTTTCCGCCCCGACGACCGAGCTCAACATCGAGGCGCTGCCGATGGAAGTGCCCGAGTCGATCGAGGTCGACGTCAGCGCGATGGAGATGGGCGACACGCTCCGGCTCGAGGACATCGCGAAGCAGGAGGGCGTCACCTACCTCGACGACCTGCACGACACGGTTCTCGCAACCGTCTCCGCGCCGATGCGTGAGGAGGAGCTCGAGGCCGCGACCGACGAGGCCGCCGCCGAGGGTCTTTCCGCCGACGCCGCGGAGGACGCGCCCGAGGATGCTGCCGAGGAGCCGGCCGAGGGCGAGGGCGAAGCCTCTGCCGACGCCGGGCCCGACGGCGAGCCCGGCACCGCCGAGAGCTAGGGCTTCCCTTGCGGCTCTTCCGTCGGGGGGATTCGTCCTCGACGCTCGAACTGCTCGTCGTCGGCCTCGGCAATCCGGGCCGCGAGCACGCGCGCGACCGGCACAACGTGGGCTGGATGGTGATCGACGAGCTCGCGAGCCGTCATGGGGGCTCCTTTCGCTCCAAGTTCTCCGGCCAGCTCGCGGAGATCCGGCTCGACGGGACGAAGCTCGCGCTGCTCAAGCCCGAGACCTACATGAACCTCTCCGGCCAGTCGGTCGGGGCCGCCGCCCGGTTCTTCAAGGTCGCTCCGGAGCAGATCCTCGCCGTCCACGACGAAGTCGACCTCGAGGCGGCGCGGCTCCAGGCTCGGCTCGGCGGCGGGCTCGCCGGCCACAACGGGCTTCGCTCGATCCGCCAGACGCTCGGCTCGGCCGAGTTTCTCCGGCTTCGGGTCGGCGTCGGCCGTCCGGGCCGCGGCGACCGCCGCCCGGTCGCGGACTACGTGCTCTCGCCGTTCGAGCCCGACGAGGATCCCGGTGCGCTCGTCGGCCGGGCCGCCGACGCCGTCGAGTCTCTCGTCCGCGACGGCCTCGAGCAGACGCAGACCGCTTTCAACTAGCTTCGAATGCAGCCGGCGAGGTGGTCGTCGACGAGGCCGCACGCCTGCATCGCGGCGTAGGCGGTCGTCGGCCCGACGAAACGGAAGCCGGCGGCCTTCAGCGCTTTCGCCAGCGCCTTCGACTCGGGGGTCTGCGCCGGGATCTCGCCCGCACTCGTCGCCGGCTCGGGTCGCGGCGGCGGCGCGAACGACCAGACGAGCTCGTGCAGCGGCGTCCCTGTATCCCGGAGGGCGAGCGTCGCGCGCGCGTTGGCGATCGTGGCCTCGATCTTGGCGCGGTTGCGGACGATTCCCGCGTCGCCCATCAGCCGTTCGACGTCGGCGTCGCCGAAGCGCGCGACGGCCTCCGGGTCGAAGCCCGCGAACGCATCCCGGAATGCCTCCCGTTTGCGCAGGATCGTGATCCACGCGAGTCCCGACTGGAACGCCTCGAGTGAGATCCGCTCGAAGAGCCCCTGCTCGTCCCGGACCGGGACGCCCCATTCCTCGTCGTGGTAGCGCTCGTACAGGGGGTTTCCGTCCCCAAAGCAGCGCATGCGCGCTACTTGACGGCGACGACGCGGGCCTGCCAGCTCCCGCGCGGGGCCCGGACGACGACGGTGTCGCCGACCGCGGCGCCGACGAGCGCGCCTCCGAGCGGCGAGTCGGGCGAGACGCCGCCGACGCTCGAGATCTCGACCTCCATCCGCTCACCGCTTTCGTCCTCGATCTCGACGACGGAGCCGACACCAACGACGCCATCCGCGGATTGCTCCACGATCTGAGCCGTCTCGAGTCGAGAGCGGATGATCGTGATCCGGCGCTCCAGCAGCCCCTGCTCGTTCTTCGCGTCGTGGTAGGCGAAGTTCTCGGAGAGGTCGCCGAAGCCGCGGGCGGTCGCGATCGCCTCCACGATCGCCACGCGCTTCGGCCCCTCGAGCTCCGCGAGCTCGGCGGCGAGCGCGTCGTGTTGGGCTTGGGTCATCGACTCGTGAGTGCTCATCCACGCATCTTTGCGGATCGGTTGGTGCCCGTGCCTAGACTCGCCGAATGAAGCGCTTGCCCTACGACGATCCTGGCCGTCCCGACCTGCGCTCGCCCGCGCGCCTTCTCGTCTGGGTCGGACTCCAGCAGAAGGGGACGCTCGCGCTGGGGATCGCCTTCGGGATCGTCTGGATGCTCGCCCAGGCTCTGCTCCCGTACGCCCTCGGCCAGGCCGTCGAGGACGGGCTCGTCGCGGACGACACCGGCGCGCTCGTTCGCTGGGCCGCCGTCCTGCTCGGGCTCGGAACGATCCAGGCGATCGCCGGAATCCTGCGCCACCGGGCCGCGGTCTCGAACTGGCTTCAGGCGTCCTACCGGCTGATCCAGGTGGTCTCCCATCACGTCGCCCGGACCGGCCCGGCGGTCCGCTCTCGCCTGACGACGGGCGAGGTCGTCGCCACGATCTCGAACGACGCGATCCGCGCCGGTGGCGCCTTCGACATCACGGCGCGACTCGCCGGCGCGATCGCCTCCTACTTCGTGGTCGCGGCGATCTTGCTCTCCGCGTCCCGCACTCTCGGGCTCGTCGTCCTCCTCGGCGTGCCGCTCCTCGTCGGCTGCCTCTCGTTCGTGATCAAGCCGCTCCAGCAGCGCCAGCGCGAACAGCGCGAGGAGGTCGGCCAGCTGACCGCACTCGGCGCAGACACCGTCGCAGGCCTCCGCGTCCTCCGAGGGATCGGCGGCGAGCAGGTCTTCTTCGACCGCTACCGGAGCCGCTCGGAGGAGGTCCGGGTCGCGGGCGTCCGCGTCGCGCTCCCGCAGTCCACGCTCGACGCCTCCCAGGTGCTCCTGCCCGGGATCTTCGTCGTGATCGTGACCTGGCTCGGAGCGCGGTTCGCGATCGAGGGCAAGATCGGCCCGGGGGAGCTCGTCGCCTTCTACGGCTACGCCGCCTTCCTGGTGATCCCGCTCAGGACGGCGGCGGAGGCCGTGGACAAGGTGACGCGGGCGCTCGTCGGAACCCGGCGGATGCTGACGATCCTCGAGGTCGAGCCCCACGTCCCGAATCCAAGGGAGCCGCACGCCGAGCCTCCTCCGGGTGCCCTGCTCGCGGACGCGCGCTCGGGTCTTGTCGTCGAGCCCGGCCGGCTCGTCTGTCTGGTCTCGGCGGTGCCCGACGAAGCCGTCGGGATCGCCGACAGGCTTGGACGGTTCGCCGACGACGACGGCGTCACGCTCGGAGGAGTTCCGCTCTCCGATCTGCCGCTCACGTCCGTTCGCCGCCGGATCGTCGTCTCGGAGACCGATCCGATCCTCTTCTCGGGCGTTCTTCGCCACGAGCTCGACCCGTGGGGCGGGAACGACGACGCGCGTCTGCTCGACGCGATCGCGGTCGCGAACGCCGAGGACGTGCTGGACGCGCTGCCCGACGGGCTCGACGGCCGCGTCGAGGAGCGTGGCCGCGAGTTCTCCGGCGGCCAGCGGCAGCGGCTCGTCCTGGCCCGGGCGCTCCTCTCGAGCGCCGAGATCCTCGTCCTCGTCGAGCCGACGAGCGCCGTCGACGCGCACACCGAGGCCCGGATCGCGCGCCGCCTCCGAGAGTCGCGGGCCGGGAGGACGACCGTCGTCGTCAGCGCGAGCCCGCTTGTTCTCGACCAGGCCGACCGAGTCGTCTACCTCGAGCACGGCCGCGTCGTCGCCGCAGGCACCCATCGGGAGCTGCTCAAGAGCACGCCCGCCTACCGCGCGACGGTGACGCGCGAGGAAGAGGACGCGGCGTGAGCGGCGCCGGAGCGGGAGCATGAGCGAGAAGCTGCCGATCGCAGGCGGCGCCGAGGTGCGCGCGAACGCGCTTGCCCTCTTCAGCCGGCACCGGGGCGCATTCGCGGTGGTGCTCGGCCTGCACGCGCTCGCGGCGGTCGCGGGGCTCGCAGGCCCACGCCTCCTCGGCGGCCTCGTCGAGGACGTCCAGGAGGGAACGACGACGGGGCACGTGAACACCGTGATCCTGATCCTCGCCTGCTTCGTGCTCGCCCAGACGGCCCTGACCTGGTTCGCGCGGCGGACGTCGTTCGTGCTCTCGGAGACGGTGTTCGCGGGCCTCCGCGAGGATTTCATGCGCCGCGTGCTGGCGCTTCCGCTCTCGACCGTCGAGCGGGCAGGAACCGGCGACCTCGTCTCGCGGACGACCGCGGACGTGGACACGCTGGCGCGCACAGTCCGCTTCGCGATCCCGGAAACCCTGATCGCCGCCGTCACGACCGTCCTCACGATCGTCGCGGCTCTGCTCGTCAGCCCGATCGCCGCGATTCCTTGCGTGGCCGGTCTCCCGGCGATCGTGATCGGCACCCGCTGGTACCTCCGCCGCGCCCCCGCGGGATACCTCTGGGAGCGCGCGGCCTACGCGACGCTGACCGGCACCGTGGGCGAGACGGTCGACGGCGGACGCACGATCGACGCGCTCGGCCTCGGGAAGGAGCGGATTCGCCGGCTCGATGCCGACCTCGAGGATGCCTATCGCGCCGAGCGGCGAACGCTCTATCTCCGCACGATCTGGTTCCCGACCGTCGAGGTCGCCTACGTGCTCCCGGTCGCCGCCGCGCTCGTCTGGGGCGGCTGGCTCGTCTCCTCCGGGCGTGCCTCGATCGGCGAGGTCACCGCAGTCGCGCTCTACGTCCAGCAGCTCGCCGACCCCGTCGACCGCCTGATCTCCTGGCTCGACGAGATCCAGGTGGGCGCGACCTCGTTCGCCCGGCTCGTCGGAGTCGAGCAGGTGCCGAACGACCGGACGGCGACCGGGGAGGAGCCGGAGCACGAGCGCCTGCGCGCCCTCGACGTCCGCTACGCCTACACCGAGGGCCGCGACGTCCTGCACGGGCTCGATCTCAATCTGACGCCGGGCGAGCGGATCGCGGTGGTGGGGCCGTCGGGCGCCGGAAAGTCCACGCTCGGCCGACTCCTGGCGGGAATCCACCCGCCCCGCACCGGGCGGGTCGAGGTCGGAGACGTCCGGCTCGTCGATCTGACGCTCGAGACGCTGCGCCGCGAGGTCGCGCTCGTCACCCAGGAGCAGCACGTCTTCGTCGGCACGCTCGCGGACAACCTCCGGCTCGCCCGGGTCGAGTCGACCGACGACGACCTGCGGAAGGCGCTCGACGCGGTCGACTCGCTGGAGTGGGCGAACGCGCTGCCGGACGGCCTCGACACCGTCGTTGGTGCCGGGGGGCATCCGCTCACGCCGCCGCAGCAGCAGCAGGTGGCGCTCGCCCGGCTCGTGCTCGCCGACCCGCACACGCTCGTGCTCGACGAGGCGACGTCGCTCCTCGATCCCCGCGCCGCCCGCCATCTCGAGAGCTCGCTCGGCTCGGTGCTCGAGGGGCGGACCGTGATCGCGATCGCGCATCGGCTCCAGACCGCGCACGACGCCGACCGGGTCGCTGTCGTCGAGGACGGCAAGCTCGCCGAACTCGGCACCCACGACGAGCTGGTCGGGCAGGACGGCTCCTACGCCGCGCTCTGGGAGTCCTGGCACGGCGGACGCTAGGCGGCCGGTTACCATTGGCGCCCCGGAACCCGTGGTTCCGGCCTTCGTCATGGACCGGCCCCCTCTTCATCTTTTCGTCCGCGAGCTGCTCGAGCTCGAGCGCCTGCAGGCCTTCGCCGCGGCGCTGCCCGCCCGCGCCCGCGTCTCGGAGCCGATTCTCCCGCTCCTGCTCGCGACGCTGCACGAGCACCTGAATCTCGAGTCCGATCGCGGAGTCGTCTGCCTGCTTCCGGAGGACGCCGACGCCCGCGACGCGGCCGAGGCCGCAGGCTGGTTCATCGGTGCCGACCGGGTCGCGCTCCTGCCCGGCCGCGGAGTCCGCTGGGGCTCCGGGCTCGAGCCGCCGCCTCACCTCGTCGGCGAGCGCGCGCGTGCCCTCGACGTGCTCGCCCGCGGCGGGCTCGTCTGCGCATCCGCGACAGCGCTCGCCGAAGGGATGCCGCCCGCGCGCCTTCGCCCGGAGCCGGTGCTGCTCGACGTGGGCGCGGAGCCGGGAATCGACGGCCTCTCCGAGGCGCTCGCACTCGCGGGCTACGAGCGCGTCGACCGCGCCGAGGAGCGCGGCCAGTTCGCCGTGCGCGGCGGGATCGTCGACGTCTTCCCGACGACGGGGCGCGAGCCTCTTCGGGTCGAGTTCTTCGGCGACGAGATCGAGGGCGTCCGGGTCTTCTCGCCATTCACCCAGCGTGCGCTTCATCCGGTCGAGAACGCGGTCGTCTACCCGGCGACCGAGCGGCGCCCGACCCTCACCGAGCCGACCCTCCCGGACGACGACTGGGGCCAGCCGGTCTCGGTCGAGATCCCGAACGACCTCGTCCGCGCCCTCGACCGCGTCCCCGATTTCGTCTGGCAGCCCGACGAGGTAACGCGGGTCTGGGCGGAGGAAGGGCTAGCCCCCGTGACGCTCAAGGGGACGTCCGAGCTCGATCCGTTCCCCCAGTCGCAGCCGTTCGCCTTCGAGGCGCAGCGGCCGGCCCTCGCCGCGCGCGGCCTCTCCGAGGCCGAGCAGGAGCTGAACGGCTTCGTCCGGGGCGGCAACCGCGTCGTCGTCGCCTTCCCGCACCCCGGCGAGGCGCTGCGGACGCAGAACCTCCTCAAGCGCGCCGACGCCAGGATGCTCGAGCCGGGTGCGGACCTGCCTGCGGATCCGGCGCTCGTCTTCGCGGTGGCGCCGGCCCGTCGCGGCTTCGTCTGGCGCGAGCTCGGCCTCGTCCTCCTGCCCGACACGCAGGTCTTCCGGAAGCGGCCGCCGCGCGCCGACCGGCGGCTCGGGCGGGCGCTCGCGACCTTCGCCGACCTCCGCAGCGGCGACTACATCGTCCACGAGGATCACGGAGTCGGAAAGCTGCTGGGCTTCGAGACGAAGGAGGTCGCGGGCGTCACCCGTGACTACCTCTTCGTCGGCTTCCGCGGCGACGACCGCCTCTACGTCCCGCACGAGCAGCTCGGCAAGGTCTCGAAGTACATCGGCGCCGACGCGAGCGCACCGGCGCTCTCGAAACTCGGTGGCAAGGCCTGGGCGAATCTGAAGGCACGGGCGCGGGAGGGCGTGCGCGAGCTCGCGACCGAGCTGATCGGCCTCTATGCCCAACGCCAGCAGGCGCCCGGCCACGCGTACGAGCTCGAGAACGAGTGGCTCGAGCGCCTCGAGACGGACTTCCCCTATCGAGAGACCGAGGATCAGGCTCGGGCGATCGAAGCGGTCAAGGAAGACCTCGAGGCGCCACGCCCGATGGATCGCCTGGTCTGCGGCGACGTCGGCTTCGGCAAGACGGAGGTCGCCGTCCGGGCCGCGTTCGCGGTCGCCGTCAACGGCAAGCAGACCCTCGTCCTCTGCCCGACGACGATTCTGGCCGAGCAGCACTGGAACACCTTCAAGGCGCGCTTCCGCGACTTCCCCGTTCGGGTCGAGATGGTCTCCCGCTTCCGCACCGCGGCCGACACGAAGGCGGTCCTGAAGGACTTCGCCGAGGGCAAGGTCGAGGTGCTGATCGGCACCCATCGCGTCCTCTCGCGTGACGTGATCCCGAAGGATCTCGGGCTCGTGATCCTGGACGAGGAACAGCGCTTCGGTGTGGCGCAAAAGGAGCTGATCCGCTCGCTCCGGCTCGAGATCGACGTGCTCGCCCTCTCCGCGACCCCGATCCCGCGCACGCTCCACATGTCGCTCTCGGGCCTGCGCGACATCTCGATCATCGAGACGCCGCCCGAGGGCCGGCGCCCGATCCGGACGACGGTGGGCGAGTACGACGAGGAGCTGATCCGGACGGCGCTCGAGCGGGAGATCGAGCGGGAGGGACAGGCCTTCTACCTGCACAACCGGGTCGAGACGATCGAGGAGGCTGCGGAGAAGCTGCAACAGCTCTGCCCGAAGCTCCGCTTCATCGTCGCGCACGGGAAGATGCGGGAGCGCGAGCTCGAGGAGAAGATGCACGCGTTCCTGCGCGGCGATGCGGACGTGCTCGTCTCGACGACGATCATCGAGTCGGGGATCGACATCCCGCAGGCGAACACGCTGATCGTCGAGCGCGCCGATCAGCTCGGCCTGAGCCAGCTCTACCAGATCCGCGGCCGCGTCGGCCGCTCGGACGTGACCGCGCACGCCTACCTGCTCTATCCCGACGCGCAGGAGCTGACGCCCGAGGCCAGGGCCCGGCTCTCGACCCTCGCCGACCACACGGAGCTCGGTGCGGGCTTCCAGATCGCGATGCGCGACCTCGAGATCCGCGGCGCCGGTGACCTCCTCGGCGCCGAGCAGTCCGGCCACGTCGCCGCACTGGGGTTCGAGCTCTACGTGGAGATGCTGGCCGAGGCCGTCGCGGAGCTCCAGGGCCAGAGGCGCGTTGCGACCCGGCCGGTGCGAGTGGACGCCCGCGTCGACGCCTACGTGCCCGCGAGCTACGTCGCCTCGGAGGCCCTGAAGATCGACATCCACCGCCGGCTCGCCCTCGCAGAGTCGGAGGACGAGCTCCGCGAGCTCCATGCGGCGCTCGAAGACCGGTACGGGCCCGTGCCGGAGCCTGTCGAGAACCTCTTCGCGATCCAGGAGGCGAAGTTGAAGCTCGCCCGGCTCGGAGCGGACTATCTGATCTTTCGCGGGGGGCGCGCAACGGTCGGCCCGCTCGTGCTCGGATCGTCCGAGCTCCGAGCCCTCCGCGACGTCACCGACACTGCGGTCTACACGAGCGCGAAGCGTGAAGTCTCGAAGCGCACCGAGGAATTGGCCGGCGCGCTCGACCTCGTCGACGCCCTCGTCACCGCCCGCCGAGCTGCCTAGGAGCGCCTCACTCTTAACCCGAACTACACGGATTCCGACGGGCGCGGCCCCGCCGGGCCACCTTTTCGAGGCTACACTGGACGCCGACCCCGTCTCGAGCACTGGAGTATTCCTCACCTATGACCATCTCACGCCTGCTTCTTCTCCCTGCCCTCGTCGTTGCGCTCGTCGCTGCCGGTTGCGGCGGTGGCAGTGACAAGGTTCCGGACGACGCCGTCGCCGTCGTCGACGGCCAGACCGTCGCCAAGTCCGACTTCAACGCGCTGGTCGACCAGGCTCGCAAGAGCTACAAGACCCAGAAGCGCGAGTTCCCGAAGGCCGGCTCGCAGGAGTACCAGACGCTCAAGAACCAGGCCGTCCAGTTCCTCGTCCAGCGCGTCGAGTTCGAGCAGCAGGCGAAGGATCTCGACATCGAGGTCACCGAGAAGCAGGTCGACGCCCGGCTCGAGCAGATCAAGAAGCAGTACTTCGGCGGCGACGCCAAGAAGTACGAGAAGCAGCTCGCCGACCAGGGCCTTTCGGACGTGCAGGTGCGCGCCGACATCCGCGCCCAGATCGTCTCCGAGGAGATCTTCAACAAGGTGACGAAGGACGTGAAGGTCGACGACAAGGCGATCTCCGACTACTACGCCAAGAATAAGGCGCAGTACAGCCAGCCCGAGAGCCGGGAGGTTCGCCACATCCTCGTCAAGACCCGAGCACAGGCTGTCGATCTCGTCGCGCAGCTCAAGGGCGGCGCCGATTTCTCCGAGCTCGCGAAGAAGTTCTCGCAGGACACCGGCTCGAAGGCGAACGGCGGCAAGCTGACGATCTCGAAGGGCCAGACCGTGGCGCCGTTCGATCAGACCGCGTTCCTGCTCAAGAACGACGTCACCTCTGGGCCCGTCAAGACGGAGTTCGGCTACCACATCATCCAGCCGCTGTCCGACGCCAAGCCCGCCAAGGTGACGCCGCTGAAGGAGGTCAAGGAGTCGATCCGCCAGCAGCTGCAGCAGACGAAGAAGAACGAGGCCATGACGAAGTGGGTCGACGACCTGAAGAAGGAGTACGACGACCAGATCTCGTACGCCGTCGGCTTCACGCCGCCCCCGGCCGCAACGACGGGCGCTACGACCGACTCCGAGGGGTAGTGCCGCCCGGTCGACCGGGGCTGGGCGACGCGCTCGTCGAGCTGCAGGAGCTGACGCGGCGCTTGCGCCGCGATTGCCCCTGGGATCGCGAGCAGACGGCGCTGACGATCGTCCCGCATACGCTCGAGGAGGCCTACGAGGTCGCCGACGCGGCTGCGGGGGGTGATCCCGCCAAGCTCCTCGACGAGCTCGGCGACCTCCTCTTCCAGGTCTACTTTCTGTCGCTCCTCCTCGAAGAGCAGGGCCACGGGGACCTCGAGGCGGTCGCGCGCGCCGTGCACGCGAAGCTGGTTCGCCGGCATCCGCACGTGTTCGGCGACGTGGAGGCGAAAACGGCCGGGCGCGTCCGCGAGCGCTGGGAGTCCGTGAAGACCGAGCAGGAGGGGCGCGCTGGGATCTTCCACGACGTCCCGGCCGCGCTGCCTGCGCTCCTCCAGGCCCGGAAGGTGCAGCGCCGCGCCGTCGCGGTCGGGTTCGACTGGCCCGACCTCGAAGGTCCGCTTGCGAAGGTGCGCGAGGAGCTCGAGGAGCTCGAGCGGGAGATCGCGCGAACCGGGGAGCCGAGCCCGGAGACCGAGCCGGATTCCGCGGTCTCGAGCGAGGTCGGAGATCTCCTCTTCACCGTGGTGAACCTGGCGCGGCGACTCAACGTCGACCCCGAACTGGCTCTGCGAGGTACGAATACGCGGTTCGTCCAGCGGGTCGAGCGGGCAGAGGAGCTCGCAGCGGGCCGCGGCGAGCGGTGGAGCGAGCTGCCGCTCGCCGAGCAAGACCGCTACTACGACCTCGCGAAAAAGGAGACTGAATGAGCTCGATCACGCGCGTCCATGGCCGTCAGGTGCTCGATTCGCGGGGCAATCCGACCGTCGAGGTCGAGGTGGAGCTCGAGTCGGGCGCTGTCGGGCGCGCGATCGTGCCGTCCGGGGCGTCGACCGGCGTCCACGAGGCGGTCGAGCTGCGCGACGGCGGCCGCGAGTGGGGTGGCAAGGGCGTGACGCAGGCCGTCGCGAACGTGACCGAGATCGAAGCCGGTCTCAGAGGCATGGACGCGAACGACCAGGAGGCGGTCGATCGGCGCCTGATCGAGCTCGACGGGACCCCGAACAAGGGCCGGCTCGGCGCCAACGCGATCCTCGGCGCCTCGCTCGCGACGGCGAAGGCGGCCGCGGCCGCTGCGGGCCAGCCGCTCTACCGCTTCCTCGGGGGCGAGAGCGCCGCCACTCTGCCCGTCCCGATGCTGAACGTGATCAACGGCGGCGCGCACGCCGCCAACTCGATCGACCTCCAGGAGTTCATGGTCGTCCCGGTCGGCGCCAAGACCTTCGCCGACGCGCTCAGGATCGGGGCTGAGGTCTACCACTCGCTCAAGGGCGTCCTCTCCGACCGTGGGCTCGCGACGGGCGTCGGCGACGAGGGCGGCTTCGCGCCAGACCTCGACTCGAGCGAAGCAGCGATCGAGGCGATCCTCGAGGCAGCCGAGCGCGCCGGCCACCGCGACGCGATCGCGATCGCACTCGACCCCGCGATGAGCGAACTCTTCACCGACGGCGTCTACTCCTTCGAAGGCCGGGAGAAGACGAGCGCCGAGATGCCCGCGTACTGGGCGGAGCTGCTGGATCGCTTCCCGATCGTCTCGATCGAGGACGGCCTCGCCGAGGACGACTGGGACGCCTGGGCCGAGCTGACCCGCGGACTCGGCGACCGCGTCCAGCTCGTCGGCGACGACCTCTTCGTGACCAACCCCGAGCGGCTGCAACAGGGAATCGACCGGCACGTCGGCAACTCGATTCTCGTCAAGGTGAACCAGATCGGGACTCTGACGGAGACGATCGAGGCCGTCCGGCTGGCGCACGCGAACGGCTACACCGCCGTGATGTCTCACCGATCGGGCGAGACCGAGGACGCGACGATCGCCGATCTCGCGGTCGCGCTCGGGACGGGACAGATCAAGACGGGCGCCCCGGCCCGCTCGGACCGCGTTGCGAAGTACAACCAGCTCCTGCGGATCGAGGAGGAGCTCGGGGCTCGGGCGGAGTACCCGGGCTGGTCTGCGTTCCCGCGCGCCGACCGCGGCTAGCCTGTCCGCATGGCCGTGAATCCTCGCCGGACGAAGATCGTCGCGACGATCGGGCCCGCCTCCCGTACCTCGGACGTACTCGAGCGTCTGATGCAGATGATCGACGGCGCGCGCCTCAATTTCTCGCACGGCACCCACGAGGATCATGCGGCGACGGCGCAGGCGATCCGGGAGGTGCAGGAGCAGGTGGGTCGGCCGGTGGCGATCATCGCCGATCTTCAGGGCCCGAAGCTCCGGATCGGCGAGCTCCCCGAACCGGTCGAGCTCGTCCGCGGGGAGCACGTCACGATCGCGGGCGAGAACGTCGCGCAGACGGACGACTTGCCCGTTGCGCCCGACGTGCTCGGCTCGATCCTCCAGGTCGGCAACGACATCCTGATCGACGACGGGTCGGTTCGGCTGCGCGTCGAGAAGGTCGACCGGGGCCGCGCCCACTGCGAAGTGCTCGTCGGCGGTACGGTGAGCTCCCACAAGGGGGTGAATCTCCCCGGCGTCCCGCTGCCGATCCCTTCGCTGACGCGCAAGGACATCGACGACCTCCGCTTCGCGCTGGAACTCGGGGTCGACTACGTCGCGCTCTCGTTCGTGCGCACGCCCTCCGACGTCCAGGCGCTGCGGACGCTGATCGAGGCCGCGGACTCGACCGCGCACGTGATCGCGAAGATCGAGAAGGCCGAAGCGGTCGCGGTGCTCGACGACATCCTGCGAGAGGCCGACGCGGTCATGGTCGCCCGCGGCGATCTCGGCGTCGAGATCGGCGCCGCGGACGTTCCGCTCCTGCAGAAGCGGATCATCCACCGGGCGCTCGAACGCGGCAAGCCCGTGATCACGGCGACGCAGATGCTCGAGTCGATGATCCATTCTCCCGAGCCGACCCGCGCCGAGGCCTCGGACGTCGCGAACGCGATCCTCGACGGCACCTCGGCCCTGATGCTCTCCGGCGAGACCGCGATCGGGGACTTCCCGGTCGAGGCCGTCGCGCTGATGGATCGGATCGCCTTCGCGGTCGAGCCCCACCTGGACTACCGGCACGAGATTCCGGCGGCCGAGGACGAGCCGACGATCGGGCAGGCGATGTCGAACGCCGCCTGCGACATCGCGGAAGCTCTAGCGGCAAAGGCGCTGCTCGTGCCGACGTTCACGGGTCGGACTGCCTCGGCGGTCGCGCGCCTGCGCCCACGCCGGCCGATCATCGGCCTCACCCACCACCTGCACTCGCGCCAGCACATGGCGCTCGAGTGGGGCGTGACCCCGGTGCACATCCCGCAGGCCGCCGACGTCGAGGAGCTGTGGTCGACGGCGCTCGAGGCCGCGCGGAGCACGGGGATCATCGAGCCCGGCGACCGCGTCGTGATCACCGCCGGGACCGCGGTGAACATGCCGGGGACGACGAACGTGATCAAGGTCGAGCTGGCCTGATTCGTCCAGCGCGCGGTCGACACACATTCGCGACGAAGCCGTGACGCTCGCGCCGGCCCTTCGCGGCTACCGTTCGACCAGGGGCCCTGAACCGGCCCCCTAGGGGCACGTGGAGCGAGATTCGGGTGGGTCGAGCAGGAGCGGCGCCTCGGGCGCGGAAAACGAGTGCCGTGGCGAAACGGGCACAGCGAGCGGACACCCGCAGGCCGGCGGCGACGTCGGCGAAGAAGCGACCGAAGCGCCGGACGCGTTCGCAGCGCTCGACCGTCCTGCTCCGCTGGTGCGTCGTCGGGATGCTCGGTTTCGTCGCGTTCCTCTACTACCGGCCGCTCTCGAGCTACGTCGAGACGCGGTCCGCTCTGAACGTACGGCAGGCTCAGGTCAACGAGCTCCGAGCCGAGAAGGCGCGGCTGGAGGCCCGCCTCGAGCGCTCGGCCACGCTCGTCGCGCTGACCCGCGAGGCCAGGCAGATGAGCCTCGTCCGGCCCGGGGAGCGGCTCTACGTCGTCCGAGGGATCGCCGAATGGCGTCGGGCCCAGCGAGCGAGCCGGGATGCCAAGGCTACGATCGGGCGGGATGGATGACGACCGCGCGCTCGTCGAGCAACAGCTAGGCAGGCCGCCCCGCGCGTTCAGCCGCGTCGCCCATCGGTGCCCCTATGGGCGCCCGGCCGTCACCGAGCAGGCACCCTACGACGACGCCGGCGATCCGTTCCCGACCACCTACTACCTGACCTGCCCGCACCTCGTCGCATCCGTCTCCCGGCTCGAGGCGGCAGGCGGCGTCGAGCGTTGGAGCGCTGTGGTCGAGGAGGACGCCGGGCTGGCCGAGGATCTCGAGCGAGCGACGGCCGAGCAGCGCGACGTGCGGCACGGGCTCGCCGCTGGACGAACCGGCCGCGATGCAGGCAGCTCGCTCGATCTCGGAATCGGAGGGAGCGCGAACCCTCGTCGCCTCAAATGCCTTCACGCCCACGTGGCCTACGCGCTCGCCCGGCCCGGCTACCTCCTCGGGGACGCGATCCGGGCCGAGCTCGAGCCACTCTGGCCTCCGAAAAGCTGTTGCACGCCTCGCTCCTGAGGGCCAGTAGCATCGGCCGCGTGTCGGAGGTCGAGATCGAAAGCGCTCGCCGGGAGTGGGACGACGGGCAACGGCGTCTGCGCGAGCAGGCGGACGACCCGCGGGAGCGGGAGCGGCTGCTGGCGCAGGTCGAAGCGGTCACGGAGGAGCTGCGCCGCCGGGTCGGCGGCACGTTCACGCTCTCCGAGCTGACGCGGGCCTATGCCGGCGCCGACGCGTGGAGCCGCGAGATCGTTTCCCAGCGCGCGCCGGCTCCAGGGTGGCCGCGGACGCTGTCGCTCGTCGAGGCGACCGCCTTTCACTTCTACGCTCGCGGCGCACTGGACTACGAGCCATGAGCACGTCCGAGGACAGGATCGCGCGTCGCCGCAGGCGGCGGAACTCGATCTGGCGCCCGCTCGCGGCCGTCGCGGCGGGGCTGTTGGTGCTGATCGTCGGGATCGCGATCGGGCGGGCGCTCGAGGACGGGCCCGAGCCCGGAGGAACCCGGACGAGCGTGAGGACGCTGAAACCGCAACCGCTTCCTCCTGCGGCGAAAACGGTGACCGTCACCGTTGGGAGTGGGTAAACCGCCTTCTCCTGTTTGAGATACCGCCAAGTTTGGGTAGGTTCCTCGCGTCATGGCGTACGAGGGGACACGCAGGCGGACAGGCGGCGGCGCGCAGCCGGAGTGGCTCACGCTCGGGCAGGCCGCGACCTACGTCGGGGTCGCGCAGAGCACGATGCGCAAGTGGACGGACTCGGGCCGGGTCTCGTCCTTCAAGACCCCCGGAGGCCATCGGCGCTACCGGCGTGGAGACCTGGATCAGTTCCTCGACCGCTCGGGCCGGGGTGGCGCTTCCTCCACCGACGGGCCGCTCGTCCTGATCGTGGACGACGACGAGAAGCTGCGCGAATACATTCGCGTCAACCTCGAGGCCGAGGGCTACGTCGTCCGCGAGGCGGGGAGCGCCGAGGAGGGGCTCGCAGCGCTCGACGAGGAATCTCCCGACCTGATCCTGCTCGACGTGATGATGCCGCAGGTCGACGGCTGGGAGATGCTCCGGCGCGTCCAGGAGAAGCACGGGGTCGGCGCGATCCCCGTGATCATGTTCAGCGGCAAGGTCGACGAGCGCTCCGCCGAGGACGCGGCCTCCCGTGGGGCGCAGGGCTTCATCGGCAAGCCGTTCGATCCGCGGGCGCTGATCGAGTCGACGAAGCAGCTCGTCCCGGTCTAGCGCGAAGCGCTCCGCTGACCTCGCTCGACCACTCCGTCCAGCAGTGGGTCGTCGACCATCGCGTCGGGGTGCTCGATCCGATCTTCGAGGGGCTCACCTACGCGGGGTCGTTCGGGGCGATCTGGCTCGTGCTCTCGCTCGCGATCGCGGGCTTCTCGTGGCGGCGGCCGTGGCTCCTCGCGCGGGTCGGCGCCACGATCCTCGTCGCAGAGTCCATCTCTGGGCTGCTCAAGGAGCGCATCGGGCGCGACCGGCCACCCCTGAACGACCCCGACCCTGCGACGCTCGTCGAGCTTCCGCACACGAGCTCGTTCCCCTCGGGTCACGCGACCGTCGCCTTCGCCTGTGCCACGATGCTCGCGCTCGCGGTGCCGCGTCTGCGCTGGCCCCTCTTCACGCTCGCGGCCCTGATCGCCTTCTCACGCGTCTATGTCGGCGTCCATTATCCGCTCGACGTCCTCGTGGGCGCGATCCTCGGCGTCGGGATCGGCTTCGCCGTCCGGTTCGCGGGGGTCGGGATCCGGACCGTCGCCCGGGCGCGCGACAGACGGTTCCCTGAGCCGTAGGCTCACCGGCCCTTGGGCCGCGGAGCGGCCCCTTCAGGGATCTTCGCGCGGTCGGAATCCGCTCCTGGGGATTTCGGCCGCGCGCACTATCTAGAGCTCTTCGGCCGCTTCGAGCACGCCGGCTACGAAGAGCGCCAGCGCCGAGACCAGGCTGATCGCCAGGCCGATCCCGCGGCCGGCGAAGAAGAACTCGTCGGGGATCGAGATCAGACGTACGAGCACGAAGACGATTGCCAGCGCTCCGAGCCCGATCACGACGAGGCTCTCGGGCACCGCGGCGGGCAGCTCGATCCCTGCCTCGCGGAGCAGGACGAGCACGATCGCTGCGATCCCGAGAACGAAGACGAGCTTGCCGAGGAGGCCGGTGTCCCAGCCGAGGACGCTCACGGCGACGCCCTCGTCGGCGCCCGTTCCCGAGTACCAGCCCGTGAAGGCCGAGAGTGCGAGCGCGAGACCGGCAACCCAGGTGATCTTGCCGCCGAGGCCCCAGAGCTGCGGCGTCCGGAGTCGCGTGGCGGGACGCGGCTCCGCGGTGAAGTCGTCCTCGGGATCGTAGTAGGGCTCGGGCGTTTCCACGACGAGAGTATGGGCATATTCGTCAATCGAAGTCACGAGGACGCGACGCAGGACACACGCAGGACACCGGTGGGCCAGGCGGATGTCGAGGGAGACGAGGCGCTCCGAAGCGCCCGCCGAGAACGGCACGGCCGCGTTCCTGAGAGCAGGCGACCCCGTGGTGGGCGCCTACCATTGGTCGAGCTGCGGCTACGGAATCGCCACACCCCGAGTGCTGCCGGTTTGTCCCATGTGCGCTGGAACGAGTTGGGAGCCCGCCGCATCGAGCCCGTACGCTCGCGCCCGAACCTGAGACCCGGACTACACTCCGCGCATGGCCGAGCCTGCGACGCGCCACCCGGCGGGCGACGACGTGCCGACCTTCGATCCCGTCGCCGTCGACCGCGCCTACCTGCACGAACGGGCTCGTCGTCGCGCACGGGTCGAGCGTTCGCGCGAGCGCAAGCGCGCGGGCCTCCGGTTCTGGCTCGTTCTCGTCATTCTCGTGGCTGCGAGCATCGTGCTCACGGTGACGATCTGGCACGAGATCGAGCGACTCTTCGGGCTGTGACGTGAGCGCCGCGACGGCAGCCCCCGCCGAGCTGTCAGAGGCGCTCGCCGTGCTCGCGGAGGCCGGGCGCGCGATCGCGGCCGGGGATCCGCTCGAATCGACGCTGCAGCTGATCGCGGAAGGCGCGGCGCTCGCGAGCGGCTCCGAGGTCGCGCTGATCTGGCTCAGGGAGCGGAGCGACGAGCTCGTGGCGCGAGCGGTGTGGTCGAGTTCGGCCGCGCTCGGGGCCGAACTCGAAGGGCTGCGGGTCGAGAGTCCGGAGGCGGCGTCCGCGATTCTCGCTCAGCGCCTCGGTGAGGCCGTGAGCGCTCGTACGTATCCGATCGCGCTCGGTCCGGAGACGCTCGGGACGCTCGAGCTCCTCCGGTTCGACGGCGAGCCCGGCCAGGCTGCCCAGCTCGCGGCCGACCTCGCTGCGGTCGCCACCTCCGTCTGCCGGGACGTGCGCCGCGGCGGCCTCCTGGAGCAGTCGCTCGTCGACGTCGTCGGTGACGCGCTTGCAGCCGTCTCGAGCGACGACCGCACCGCCGCCCACGTCGCCCGGATCGCGGCGATCGCCACCCGGGCCGAGGCCGCTCTGCTCTGGCGGCTCACCGCCGACGGACTGGAAGCAGGCGCCTCGCACGGCCCGATCGCAGCAACGGCAGAGGTGACCGACGCGGCCGAGTCGATCGTGTGGGAGCACTCGACGGGGAACGTCATCGAAACCCCCGCGGGCGCGCTCGTGACGCTGCAGCTCGGCCAGCCGGCGGTCGGCGCGCTGCAGCTCCTGTTTCCGGCCGGCCGTGCCCCGGCTCTGACCACGCTGACGAGCCTCGCGGTCCGAGTCTCGCATGCGCTCAGAGAGGCCGAGCGGGCCACCGAGCTCGGGCTCGAGCTCGAACGGAGCAGGGCCCTGCTCTCGGTCGTCGGTGAGGCGATCTCGCTTCTGTCGCTCACGCACACGCTCGAGACCGCGGTCGAACGGGTGGCGGCGCTCCTCGACACCGACCGCGTCGCGCTCTACCTCGAGGACGACGGCGTCCTCTCGGCGGCTGCCTCGCGAGCGATCGACGGTCCGCACGAAAACGTCGCTCGCGCCGTCCTCCGGCTGGCCCTGGCGGCAGGGCGGGGACGGGGGGTCGTGGAGGTCGTGGACGCAACCGTGGACGTGGAGCTCGCCGCCGCGGGCGCTGCCGCTGCTGCCGAGATCGGGCCGGTGCTCGCGATTCCGCTCCGAGTCCAGGACGAACCGATCGGCCTGCTTGCGATCTATCCGCGGCGGCCGAGGAGCCTGACGGCGAACGAGTCGGCGCTCCTCGTCGCGCTGGCGGGACAGCTCGCCGTCGCGGTTCAGAACGCACGGCTGCACGAGCGAGAGAAGCGGCTCGGGAACGAGCTCGAGGCGTCGTTGGGCTCGGAGCGTGAGAACGCCCGGCGGCTGCGCGCCCTCTACGAGATCTCGCGCTCGTTCGCCCAGAGCCTCTCGCTCGGGACCACGCTTGAGGTGCTCGCGGAGTCGATCGTGACGCTCCTCGAAGTCGATGCGGCAGTGATCCGGATGCCGGACGAGCGCGCGACCGACTTCGTCGCGCGTGCCGTGCATGTGAACGACCAGCGGGTCGACGCCGCGGCACGGGTGCTCCTCTCCCGGCCCCAGATGCTTCCCCGCGAGTTGCTCAGGGATCTGCTCGAGCGAGGCGAACCGCTCATCCTCGACTCCGCCACCGCGGCCGAGCTCGGGGGCTCGCTCGCCCTGCTCGCCCCATTTCTCGAGAAGGGCTCGACAGCGGCACTAATCCCGATCGCGACCGCGTCCGAATTGCTCGCAACCTTGACGATCGTCTCCCTCCACCCATGGCGGCCCGTCGCGGGCGTGGTCGCCGACACCGCGCTCTCGATCGCGGGCCAGGCAGCGCTCGCGATCGACAACGCCCGGCTCTACGCGCAGCAGAAGGCGTTCGCCGACACGATGCAGCGCTCACTCCTGCCCCGCGAGGTTCCCGATCTCCCGGAGCTCGAGATCGGCGACGTCTACGAGTCCGCCGCGCGCGTCGAGGTCGGCGGCGACGTCTACGACTATCTCGTGCTCCCGGACGGCCGTCTCGCGGTCGTGCTCGGCGACGTCACGGGCCATGGCGTCGAGGCGACCGCAGACATGGCGATGGCGAAGTTCATCTTCCGCTCACTCGCCCGCGTCCACGTCGATCCGGGTGAGTTCCTCGCGGCCGCGAACGAGGTGGTCGCCTCCGAGATCGCACCGGGCAAGTTCATCACGATGGTCGAGCTCGTGATCGACGTCGCCGCGGGGCAGGTCGTCTGCGCGAGCGCCGGGCATCCACCCCCGCGGCTCGTGCTTCCGGACGGCGAGGTGCGCGCGATCGACTCTCGCGGGCTCGCGCTCGGGATCGACGCGCCCCAGGTCTACGAGCCCGTGACGCTCGCTTTCCCACCCGGTGCGAGCGTCGTCCTCTACACGGACGGCGTCGTCGAGGCCCGCCGCGGGGGCGAGCAGTACGGAACCGAGCGCTTCGACGCACTCCTCTCGGACCGGCGGGGCGAGGCTCCGCGCCAGATCGCGCTCGATGCGCTCGCCGCCTGCCGCGAGTGGACGGACGGCGAGCTGACCGACGACTTCGCCGTCGTCGTGATCAAGCGGGCGGCGTGAGCACATCCCCACGAGCGCTCGCCGCGCTCGTCTTCGGCGCAGGGACTGGCTCGCTCGCGACCGAGATCGCGGCCTCGCGCCTGCTCGCGCCCTACTTCGGCTCGTCCACGATCGTCTGGGCGAATCTGATCGGGATCGTCCTCGGAGCGCTCGCGCTCGGCTACTGGCTCGGCGGCAAGCTCGCGGATCGGCGGCCCGAGACGCGCCTGCTCGGGCTGATCGTGCTCGCGGCTGCGGCGTGGGTCGCTGTGACGCCGTTCGTCGCCCGGCCGCTCCTCGACGCAACGGTGAGCAGCCTCGACGAGGCCTCGGCCGGTGCGGTCGTGGGCTCGTTCTTCGCCGTCCTCCTCCTCTTCGCGCCGGCGGTCGTCCTGCTCGGGATGGTCTCCCCGTTCGCAATCCGGCTCGCGATCTCGAACGTCGAGACGGCCGGTGCGGTGGCGGGCCGGTTCTACGCGCTCTCGACCGCCGGCTCGCTTCTCGGCGCCTTCCTGCCCGCGCTGCTGACGATCCCGCTCGTCGGCACGCAGCGGACGCTCCTCGGGACCGCCTGCGTGCTCGCCGCGTCGGCCTCGCTCCTGCTCGGGCGGCGCGCGATCGTTGCGACCGTCGCGTTCGCGGTCCTCGTCGCGATCCCGCCGGGCGCGGTCAAGGCCGAGGACGGGCTGTTGCACGAGGAGGAGTCCCGCTATCAGTTCATCCAGGTGCTCGAGCGCGGCGACGGCAAGCGGCTGCTGAGCCTGAACGAGGGCGTCGCGGTCCATTCGGTCTGGCGCCGCGACACCGTGCTGACGGGCGGCGTCTGGGACGCGATGCTCACGGTGCCGGTCGTGCGCGGAGCGCCGCCGAAGCGAGTTGCGATCCTCGGCAACGCGGGCGGGACGCTCGCGCGCGCCTTCGGCGTCTTCTGGCCCGAGGCGGAGATCGACGGCGTCGAGATCGACCCCTCCGTCACCGACGTCGGCTACCGCTACCTCGGGCTCGGCGACAACCCGCGCGTCACGACCTACGACGAGGACGCGCGGCCCTTCCTGCGCCGGGTGGATCGCCGCTACGACGTGATCTACGTCGACGCCTACCACCAGCCGTACGTGCCCTTCTACCTCGCGACCCAGGAGTTCTTCGAGCTCGTGCGCGCCCGGCTCGCGCCCGGCGGGATCGTGGCGCTGAACGTGGCGACGGTCCCGGACGACGACTCGCTCGTTCGGGAGGTGTCCGGCACGCTCGCGACCGTCTTCCCGCGCGTCGCGGTCTGGAACGCGCTCCGCTTCAACCGGATCGTGATCGGGTTCTCCGACGGCGCCCCGCGACTCGGCACGCCGCCCGCGCGGCTCGCGTCCGTCGCCAGCCTCCTCGCCCGCGACGTGCGGCGGCCGCCTGTGCGCCCCTCCGCCGACCCGTGGACGGACGACCACGCACCAGTCGAGTGGGTGACCGACAAAATGATCGTCAACTTTGCCGCCAGCGGCGGCGATCTCGACGAGGATTTCCTCCCGACTGCTCCATGAGGCTCTTGCGCGGAGAGGGACCGCCGATCCGGGTCGGCCATCGAGGCGCGGCCGCGCTCGCACCCGAGAACACTCTCGAGGCATTTGAGGTCGCGCTCGACGCGGGGATGGAGGCGATCGAGTTCGACGTCCTCGATCTGGTCGGCGGGCCGCTCGTCCTTGCGCATTCCAACGACCTGCTCGAGGTCAGCCACGGCGTCGCGGCCGGCACGGTTCGCGACCGCTCGCTCGCGGAGTTGCGCGAACTCGCGCCCGACCTACCCACGCTCGACGAGGCGCTCGCGTTCCTCGCCGAGCGTCCGGAGGTGACGGTGCACGTCGACCTGAAGCTGGATCAGCGGCTCGACGAGGTCGCGGCCGCGCTGGAACGGCACGGCCTCTCCGGGCGCACGGTCGTCAGCTCGTTCCAGCGCGCGAGCCTGGCGGCCGTTGCGCGGGCAGCGCCCACGATCCAGATCGGGTTCACCTATCCGGAGGACAGGCGTGGGATCGCCCGCCGCCCTGTCCTCCATCCCGCGATCAGGGCGGGAACTCGCCTGCTCAGGCTCGCGCTTCCGCGTCGCGTTCCGGCGCTGCTCGCCGCCGCGGGCGCGGACGCGCTGATGCTCCACCAGGCCGTCGTCTCGCGCGCGACCGTCGAGGCTGCGCATGCCCAGGGCGCCGCGATCTGGGCCTGGACGATCGACCGGCCCGACGAGCTCGCCCGGATGGAAGCAGCGGGCGTGGACGCCGTGATCACGAACGATCCCGGAATCTTCGTGGCTACACTGAATCCGTGAGACGTGGAGGGCTCGCAGCAGTTTCCCTGGCCGCATGCGGTGTCGCCGGCGTGCTCAGCGCTCTCCTCCTCGCGGCCAGCCCAGCGGCGATCGCGGACACGGGAACGACGGGCCCTGGTACGACCGGCACTGGGACGACGAGCACGGGCACGACCGGGACGACGACCACCACCACCACCACCACCACCACCACCACGACGAAGACGCCGCCGCCGCCGCGGCCCTCGACGATCCCCGCCGGGGTCACGATCGCCGGCAAGGTCCTGGTCGGCGGCCTCTCGCCCGCGCGAGCCACCGCGGCCGTCAAGGTGTTCTTTGCCCGCCCACTCACGGTCCGCGCCAACGGCTCGTCCGTTCGCATCGCGCCGAAGACGCTCGGCGCCGCCGCGTTCGTCGGCGACGCGGTCAAGCGCGCCCGGACCGCCAGGCCGGGCGCGAACGTGCCGTTGCAGGTCGCGGCGCCACTGCCCTCGATCGAGCGCTACGTCAAGCGGCTCGGGACGCGCTTCGATCGCGCGAGGATCGATTCGCGCCTGCTTCTACGCGGCGCGAACCCGTTCGTGACCGAGGAGCGGGCCGGCCGCCAGCTGCAGCAGCAGGCCGCCACCCGCGCCCTCTTCGCAGCGCTGAAGGCGCACACACGTGGCCCGATTCCGCTCCGCTTCGCCGTGCTCGCGCCTGCCGAGACGCGGCAGTCGATCGGCGACGTGATCGTGATCCGCCGCGGGGTCAACAAGCTCTTCCTCTACGACGGGAGCAAGCTCCGGCGCACCTTCGGGGTCGCAACGGGCCTGCCCCAGTACCCGACCCCTCTCGGCAGCTTCCAGATCGTGGTCAAGTGGCGGAACCCTTGGTGGTATCCACCGGCCTCGGACTGGGCGAAGGACGCGGAGCCGATCCCGCCCGGCCCGGGCAATCCGCTCGGCACCCGCTGGATGGGGATCTCCTCGCCGGCGGTGGGGATCCACGGGACGCCCGACGCCGCCTCGATCGGCTACTCCGCCTCGCACGGCTGCATCCGGATGCTGATCCCGGAGGTCGAGTGGCTCTTCGAGCAGGTCGAGATCGGCACCCCCGTCTTCATCGTCCGGTGACCGGACGTCTGCGCCTCGGCGGCCAGGTGCTCGCCATCGGCGCCGTCGTCGCGCTCCTCGGGCTCCTGATCTGGAAGGTCGCGAAGGGCGACGACAACGCGGTCACCGGCTCACTCGCGCAGGGAAAGCTCGTGACGGCACCCGCCTGGGAGCTCGCGCAGCTGGACGGGGAGGGCGACCTCGCGCTCGAGTCGCTCCGGGGCAAGGTCGTCGTGCTCAACTTCTGGGCCTCCTGGTGCGGACCGTGCAAGGACGAGACGCCGCTGCTCCAGGAGAGCTGGAAGCGCTGGGAGGGGAAGGACGTCGTCTTCGTGGGGATGAACGTCAAGGATTTCCGCGGCGACGCCCGCTCGTTCGTCAAGAGGTTCGGCGTCACCTATCCGAACGTGTACGACGGTAAGGGATCGACCGTCGGCCGGTACGGAGTCACCGGCTTCCCGGAGACGTATTTCATCGACGCGCGCGGCCAGGTCGTCTACCGGATCGCGGGACCCGTCGACGACGCCGCAGAGCTCGACGACGGCATCAAGCGCGCACTCGCGCCGGAATGAGGGCTGGGGCGGCGCTCGTTGCGGTGCTCGTGCTCGCGCTGGCGTCGTCCGCCCAGGCGAGTGAGGAGCGCCCGACCTCGGCAGAGCTCGAATCAGAGATCGTCTGCCCGATCTGCGACACGACGCTCGAGACCTCGAACGCGGAGATCGCCCGGCGGATGAAGGCGTTCATCCGGATCCGGATCGCGGCGGGGGACACGAAGAGCGAGATCAAGGACTCGCTCGTCGAGCAGTTCGGGCCACGTGTCCTCGCCGTCCCGCCGCGCCAGGGGTTCGACTGGCTCGCGTGGCTGCTTCCGCTCGGCGGGATCGCGGTCGCGGGCGTGATCCTCGGTGCGCTCGCCTGGCGTTGGAGCCGGACGCGACCGCCGGACGACCCGCCCCCCGATCCCGACCTCGAGCGGCGGCTAGACGCCGAGCTGGCTCGCTTCGAATGACCCCGGCCGGGATCGCCGTGGCCTTCGCCGCGGGCCTCGTCTCGTTCCTCGCCCCCTGCGTGCTCCCGCTCGTCCCCGGCTACCTCTCGGCGGTCTCCTCGGTCGAGGCGGACCGGCTCGGCGAGCCGGGCGCGGCCCGCCGGGTCGTCCTCTCGAGCCTCCCCTTCGTCGGCGGCCTCGTAGCCGTCTTCGTGCTGCTCGGGGCGGGGGCGGCGGCGATCGGGCTCTCGATCGCGGAGAACCAGTTCCTGCTCGAGCAGGTCGCCGGTTTCGTCCTGATCGTCTTCGGGCTCGTCTTCATGGGCCTCCTCCCGTGGCCCGAGCGGCTGCTCGGAGCGGGGCTCGTCCAGGGCGCGCGGCGGCGCGGCTCGGGCTTCCTGCTCGGCGGCGCCTTCGCGGTGTGCGCTGCGCCTTGCATCAGTCCCGTCCTCGGCTCGATCCTCGTCCTCGCGGGCGACTCCGGCACCGTCCTCGAAGGGTCGCTCCTGCTCGCGGTCTACGCGCTCGGGCTCGCAGTCCCGTTCCTGATCGCCGCGGCGCTCTTCGTCCCCGCGATGGGCGTCTTCCGCCGGATTCGAGACCACTACACGGCGATTCAACTCGTCAGTGGCGCGATCCTCGTCGCCCTCGGCGCCCTCCTCTTCTTCGACCGCTTCTGGTGGCTGCGGGTGTATCTGAACCGGTTGTTCGAGTTCCTCGGCTTCGGCTAGAGGGCCGGCGGGCGCAGATCGAGGTCGCCGGCGGCAGCGCACTCCGCGGCGTCGGCGACCGAGGCGAGCAGGCGGTCGAGATCGACACCGCGATGCTCGGATGCGTACGGCGTGAGCCGCCGCAGCGCCTTCTCGAGCTGTCGTTCACACCCCACCCGGTTGCCCCGCCCGGCCTGGTACCAGGCGACGGCGACGTGAACCAGCCCCTGGAGAAAGTCGCGCTCCACCCCGGGGGCCGCCCGCCACTCGTGCTCGAGCTCCTCGTGCGCGGCGAAGTACTCGCCGGCTCGGATCAGCCGCAGTCCTTGGTCGAGCCCCATTGGGTCAGTATTGGTGGCAGCCGTCACGAGTGGTAGCGTTGCAGTCGTGGCGACGATCCTGTTGGCAGGCGTCGACCTCTTCTTCCGTGGGAAGCTCGAGGGGCTGCTGCCCGACCACCGTCTGGTCACGACCGACAGCGTTGATCCGCCCGACCTCGTGATCGCGGACATCGCCCGGATCGATCCCGACGAGGTCGTCGACGCCTGGCCCGAGGTGCCGATCCTCGGCTACACGAATCACACCGACAAGTCAGGTCTCCAGCGGGCGCACACGGCCGGCTTCGACCAGGTGATCGTCAAGTCCGCGCTGGTCGAGCGCTGCGGCGATCTGGTCGCCGAATTGACCGCGCCGCCCGCGTAAGTCGACTCGGTAGACTCGCCGCCGTGACGTACATCATCGCCGAGCCGTGCATCGACATCAAGGATCGCTCGTGCGTCGACGTCTGTCCGGTCGACTGCATCCACGAGTTCGAGCGGATGCTTGTGATCGATCCCGAGGAGTGCATCGATTGCGGGGCCTGCGAGCCGGAGTGCCCGGTCGAGGCGATCTTTCCCGAGGACGCGCTTCCCGACAAGTGGGAGCCGTTCGTGACGATCAACTACGCGTACGACAAGGGCGCCGACGTGATCAACGCAGGCGTCCAGGCCTACGCCGAAGAGCACAACGTGCAGAACCCGCCGCTCGCCTAGCGAGGGCGCGGCTATCTTCTCGCCGTGAGGCCGCGCACGCTCGACCACGTCGCCCTCTTCGTCGCCGACCGCGAGGCGGTCGCTACTCGCGTGACCGAGGCGCTGCCACTCCGCGTGATCGAACAGACCGATCGGTTCACGCTGCTCGGCGCCGATGCACGGCGAGGCAAGTTGACGCTCTTCGACGGGGAGGGGCCGAGAGAGCCGGGTGCGCTGAAGCGGATCGGGCTCAGAGTCGGATCGCTGGGCGGCCTCACCGAACGGCTCGATCTCGGCGAGGGGCTCGAGCTCGTGCTCGTGGAGGCCGAGACCGAGTCCGACTTCGACCTCGACCACGTCGCCCTGATTTCGCAGGATCCCGAGGCGGCGGCGAAGGCATGGGAGGCCTACGGGTTCGCGCCCGCCGGCACGAATCGCGTCGAGGTCGGAGGTGCCTTTCTAGAGCTCCACGAGGGCGATCCCGGCTCACCGGAGCGGCCGCTTCTCAATCACATCGGCGTCCTGGTCGAGTCGGTCGACGAGAGCGTCGCCGAGGCCGGCGACCGCGGAATCGAGATCGCCGATGTCGTCGACGCGCCGAACACCGTCGCCCTCTTCGTCTGGGGCCCCGACCGGGTCAAGCTCGAGTACGTCGAGCACAAAGCGTCGTTCTCGCTCAGCTGACGTTCTGAGCCGGCTCGTCGTAGCAGGGGCCGGGATGGCGGGACTCGTCGCGGCAGCGCGGGCTCGTGAGCTCGGCGCTGCGGCCGTCGTCTACGAGAAGGGCGACCGGGCAGGCGGGTCGATGCTGCTCTCGAGCGGGGTCGTCTGGCGGCACCGGTCGCTCGCGGAGTTCCGGGCCGAGTGCCCCGGTGGGGACGCCCCGCTCCAGGGACGGATCATCGACGAACTGGACGACGCGCTGGACTGGCTCGAATCGCTCGGAGCCCCGGTGACCGCGCGGGAAACGGGGAACGAGCGCACGATTGGCCGGCGGTTCGATCCGCAGGGCCTGAACAACGCGCTCGTCCGTGCAGCTGGTGACGTTCGGCTCCAGGAGCCGTTCGCGGCAGCCGACGTGCTCGCCACGGGCGGCTTCGGCGCCCGGCTTGCGCGCGAGCGGGGACTCCTCCTCCGAGCGGCTCCGTGGAGCGAGGGCGACGGGCTTGCCTATGCCCTGGAACGCGGTGCCGCTCTCTCGCCGGGGCAGGAGGAGTTCTACGGGCGTGCGCTGCCCGGCGGGGTGGCGGAGGGCGAGTTCGTCGGCGCGGCGCAGCTCTACGCGCGGCACGCACTCGTGCTCGACGACCGCGGGCGCGACCTCGGCGAGCCGGCCTGGCACGAGAGCGACATCGTCCAGCGGTTCCCGGACGGGCGGGCCTGGTACCTCGTCGACGCGCGGGCGCTGCGCGAGCACATTCGGGAGCGAACCGTGGGAGAGCTCGTCGAGGCGGCCCGCGGAGCCGGAGGCGACGTTCGCCCGGCCGAGGAGCTTCCGTTCGCGGTGCCGGCCTCGCCGAAGCTCCAGGAGCCTCCGTTCCTTGCGATCCGTGTCCATGCCGGGGTCACGCACACGATCGGCGGGCTCCGGATCGACGAGCGAGCCCGCGTGCTCCGGGAGGACGGCTCTCCGATCTCTGGGCTCCACGCCGCCGGGGCCGACGCCGGCGGGATCTTCACCGGCGGCTACGGCAGCGGCCTCGCGGCAGCCCTCGTCTTCGGCCGGATCGCGGCGGAGTCGGCGCTCGCGGGAGCCTGAGTCAGGCGCCGGTGGCGTAGTGCGGCAAGACGACGTGGAGCGCCGTTCCGCCGTCGGCGCCCTGCTCGACCGAGAAGCGCCCGTTCAGGGTCGCGACCCGCTCCTCGATCGCGTCGAGCGTCCGCATCCGCCGCTCGCCCTTGCCGTTGTCGGCGATCACGGCCTCGAGGCCG
>Ga0136611_10000197_pt1 | contig 36709 bp, 34 predicted proteins | sample AntDrymUQ2232306_2_FD_106645 | JGI IMG/M metagenome (GOLD analysis project Ga0136611, IMG submission 106645) | Polar desert sand microbial communities from Dry Valleys, Antarctica - metaG UQ223 (23.06) | ecosystem: Environmental > Terrestrial > Soil > Desert | place: Antarctica: Dry Valley...
ATGGAGTTTGAGAAGGAATTCAACGTTGCTATCCCTGATGACCAGGCTGAAACCATCGGCACAGTTGGTCAAGCTATCGCTTATTTAGAAAAGAACGTAAAATAATTTACGACACCCTCAATATAAATGGAGCTTAAAAGAGTCGTTGTTACAGGATTAGGTGCGCTTACTCCGATTGGAAACACTGTACCCGAATTTTGGGCCAGTTTGATCAATGGGGTAAGCGGAGCTGGTCCAATAACCCATTATGACCCTGAAAAATTCCGAACAAAGTTCGCATGTGAATTGAAAAATTTCAATCCTGAGGACTTTCTGGAAAAAAAAGAAGCACGTAAGCTCGATCCATTTGTTCATTATGCCATCGCTGCTTCTGATGAAGCTATTAAAGACGCCAGTCTCGATTTTCCTTCCCTAGATACTAACCGAATTGGTGTTATTTGGGGCTCAGGTATAGGGGGCTTAAAAACTTTTACTGACGAAGTCGTGAATTTTGCCCTTGGTGATGGCTCACCGCGATTCAATCCCTTCTTCATTCCCAAAATGATTTTGGATATTGCTCCAGGACACATATCAATACGTCATGGCTTACGTGGTCCGAATTTCTCGACAGTTTCAGCTTGCGCTTCATCAACAAACGCGCTCATAGACTCATTCAACTATATTCGCCTGAACATGGCTGACATAATTGTTTCCGGAGGCTCTGAAGCTATTATCTATGAAGCGGGATTAGGAGGCTTTAATGCTATGCACGCTCTTTCTACCCGAAACGATGATCCGAAAACTGCGTCGCGGCCTTTTGATAAAGACAGGGATGGATTTGTTGCAGGAGAAGGTGCCGGAAGTATTATACTTGAGGAACTGGAACACGCTAAAGCCCGTGGAGCGAAAATTTATGCTGAAATGGTAGGTGGCGGTATGAGTGCTGATGCCAATCATATTACTGCGCCACACCCGGAGGGTCTTGGAGCAAAACTTGTAATGACTAACGCTTTACGCGATGCCGAACTTAGCCCTTCAGATATTGATTATATTAATGTCCACGGAACTTCCACTCCCCTCGGTGATATAAGCGAAGTGAAAGCTATTGTCGATCTTTTTAAAGAACACGCCTTTAAACTAAATATCAGTTCAACAAAATCCATGACAGGCCATTTATTGGGTGCTGCTGGTGCAGTGGAAGCTATTGCCGCCATTTTGGCTGTCAAAAATGATATTATTCCTCCAACGATCAATCATTTTACAGATGATCCCGGTTTTGATCCGAAGCTTAACTTTACCTTCAATAAGGCCCAAAAACGCACTGTCAATGCCGCACTATCTAATACATTTGGCTTTGGCGGTCACAACGCCTCAGTTATCTTCAAAAAATACAAGGCTTAAAATTTTTACCTGCAATTATTCCGGATCCTAAAACTGTATATTAGTTAGTCTTATCCGATTTATATCCATTAATGCCTGTTTCTACACTTTACAAACTTTATCTATCCCCGGATCGTAAATACATCAGGTCATTGAAGAATCTTTTGGGTTTTGTTCCTGGGAATTTAAGACTTTACCGGATGGCTTTCAGGCATCGCTCCGTTGCCGTGGAATTGAAGAATGGGACGAAAAATAGCAACGAAAGGCTGGAGTTTCTAGGTGATGCTATTCTGGGATCTGTTATCGCAGAGCTATTGTTTAAAATGTACCCTTATAAAGATGAAGGTTTCCTCACTGAGATGCGTTCCAAGATCGTGAGCCGGGCAAACCTAAACCAACTGGCGAAACGATTAGGTCTGGATGAGCTCATTGAATATGACTCGAGGATTCTTTCGCATTCAAATAAGCAAGGTTCTCTGCTTGGCGATACATTTGAAGCCATGATCGGGGCCATTTACATGGATAAGGATTATAACTTTACCCGTGATTTTCTGATTACCCGTATAATAAAACCGCATGTCGATATACATACGCTTGAGCTCACGGAAACCAATTTTAAAAGCAAATTAATTGAATGGTGTCAGCGGCATGGAAAGGATATTTCTTTTGAGATCGTTCCGAATACAGATGGAGATAATGCCAAATTATTTACCGTTCAGGTAACAGTAGACGGAGAAAATTGCGGCATGGGCAGGGATTACAACAAAAAGAATGCGGAAAAATTGGCCGCTGAAAAATCCTGCGAGCTTTTAAAAATTTAAAAGCCGATTTTTGCCCGTGAGTTTATGAACTTATGAATACAATAAAACGAATATTCTCGCTGGTATTCATAATATGGAGCTTTTTGGTCTTTATTTCTACGATGCTTCTCGTCGTGCCATTTATATTTATCAGCTCAGCGCTGTTTACAGGAAAAAAAGCTACAGATATAATTTCTTTCTTTCTAAATATCTGGGGATGGCTCTTTTGTATTTTCTCTTTTTTTCAAATCCGTACCGTAAACTGTAAAATTCTAGACCCTGGAAGGGCTTATATCTACGTATGCAATCACAATTCGTATCTGGATGCAATAGCAGTTGTGCGGGCAATACCAGGTTCATTTAAACCATTAGGCAAAGTAGAGATGGTTAAAATTCCAATCTTTGGTCTCATTTACCAACGGGTTGTTGTATTGATCGACAGAGCGAGCAAAGAAAGCCGCACAAAGAGCGTGGAAGAGTTGAAACAGGATCTGGCAAAAGGCCAATCAATTCTTATTTTTCCAGAAGGTACAATGAATCGCAGCAACCAGCCGTTAAATGAATTTTATGATGGAGCTTTCCGCCTGGCTATTGAGACTCAGACTCCGATAGCGCCAATGGTCATAATTAATGCCCGAAAATTATTCCCAAGAGATAATCCACTTGCCGCACGACCCGGAGTGATCACTTGTGTTTTCCACCAGCCGGTTGAAGTTATTGGTTTAGTTGCCGATGACCTCGAAAGGTTGAAAAAAACAGTCTTTGACCAGATGAAAGCTCAAATTGAGAAGTGTAATTAATATTTTAAATTCTTTTCCGTGAGATCAGCTGCTTTGGGCAATGGCGGCAGGCTCAGCAAACCTTTGGGCCGGCCTGACTTATTAAATGTTTCGAGTGATTTCTTTACATAATTAATAAAACCATACTCATCCATCCCTGCTAAATTTTCATAGTCAGGGCGATAGGTTACCATGAAATTCTTAAGTTCTGCATCCGATAATCCCGTGATTTTGCCCACCGCAAAAGAATTAAATCGCCGGTCGATTTCTGTTTGCTCCAGTTCTTTGAGATAAAATAAATTAAATCGTCTCGCCTGATTTGGCGTTTTACCGAGCAGCTCATACAAAGCTGTTACTGGTTGAAATACATACGCCAGCAAAGGAGGTTTACCGCCATAAAAAGACCCTTTTTTCCGATATTGATCTCTGTATTCATCCAGTTCTTCCTTTTTGCTCTGGCCTGTGACTTTTACCTCGTCCAGCTCGATAACCCGCTGCATTTGCAGCACCAGGTCCGTCATTGATAATAATGGCTTCACTATATCCGCGTAACCTGATTTAGCCAAAACTAATGTGTCACCGACGGATGCTGTAATCTGAAACAAGCCCAACTCATTGCTCAAAACTCGTCCTCCTGTTTTTTTATTACTTATAGAAACACTACCGATTCGTGAAGACCCTGATTTTTCCATCACCAAGCCTTGAACAACGTTTTGCTGTGCATTTACAATCACACTTCCAGAAAGTATGCTTGACATGAAAAAAAATCTGATCAGTCCTGTTTTCATTTAATAAGTCAAATTTAACAATAAGAGGAACCCAAAATCCTTAAATAATGTTAAAATCTGATCCCAACTGCTTCAGAACCTTTAGGTATTAAATCTTATCTTTGCCCGATGATAAAATCCATGACAGGATACGGTTTGGCTGCTAACGATTTTGCGAAAGCAAAGTATACAGTGGAGATCAAATCATTAAATAGTAAGTTTCTTGAACTTTCCTTAAAGGTTCCCAAAGCTTTTTCAGATAAAGAGTTTATTCTACGAAACGATTGCAGCAAACAAATTGAACGCGGAAAAGTAAATATCAGTATCAACGTAGAATACGCCGAGACAACAATAAGAACGTCCACTATCAATCAGGCTTTACTTAAACATTATTACGAACAACTTAAAAGTTCCGCTTCTGAACTAGGAGATAATGGGAGCAATCTTCTTCAGATGGCTTTAAATTTCCCGGAAGTCGTGCAATATTCTTCAGATGAAGCCACGGATGACGAATGGAAAACAGTATATAAAACGTTTGAAGACGCACTTGCTAATTTTCAAGAGTTCCGTCAGGATGAAGGAAATGTATTAAAGCAAGACCTTGTCCTGCGTATAAATAATATCACTGAAGGCATGCGTTTAGTGTCCGAACAGGAGCCTCATCGTATTCCAGCTATACGGGAACGATTGAATCATTTTCTCTTAGAGGCTGTTGGCAGGGAAAACGTTGATAAGAACCGTTTCGAACAAGAACTTATATATTATATCGATAAACTTGACATTACAGAAGAAAAAATCCGTCTTAAGAGTCATCTGGATTACTTCCTTGAGGCGCTTAAAGACAAAGACGCAAACGGCAAGAAATTAGGCTTTATCTCCCAAGAAATTGGTCGTGAAATAAACACAATGGGCTCCAAAGCGAATGATGCAAAAATGCAGCAAATCGTTGTTGGGATGAAGGAAGAACTGGAGAAGGTGAAAGAGCAATTATTAAACGTGCTATAGAGTTGTAAGTGATAAGTTATAGGTTATAAGTTTCCACCCATACCCTGACTTCCCACTTATTACTTAGAACTTAGTACTTATAACTTACAACTCAATTGAAAGGAAAACTAATTATATTTTCAGCCCCTTCAGGAGCAGGTAAAACTACAATAGTCCACCATTTACTGAAGAAAATTGCTGCCCTTTCATTTTCTATTTCGGCCACAACCCGCGAGCAGCGCGGAGACGAAATTCATGGAAAAGATTATTATTTTATTTCCCAATCTGATTTCCTACATAAAATTGCTCAAAAAGAATTCGTAGAATTTGAAGAGGTCTATTCTGGTACCTTTTATGGCACCCTGCGTTCTGAGATTGAACGGATTTGGTTGAGCGGCAAACATGTAATCTTTGACATTGATGTAGAAGGCGGACTACATTTAAAAAAGAAGTACGGCGATAATGCCCTGGCTATCTTTGTCGACCCTCCCTCACTTGAGGTTCTTATCGAGCGACTAACCGCCCGGGGAACTGATGCACCGGAAAAACTTGCTGAACGGATTAAAAAGGCAGATAAAGAACTACGTTATTCCAATCGCTTCGACTATGTTTTGAAAAATCATGATCTCGAGACTGCTTGCGCTGAGGCTGAAAAACAGGTGAACGAGTTTCTAAAATACTGACTACTCAAAAAGTTATAAATGAAGATTGGCCTATTTTTCGGTTCATTTAATCCAATTCATATTGGTCACCTGATTATAGCTAATTACATGGCTAACCATACTGACCTGGATCAGGTTTGGTTGGTGGTTTCGCCTCATAATCCCCTAAAGGAAAAAGGCGATCTGATCAATATGTACGACCGTCTGGAAATGAGTAAACTCGCCACGGAAGATGCAGATAACATCCGTGTAAGCGATGTTGAATTAAAATTGACGCAGCCTTCTTACACTATTGATACACTTACACACCTGCATGAGAAATATCCTGAACACCTGTTTAGCCTTATCATGGGATCAGATAATCTGGTATCGTTAAAGAAATGGAAGAATTATGAGCTCATCCTTCGCGACTATCAGATCCATGTGTACCCACGCCCCGGATTCGATGATGCTGAGCTGCTTAATCATCCGTCCGTGCACTTAACCAATACCCCTGTGATGGAGCTTTCAGCAACTTTTATTCGAAAGTCTGTTAAAGAAAAAAAAAATATCCAATTCTTTGTGGCTGACAAAGTGCTGAAGTTTATTGAGAGTAAGAATTTGTACCGGTAAATTTTCAGTTGCGGGTTATCTGTTGCCTGGCTGACTGTATATCCACCAAGACTTAAAACTTATCACCTACAAATTATGAGTAGCGAAAAAACCATCCTCAAACTACAACTCCCCACCGATCCTCTATGGGTCAAGAATGTGGTTGAAAGCAATATCGAGGAGATCCTTACCGATCATGCCTTTTGCGAACAGAAAGCCGCAAGTAATGCAATTACGCTTATTGTCCAAAATCCTAATCTGTCAGACCTTGTGCAGGAAATGGCGCTGCTTGTGCAGGAGGAAATGGATCATTTTAAACGGGTTCATGATATCATTATCGCGCGAGGTTTTGTCCTGGGCAGAGAGAGAAAAGATAATTACGTGAACGAATTGATGCAATTTGTAATCAAAGGTGGCAGTCGGCAGGATCAGCTTATTGACAGGCTCCTTTTTTCAGCGATGATAGAAGCCAGAAGCTGCGAACGTTTCAAGGTAATGTCAGAAAACATTAATGACAACGAGCTCTCGAAGTTCTATTACGAGCTCATGGTTAGCGAAGCTGGTCATTATACTATGTTTATAGGCCTCGCGCGTAAGTATGCTGGGGATATTGATGTAGAAAAACGCTGGAAGGAGTTTTTAGAATATGAAGCCAAGGTGATTCAGAATTATGGAAAGTCGGAAAGTATTCATGGATAAGAATCGAGAGCCAAGAATCAAGACACAGAGCGGAAAAGACTATCGCTTAAAAATCAAAAATATTGCCGGCCTTTTATGCAATTCGGGCACTTTAACATTCCATTCCTTAATTGTTTTCGTCTGCAACAATTCATCTTGTGATGTAAGATCGCAGGCAATGCAAAGCCGCGTTTCCGGTTTGCAACTCCTCAAGATCTCTTCGAGCATGGGGTTATTTCGGAATGGAGTTTCAATAAAAATCTGAGTTTGGTTGTGCCGTTCTGCAACGCCCTCCAGTTCTTTTAACTTATTCGCGCGTTGTAGTTTATCGATCGGCAAATACCCATGAAAAGTAAAACTTTGACCGTTAAAACCTGAGCCCATTAAAGCCAATAAAATTGAGCTGGGGCCAACTAAAGGCACTACCTTGATCCCCCGTTGGTGAGCATATGCTACTATTTCTGAACCAGGATCAGCTACGCCAGGGCAGCCAGCTTCACTCATCAATCCAACGTCTTTTCCAGACAAAAGACCGCCAAAAAACTCGTTTAAGCTGCTGTCTCGATTGTGCTTCCCGTAATCATGAACGATCAACTCGCTTTGAGGAGTCCGCAAGCCCGCTTCTTTTAAAAACCTGCGCGCCGTTTTACTATTCTCAACGATATATTCACTTATATGGTTGATGGTATCAACTAGATATGGCGTGAAAGATTTAGCAGAAGAGTTTTCTGCTAAAGGCACAGGAATTAAATAAAGGGTACCAATTGGCATAAATAGGGTTTTTGATAAAATTAAACATTTTATACAGAATGCGCTGTTACTAGATCTTGCTCGACCAGTTACTTGATACTCGATACTTGATACCCCCCTTTAATTTCGTTACATCTCCCCATATAATTCCATCCCGCCAATTACGTTCTTATAAAAATCACAATGTAATGATCTTGATACCATGCAACCACTACCTCAACATTCACCTCCTATCTTAAGAGCGTTAAAAATTAAATTTTAGAGCCATGAAAGTAAAGAATGAGTTATCGGCCAGTATTTTAGGAGTGATATTCCTATTAATAACAATGAGTTCATCAACGGCAAAAGCACAGTATGGTGATTATGATGACAATGTATCCCTTGAAACTTTCTATGAGGAGCTGGCGCCCTATGGTGTCTGGATCAATGATCCGCAATACGGTCGGGTGTGGCGACCAGACGTAGACCAGGATGAATTTCGGCCTTATTATACCCGTGGCCACTGGGAAATGACCAAATATGGCAATACCTGGGTTTCAGACTACGATTGGGGATGGGCGCCCTTTCACTATGGACGTTGGCATCACCAGAACCGCAGAGGCTGGGTATGGATACCAGGTAGACAATGGGGACCTGCATGGGTAAGTTGGAGAAGCGGAGGTGGCCACTACGGATGGGCACCTATGGGTCCAGGTATAAACATTAATGTTAACATCGGCAGAATTCCTGATTTCTGGTGGGTGTTTGTTCCTCAGCGTAATATTTATTACAGGTCTTATCCGCATTACGATTGGAGAAGAAATAACCACATATATCACAATACGGTGATCATCAATAACATTTATGTGAACAATAGTAACAGGAACCGATATTATACGGGTCCGCGCGCAGATGAAATCAGGAAAATTACTCGTCAGCCTGTTACTATCCATGATGTAAGAAATCAGCGCCCGCGTTACGCTAATGGTCGCGACAACCGGCCGGAAGTAAACAGAGGAAGTGTGTCTAACCCACGCCCTACACGACCAGGCGATGATGGTAGAGGAGCTGTAAATGGAAGGACTGACAATTCTATTGTTGACAGACCTGATAATCCGAACAGGGGTTCAGTTACTGGAAGATCGGGAAACCCGGTTAACGATAGATCCGCTGATAACGCAGTCAATCGGGGCTCTATAACAAACAGGCCGGACAGGGTAACAACTACCAGGCCTACCGAGCAAGCTGCAAGCCGCACAGGAGAACAGAAACTGCCGGCTTCAAGCCAACGTTCTAGCAGAACCTATGACAACCAGGACAGCAGGGGAAGCCAGTCTGCACAACGTGAACGTCAGATAACAGAACGTCAGTCACAAGAGAACCGTGCCTCTACTCCTCCAAGAGAGCAAAGAGCAGAGCAGAGGCCACAGCAGCAGCAGCTTCCACAACAACAACGTGAAGTGAGCCGTGATAATAGTAGACAATCCACCCAACAACGTACAGAACGAAGTAGTTCGACCGACAGAAGCAGCTCCCCCCAAATTAGTTCCGAACGAAGCAGCTCTGGCGGAGGCAGGCCAGCAAGAGGAAATTAACGATCCAAAAGAAAAGCCCGGTAGCGATATCGGGCTTTCTACTTAGACTATTTGCTCCATTAATATGAAACGCTACCCCTGCCAGTAAACCGGGGCGAAGCGGCAGCTTTTTGCGAGATAAGATTAGATGCCGCAGGCAGAAAGAAGTCTATCGCAAAAACTTTAGAAAAGCACCGGACTACCAGAACGAAAGCACCACAGGGCTTGCTTTCCAAAACCTTGTTAAAACTGAATTAACGAAACTTCGCCGCCCAGGCACTGTCGAAAGTCAATATATTCATACTATCCGCCCAGGCGTTTTCAGTTTTCAGCTTTCACCTTTCCGCTTTTTTTAAATTTCCCCTTATTTTAACTTGCTTAAGGCCTCCCTTACCCTCGGCAACATTGCCTCTATCTCTTCCAAAGAACATCCTCCTACCGAAGCTCTGAACCAGTTCATTCCAGGATCGGCGCTGAAAGCCGAAAATGGTACAAGACCGGCTCCCGCTTCGTTTATGAGATAAAAAACAAGATCTGAACTGGTTTTCAGCAGCCTTCCATCCGGTGTTGTTTTACCAAGATAATCGATTTGTATAGTCAGATAAATCGCACCCATAGGCTGGATTGCTTGTACAGCAAAGCCATCGGCCTTTAATTGCATAAAACCCTGGTAAAGCGCATCGAGACTTTTTTGAACCTTAGCTTTAAAACCAATCAGGAACTCATCCCACTCAGTTGTTTGATCAATAAATTGGCCTGCCGCCACTTGCTCAGGTTTAGGCGACCAGGCGCCTACATGACCAATGATAGTTTTCATTTTACTGATTACATGCTCCGGGCCAAAAGCCCATCCCACACGAACGCCCGTGGCTGCAAGACATTTAGAAATGCCATCGATGTATATAACCCTGTCCTTCAATTCAGGTCTCAAGGAAACTGGCTCATAATGTATCTGTCCGCCGAAAGTAAGTTGTGCATATATTTGGTCATACATGATATACAGTGGCTTTTCATCCACCGGCCTGCTTTTATTCTCTTCAATTACCAGATCGCAGATCTCTTCAAGATCTTTCTTGGCGAACATAGTGCCTGTAGGATTCAGAGGCGAACAAAGTGCCAGAAGAGTCGCCCCTTTTAAATAGGGTTTGATTTCTGACGCCTTAGGCATGAAATTATTCTCCGCTGATGTTTGAACAGGCACATCCGTAGCACCTGTGAAACGGCAGTAATGGTTATTATTCCATGAGGGAGTTGGGTAAACAACTTTATCGCCCGGATCAACCAAGGCCATAAAAAGCCCGTAGATTAGTGGACGCGATCCACCTGAAACCTGAATTTGTTTGCTGCTGTAATCCAGATTAAACTTTGATTTAACAAACCTGGAAATACTGTCCCTTAGTGAGGCAACACCCTCTGCAGGCGGGTAATTTGTTTGATTAGACCGGAAAGCTTCTATAATATTATCGGTGAGCTTTTGGGGTATAGGGAAAATATTGGAATCAAAATCGCCGATTGTTAAGTTTGCTATCTCATGGCCTTGTTTTTTGAGTTCATTAATTTCGCCTGCAATTTTTATAATTTCAGAACCTTCTAAGGTATTTGCTATTTTGGATATGTTCATTGTATTTTGTTCTTAGCGGCTATTCCGCCGAAATAATTATCTATAAGTATTAAGCGAGCAGGTCCGCTACGGCTTTGTCAACTTTTTCAAAGCTAAAGTTTTTGAGATTGGCCTTAAAGGAATTGTAAATCTCTTCATTACATAAATTTCCAATACTACCTTCATGGGTATGGTTTACCATCGATGGAGCTTTAAACTCGCCCTTCTCGATAGCCGCGCCCACATTTTTATAGGCTTCACGAAAAGGAACTCCACTTAAAACTTCCGCGTTAACCGCTTCAACACTGAAGAGATAGGCATATTTTTCATCTTTTAGAATATCTTCCTTAATTCGGATCGACTGCAGCATGAATCCTGTCATCTCCAGGCATTCGTTCAAAGACAAAAATGCAGGAAAGAGATTTTCTTTGAGCAATTGAAGTTCTCTATGATAACCAGACGGAAGATTTGTCGTCATCAAAGCAATCTCATTGGGAAGAGCCTGAATTTTATTGCACCTGCCACGGATCAGCTCAAATACGTCTGGATTTTTCTTGTGTGGCATAATACTGGAGCCGGTTGTAAGCTCATCCGGAAAACTTATGAATGCAAAGTTCTGATTGATGAACAAACAAACATCCATTGCCAGCTTAGCTAAAGTCGCCGCAACAGATGACATCGCCTGGGCGAGAATGCGTTCAGTTTTACCTCTGCCCATCTGTGCGTAAACCACGTTATAATTCAGAGCATCAAATCCCAGTAATTCTGTGGTCATCTTTCTGTTTAACGGAAAGGATGAGCCGTATCCAGCTGCCGAACCTAGGGGGTTTTTATTGCAAACTTTCCATGCGGCGAGCATGAGCTCCATATCGTCAGCAAGGCTTTCCGCATACGCGCCAAACCATAAGCCGAACGAAGAAGGCATTGCAATCTGTAAGTGAGTATAGCCGGGGAGTAATTTTTCCTTGTGCTCTTCACTTTGCACAATCAGTTGATCAAACAGAATCTCTGTATTTTTTACCAATTTCCGGATCTCTGCACGAAAGAATAATTTTAGATCAACCAAAACCTGGTCATTGCGCGAACGCCCGCTGTGAATCTTTTTTCCGGCTTCTCCAATTCGCTGAGTAAGCAGAAATTCAACCTGGGAATGTACATCTTCAACAGCAGGTTCAATAACAAACTTGCCAGTTTGAATTTCCTGATAAATTTTCTTCAATTCCTTTTGAATCTGAACAAGATCTTCCTTTTCAATCAGACCAATACTTTCCAGCATTTGGGTATGTGCCAGTGAGCCTAAAACATCAAATTGCGCCAGCAAAATATCCATCTCACGGTCGTTGCCAACTGTAAACTTGTCAACCGATTTTTCCGTACTTGTATTTTTTTGCCAAAGCTTACTCATACATACTGAAGTTTATAAAATACTGCTGTTTAATGATATCCCATTCAGACCGCAAAATACTGTAATATACTGTATTGCGAATATGTCCGTCGTGTAATTTAATGTGCTCCCTCAAGACTCCCTCGCGCGTTGCGCCAATTCCTAAAATCGCTTGCCGCGACCGGTGATTGCGTTCATCAGCCTTTAATTCTATGCGGTTTAAACCAAGTGTCTCAAATCCATAACTCAAAATTAGAAATTTCATATCCCTGTTGAGTCCGCTTCCCTGAAAGTCACTTCCAATCCATGTCCATCCGATTTGTCCGCGTTCATCTCTCCACGAGATGTCGGATAACCTGGTACATCCGGCAACGTTACCCGTCTTTTTATCTACAATTACCCAAATTGCGCAATTACCGCTATTACGGTCGGCAATAGCAGTTGCGATATATTTTTTTAACTCGCCTGGCTGTGAGAGATCAGATGTTCCATAAAGCCATAATGCCTCTTCGTTTGCGATTTCCTGAAGCGCTGTTTCATCATCCTTTGTCAAGGATCTGAGTAGCGTTCTTTTGCTTTCTAAACGTATGTTAAGATCCGGTATCATTATATTATTTTTGATAATAATTCGATGTAAAGGTCTACACCTTCCTTTATCTCGCTTGTATAAATAAACTCATTCGCCATATGTGATCTGGCAGAATCTCCCGGGCCCATTTTAAGTGATGGGATGTCGAGCAAAGCCTGGTCGCTTGTAGTTGGCGAACCGTAGGTTTCTCTTCCCAACGCCAATCCAGCCTTTACTATTGCATGAGCCTTATCAATCGACGAAGACTTTAGCCTGGTCGACCTCGGGTTAACCTCACAGCTTACATTTTGACGGATAATCTTCAGCACTTCCTCGTTTCGGTAGGCGTCAGTTATCCGTACATCAACGGTAAATTTACACGAAGCAGGAACCACGTTATGCTGCGAGCCCGCTTCAATAATGGTGACGCTCATTTTAACCGGACCGAAAAGTTCGGATTTTTTTGAGAACTGATAACTTCTGAACCACTCGATATCTTTCAGCGCCTTGTAAATCGCATTTTCACCTTCCTCGCGTGCAGCATGCCCCGCTTTTCCATGTGCGATACAATCAAGCACCATCAAACCTTTTTCGGCGATGGCCATATTCATCAGCGTAGGCTCACCAACGATAGCAAACTCAAGATCACCAAGCTCGGGAAGAATCAGCTCAAGTCCGTTTTGCCCGGAAATCTCCTCTTCAGCCGTAAGTGCTAAACACAGGTTATATTTTAGATCATTCTTCTCATAAAAATGTAGAAACGCTGCAATTAAAGATACCAGGCAGCCGCCTGCATCATTGCTCCCCAAGCCATATAAAATGCCGTCCTCAATATCAGCGGAAAATGGATCCCGCGTATAGCCTGAATTCGGCTTCACGGTATCATGATGTGAATTTAGAAGGATAGTGGGTTTTGTCGCATCGAAAAACTTACTATAAGCCCAAATATTATTTTGGGTTCGATGGGTTTCAACACCTCTCTCTTGCAAGAAATTTTCAATTGCCGATGCAGTCTTATCCTCTTCCCTGCTAAACGACGGAATACTAATCAGCTCTGCAAGCAATTTCATACTATCATCAATGAAAACTTCCGTCATCACATTAACCCTTTGTGTATAATTCACCAGCTTTTAGCGCTGATAATTTGATTCCTTTAATCAATGAGGAGCTAAAACCCTGATGTTCCATCTCATTTAATCCTGCTATAGTACAACCTTTCGGAGATGTCACTTTATCGATCTCATGTTCGGGATGACTATTTTGAAGAAGTAAAAGATCTGCAGCTCCTTTAGCGGTTTGAACAGCCATTTTAAGTGACTCATCCGCGTGGAATCCAATTTCAATTCCCCCTTGCGATGCCGCCCGGATGGCTCTTAAAAAGAATGCCACGCCGCATGCACATAACGCTGTAGCGGAGGTCATCAGATCTTCATTGATCTTAATAACCGCGCCTACTGTTTCGAACATCTTTGTCACCTCTGCAATATTTTCAGAACTGGCATTGTCCGATGCAATACAGGTCATAGACTGACCAATAGCAATTGCCGTATTCGGCATCACCCGGATAACCTGAACATCATTTCCCAACTTAGCCTTAATATTTGCACAGCTAACACCCGATATGACGGATATAACGACATGCCTTTTTGAATCGATGGCGCCATTTATCTGAGCTAACAATGCATCCAGTTGCTGGGGTAGAACAGCAAGGATAATGACCTCAGAATTTGCAACGACATCAGAGTTCTGATCACTGGTGCTATATCCCTGAGCGGCCTGTTCCGCTAAATGATGAATTCCGCGACGGGTAAGGGTTATGTCTTGTGGTTTACAATATTCCGCTTTAACCAAGCCACGGGCTAGTGACATGCCAATATTTCCGCTTCCTAAAATTGCTATTTTTTGTGCTTTGGCCATTATTTCTATGATTTTAACCGGGTTCCAAATATTTTATCTTTTAATTCAGGCAGGGCATCCGCCTTACCAATGCAGACCTCATTAAGGCCCTTACTTATTGCATCAAAAGCATTGTCCAGCTTGGGTATCATACCCGAATGGATTACGCCTTCGTTTTTTAATTCCTTATACTCCTCTGGATTTATGTTTTTAATAACGGACCCCTCGTTATCTACGTCTCTGAGTACTCCGCTTTTCTCAAAACAGTAAACCAAAGAAGTGGTGTATAAGCCCGACATCGAAACGGCAATAACCGATGCAATGGTGTCGGCATTTGTATTTAGCAGTTGTCCGTTACCGTCGTGGGTTATGGCAGAAAACACAGGTGTAAATCCCGCCTGCACCAGCTTAAATATTGCCTGAGCATCGACTGAATTGTCATCCAGATCTCCTACAAATCCATAATCGATCTGGCGACCATCTGCAATCGTTTTTAAGGGACGCTTAGTTGCCCGGATGATATTCCCATCAGCGCCAGCTAAACCTATTGCATTACAGTGATTGCTTTGCAAACCGGCTACAATATTTTTGTTGATCAAGCCCGCATAAACCATCGTTACTACTTTCAAGCTTTCCGCATCGGTTACCCTTCGGCCCTCGATAAGTTCGGATGATATTCCCAAATCCTTTGATAGCTTTGTAGCGATCTTTCCCCCACCATGGATCAATATTTTATATCCCTCAAGCTCCGAGAAATCCTTTAGAAAGCTCTCCAACTGTATTGGGTCATCAATGATGTTCCCGCCAATCTTTATGACATAGAGGGAGTTCATTTCAGTCCCTCCAGCATTTTTTTAAGGACCGCCTGAGCAGCCCAGGTCCGGTTTCCCGCTTCCTTTATTACGATAGAATTTGGTCCGTCCAGGATTTCTGCCGAAAGCTCGTAGTCTCTTCGCACTGGTAAACAATGCATCACTTTCGCATCGTTAGTACCTTCAAGCTTTTTATTAGTCATCATCCACGATTCGGCACCTGGCAAGGTTTTACCATAGTCTGCATAAGACGACCAGTTCTTCACATAGACAAAATCTGCGCCTTTCAACGCTTCGTCCTGATCGGTTACAATTTTAGCCCCCGGCGTAAATTTCTCCGCAAGTTCGAATCCTTCGGGATGAGTGATCACGAAATCAATCATCCCTTCAGCCTGCGCTTTGCACATCCATTCGGCAAAAGAGTTTGGCACAGCCTGCGGTAGTGCTTTAACGTGAGGTGCCCAGGTTAAAACCACTTTCGGTTTAGCTGTTTTCTTATGTTCTTCAATAGTGATCAAATCGGCGAAGCTTTGTAAAGGATGCAAAGTTGCGCTCTCCAAACTCACCACAGGCACACCGCTGAATTTAACAAACTTATTAAACAGACTTTCGCTGTAATCTTCTTCGCGATCCTGAAGTTTTGGAAAAGAACGAAAGCCCAGGATATCACAATATTCGCCCATTACTGCTGCCGCTTCGCGGATATGTTCAACGGTGGTTCCATTCATCACAACGCCATCTTCCGTCTCCAGTGCCCAGCCTTCTTTGTCGAGGTTCATCACCATGACGTTCATGCCCAGGTTCAACGCAGCCTTTTGAGTGCTCAATCGGGTACGCAAACTTGGATTAAGAAAAACCAAACCAATAGTTTTATCCTTGCCTAATGACTTATTGGCAAAAGGATCGGCTTTAAGAATTAATGCCTCTTCAATCAATTTTTTCAGATCAGTTACATCGTTAACTGAAGAAAATAGGTTCATAATGCGCAGCTAAAAGAAAACAACAAAATTAGGGTTCCCTTTCCCTGACAGAGGGGGAAACCTTATTTTAATACCTAAGAAAGACTCTTTTCAAACTTACTCTGCAGTTCCACGCTGAACGCTTCTAAAAACTGATCAGCATGAGCTTTAGTTAAATTCAATGCAGGCAGCAACCGAATAACATTCGGCTTTGCTTCGCCGGTAAAGATACGATGTTTGAAAAGTAAATTTTTCTTCACATGGCTAAGCTCTTCAGGCAGTTCAATGCCGATCATTAACCCTCTACCTCTAACTTCTTTGATCTGATCAAATTTCTTTAATTCAGTCATCAGATAGTTTCCAACCTCTTCAACATTTTGCATCAGGTTATCCTGCTCCATTACTTCCAAAACCGCAAGCGCCGCTGCACAAGCAAGGTGATTTCCACCAAATGTGGTTCCCAGCATTCCATGCCATGGCTTAAACTTTGGCGCAATAGAAATTCCACCGATTGGAAAGCCATTTCCCATGCCTTTTGCCATGGTATATATATCCGCATCCACTCCTGCATGGTCGTGTGAGTAGAATTTACCGCTTCTGCCATAGCCACACTGAACACTATCAGCGATGAAAACCGCATCATACTGATCACATAACGTTCTGATCTTTTGCAGAAAACTTTCCGTTGCCACTTTAATGCCACCCACACCCTGAATACCTTCTATGATCACCGATGAAATTTCATTGCCATGTTCTTTGAAAGCTTGTTGTAAAGCACTTTCATCATTGTGAGGAAGGAAAATGACATTGTCCGTTTCATTAACCGGCGCCACTATCTTAGGATTATCTGTTGCCGCAACAGCCAAAGATGTTCTGCCATGAAAAGCACCTTTGAAGGCAATTATCTTCTTCCGCTTATTGTAAAACGAGGCAAGTTTTAACGCATTCTCGTTAGCCTCCGCACCGGAGCTGCATAAGAAAAGCTGGTAGTCAGGTTTGCCGGACACTTTGCCAAGTTTCTCTGCCAGTTCAACTTGCAGTGGAATTTTAACAGAATTCGAGTAAAAGCCGACTTTGGCCAGTTGATCAGTCAGTCTCTTTACATAATGGGGATGTGTATGTCCGATGGAGATTACAGCGTGCCCGCCATAAAGGTCGAGGTATTCCTTGCCATTAGCGTCCCATACTATAGAACCCAGGGCTTTCGTGATTTCTATATCGTTGAGGGGGTAGACGTCGAATAATTTCATTGTGCTAAAAGTTATAAGTTCTAAGTTGTAGGTTCTAAGTTTTCCACCCTACGCCCTAACTTTTTGTATTAATGATATGAGCATTGCTTTAATTTCATTGATAGTTTTCTCCAATTCTTTATGATCGTGCAAATTTAAATAGCTCAGATCTTTAGCCAAAAGAAGAAAGTATTCTGTTTCATTTGCCGAGCCCAGAGCTATATTCAGAAAGCGTCCAAAGTCTTTGTTAGAATTCTTCCCACAGCCTCCAGCTATTTAAAAAGCCGCCGCTTTCAATCTCAACCCGGTCGTCTCTTCAAGCCCAAACATCAAATTCATATTCTGCACTGCCTGCCCGCTCGCTCCTTTAAGCAGATTGTCGGTAATACTCACGATATAGAGCATCTGACCATGTTTTTCGAGGTGAATGAGGCATTTGTTCGTGTTCACTACCTGCTTAAGGTCGATGTTTTTCCGGCTGACATGAGTGAAAGGATGATCTCTAAAATAATTTTCGTAAATATCGTAGGCATCATCCAGGCTCGAACTACATTCAGTGTAAATGGAAGCAAATATACCTCTGGGGAAATTGCCTCTTTGCGGTACAAATAGAAGTGTTTCTTTTCCACCAAAGTTAGACTGTAATTGAGATAACGACTCTCCGATTTCATTCAAATGCTGATGCTCAAATGCCTTATATACTGAGAGATTATTATTTCTCCAGCTAAAATGGGATGTTGCCGAAAAGCCTTGCCCTGCACCCGTTGATCCAGTCGTAGCATTAATGTGAACTTCAGCGGTTAACAAGCTTTTTGCAGCTAAGGGCAATAAGGGCATCTGAATACAAGTTGCAAAGCAACCAGGGTTAGCAATATTGCTTGCAGTTTTGATTTTCTCCCTGTTTAATTCAGGCAGCCCGTATACAAAGCTTTTTGCATTATGCTTTGAACTTTCATGCAATCTAAAATCCTGACTAAAATCAATAATCTTAATTGAATCTTCAATCGTATTAGTTTCTAAAAATTTCCTAGCGTCGCCATGTCCTACGCATAAGAAAAAAACATCAATATCCTGCGAAAGGTTATCAGTAAACTTCAGGTCGGTATCGCCAATCAAATCGGTGTGGATGTCTGAGATGGGATTCCCCGCATTGCTATTGCTGTGCACAGACACAATTTCTACTTCAGGATGATTAATCAATATCCTGAGCAGTTCTCCGCCCGTGTATCCCGCACCGCCGGCTATCCCTACTTTAATTTTCTTATTCACCTTCTGTCCTTTTGTCATCCCGACCTGCTCTTCGCAGCGAGGGATCTTATTAATCCTTAGCGCTATTTACCTTATGATAGATCATGGTTTGGTTGCCGAAGATCTTCGAAAATCCTTTTACATCCTCTCCCGACCATGAATTGTTCATCTCACCATAGCTGCCGAACTTATTCGACATCAGGTCATGCTCTGACTCAATTCCTAAAACCTGGAAACGGTAAGGGAGAAGCTTCACAAAAACTTTTCCTGAAACTGTTTCCTGGGTATCTGCTAAAAAAGCCTCCATGTTTCGCATCACCGGATCATGGAATTGGCCTTCATGCAGCCAGTTTCCGTAAAAAGTTGACAGTTGATCCTTCCAGCTCAACTGCCATTTAGTTAAGGTATGTTTTTCTAATGTATGGTGCGCTTTTATAATAATGATCGGCGCCGCAGCCTCAAATCCTACGCGCCCTTTAATTCCAATAATAGTATCCCCCACATGGATATCCCGGCCGATACCGTAGGGCTGCGCAAGTTCCTGCAATCTCTGAATGGCCTTAACGGGACTCAACTTCCCGCCGTCTAAAGCTACCAGTTCGCCTTTTTCAAAAGTTAGCTCGATATCCTTTTCTTTAGTTTCAGAAACCTGGATAGGCCAGGCTTCCTCCGGAAGTGATTGGTTTGAAGTCAGGGTTTCTTTACCACCAACAGATGTCCCCCAAAGTCCTTTATTTATCGAATATCTGGCTTTTTCAGCAGTATATTCAACACCATGTTTGTTCAGGTATTCGATCTCCGCCTCACGACTTAATTTCAAATCTCTGATGGGAGTAATAATCTCAACACCCGGAATCATAATATTAAAGATCATGTCAAAACGAACCTGATCGTTTCCAGCTCCAGTACTGCCGTGCGCAACATAATCAGCACCAATTGTTTTCACATAATTTGCAATGGCCGTTGCCTGGCTTACTCGCTCTGCACTAACCGATAAAGGATAGGTCGAATTTTTTAGCACATTTCCGAAAATCAGATATTTAATACAGCTTTCATAATAATTTTGCGTTTCATCAACCATCGAATGAGAAGTAACGCCAAGTGCATAGGCGCGCTTTTCAATCTCTTTCAATTCCAATTCAGAGAAACCTCCAGTATTCACGATCACGGAATGAACTTCCATATCCCGGTCCTTTGTCAAGTAAATACAACAAAAGGAAGTGTCTAAACCCCCGCTGAAAGCTAATACGACCTTCTTCTTCATCATCTAATTTTGTAAAAGTTTAAAAATTGTAATACTAACTGTTGCAAGCACTTTCAGTGAATTGCGTAATTTTTCCTCGATTCTTTCCAGAAGACTCTGTTTGCGGGTCACTTTGCTCATCCGTTCTTCGTCCTCCTGCTGTTTTAGTTCCTCGGCTTCCCTCATCTTCTGCTCAATCTCTTTTGCTTTTTCTTCAGGATCCCAAAGCATCGCAGTGCACATACAATTTTTACGCTCCTTCAGTTTCAGGATATCATAGTTCACGCAGCTCTGGCAACCTTTCCAGAAATCTTCGTCCTGACTAAGTTCAGAATAGGTAACAGGCTCGTAGCCAAGGTCAGAATTAATCTTCATCACAGCCAGTCCTGTTGTCAAACCGAAGATTTTGGCTTCAGGGTATTTAAGTCTCGAGAGATTAAATACCGACTTTTTGATCAATTTAGCCAGTCCGCGGTTTCTGTATTGTGGATTAACTATTAACCCGGAATTAGCCACAAAGGTACCATGACTCCAGGTTTCGATATAGCAAAAACCCGCCCATGTGCCGTCTACATGCAAAGCAATGACAGCTTTGCCTTCAAGCATTTTTTTTGTAATATATTCTGGCGTACGCCTTGCGATGCCAGTACCCCGGGCCTTTGCAGATTCTGCCATCTCATCGCAGATCTGATCAGCGTAGCTTGTATGTTGCTCTGTTGCCGGAATGACAACAAATTCGTTTTCTTTCATTTTTCTGAAGAAAAAAACCCGGTTTTGAAGCGGAAAAAAGACTACGTTTTTAGTCTTTCGTTTTTGTGAATAAAATCAATGGTTTTAAGAACCGGAAGAATTTACCGGTTTATGTGGTTGGATGCCAAGATCAAGTCCGCGGCATAAAGGGTCGTCGGAACCGAAATACTAACTTTTCAGTACTGAAATTACTACAGACACAACCTGCCTGGCAAGCCGGGTGGCTCACAGTTCCTGTGTGTGTTTGGTAGTTTAAACTATTCATCTTTAATAGTATGGGTGTTTCTAATTATTATACAAATAACAGAGAAAAACTCGAATAATACAATAGAAGAGGTTTATTATTACAATATGTTAACATGGTAAGAATTATATGTTGTAGGTTATAAGTTTCTAAACGCTGTGCAGAACGCGAAACTTATAACCTACAACATACAACTCAATTACTGTTTCGCAAATGTCAAATTAATATACGCCGTCTGTCCGCCAGATAACATCACCGGTGTTTTGAAAACCGCGGTAGCGCCTGAAACGTCGCCAAACTCCAGTGAATATCCGGTTTCTACATCTTTAGCTTTCTGTCCGTCCATCAGTTTTTTAAACTGAAAAGTACGCATAGCTGTCGTTTTATTAACTGACCAATAAATTGGCTGAACAGCGCCATTCGTCAGACTAATCGAACCCGTGCCGCCTCCATTCAGATCCCAGGTACTTCCCTGAAAATCCTGTGCATTGGCCATATCAAATACTTTTCCTGCCGAAGTTCCCGCTGGAAAGCCTTGCATATCGACACTTGTTACCATCCATTTCCCGGAAACATCACCGCGTGATACCGTTGGAGTAGTCATTGTCTGTGGCGAGCATGCCGCAAAGACTGCTACAAATCCTAAAATTAAGGTGCTTTTGAATATCGTTTTCATAGTTTTAAATTTTAATTATTGGTTGTTTGGGATAAGTAAGCAGAAACCCTGCCAATTGCTTCGCTGCGCTCGCAAGGACAAGGTGAAAAAGGGGAAAGGTGAAAAGTGAAAGGTAAAAGCTGAAAGGGGCTGGCGTACCGATGCGTTAAAGAACGACTATAAGATAAAAAACGGTGATAATAGGGTGTCAGCTCCCCAGCCAGGCTGGCAACTGGCAACTTCTTTCTACTTAATCGAGAACCGGGAAATTTTGATAGGTTTCGCCCCCCGTAAAGCGAATCTGTCTTTGTACATCAGCGTAGGGATTCAGGAGCACGCTGCCGCTATTGAAAAGCTGGGCAAGCATAAAACTGGTGTGGGATGTCTGTATATAAATAGATGATGTTGATTTAAAGGTTTTGGAAGGGATGATAGCGGCGGCGTTGAAGGGAAAGTAAAATCCGATCCACCTTTTATAATACGTCTTCCTTAAAATTCCATAAAGAAGTTAGGCATAATCAATGTCAGATTTTATTCTGGTGGTTGTACCGTTTGCTCAATCAAACACTTTCTTTTTAAATATATAATCCAAAAAACATTAGTATATACTTTTAGTATATCTATCTTTGTTAAAATGCTCTGCCATGAAGATTTTATCCTTAAAACTGGACGATGATATATTTAACGAAGCTGAAGAGATCACCTCTAAGCTTAGACTTGCAAGAAACAGGTATATTAACGAAGCTGTAAGTCTTTACAACCAATATAACAAGCGGCGGCTTTTAAAAACCCAGCTGGCTAAGGAATCAAAATTGACCCGTGAAGATTCTATGGAAATTCTGAATGAATTTGAAAAAATGATCGATGAAAGTCCTTCAGTATGATATATGGCTTGCGGATTTAAACCCAAGGCGTGGCACCGAACCGGGAAAGACAAGACCGGTCGTGGTTGTCCAAACAGATCTTCTGAATAATATTCACATGTCTACATTAATATGCCCGATTACCACAAACGTCAAAAATGAAATCGACCTATTACGGGTTCATCTGAAGAAGGGACAGCTGGATGTCCTAAGCGATATTCTTGTCGATCAGCTGAGGGCGGTTGATAATAGGCGGTTTATCAAAAAGCTAAGCCAATTAACCCGAGAACAAAAAAATAAGTTAAAAGCCAATTTAAGGATCGTTATGAACTTATGATTGCTTCGCTGCACTCGCATGACAGCTTCCAACTAGTAGTAATACTCTTGCTACGCTCACAATGACAGCGGTATTATTCAGTTTTTCATTCTCGCCCTCTCCGATTTGCGTCTTGATTCTTGGCTCTTGATAACTGATTCTTCCTCTACGCCGAATTCCTCTCCGCATTGATAATCCCAAAAGAGCACCGAATAACAAGCTTTTCAAATATTTTCATCTCTGCTGAATCCGCAGCTTTACCTTTTTCCCGTATCATCGTTAAGGCATACTGTTGGATTGTGATCAGCGGTAATTCGATGCGCTGCCGCATTTGGATGGAAAGCAGGTCGGTTTCACGTTCTGCCATTAGCTCTGATTTGCCCGTTAGCCGGAGCGTATATTTCCGGGTACGCTCAAACTCATCATGGAACATATTCCATAGAACGCCATACTTCGGATGTCTTGATAAATAGGCTGTCAAGGGGAAAAAACATTTCGTCATGGCCATTTCGCAATTACCAATCAACGTGCGGAAATACAGAGAGTTTTGGTAGAGATCCATGATTTGCTTCCACTTTCCTGCTTTCTCCAGTTTCTCGAACGCTATTCCAACCCCATAGTATCCAGGAATATTCTGCTTTAGCTGGCTCCAGGCTCCTACATAAGGAACAGCTCTAAGATCATCCAGATTAAGTTTTCCAGCTTTCCGTTTTGACGGCCGGCTCCCAATATTGGCTTCTGCATAATAGCGCAGCGGACTAGCAAAGTTCAGATACTCCAGAAAATCAGGGTTATTCTTCAGGACCATAAATGCGTCATAACTCTGGTCTGATAATTCCCGCAACAGGTTTTCTTCAGCCTGACTCATCGTGGAGGTTCGCGAAGAAAATAAGCCGTTGCTGATTCCGGCATGCATCAACTGTTCCATATTAAACCGTGCAGCCTCTCTTGTCCCGAAATTGGAGCTGATGGTTTGTCCCTGGATAGTCAATTGAATTTCTTTGTTTGCGATGTTCTGTCCCATCGAAGCAAAAAATTGGTGGGTTTTCCCTCCACCCCTTGCCGGCGGACCACCCCTGCCATCAAAAAACACGACCTCAACGCCATACTCCCGTGAAATGCGGGTTAATTCTTCCTTGGCTTTGTATATACTCCAGTTAGCCATCAAGTAACCGCCATCTTTAGTCCCATCAGAAAATCCCAGCATAATGGTTTGGGTTTTCTTTCTGCGCTTTAGGTGCTGCTGGTAGGCTTCATTTTGGTATAGAACCGTCATTGCCTTGGAAGCGTTTCTCAGATCACCGATAGTTTCAAACAAGGGAACAAAATCAACATTTAAATGTTCTTTCTTCCACCCGGCCATCAAAAACAAACCATACACTTCCATTACATCTATGGCGCTGGTTGTGTGGCTAATGATGTAGCGGTGGCAACCTTCTTCGCCATTAAATTTCTGGATCGTACCAATAGTAAGGAGAGTTTCAAACGTATCCTTGTCAAGGTCTGTATCGACAACAAGAGAATTAATATTCTGCAGGGCCTTAATCTTTGCTTCCTCTGAAAGGCTTTTATAGTTGTTAGGCAAAACCGATGTTTTTTCAGCGATCAGTTCTATTAGTTCCGAATGGATCGAGCTGTCTTGCCGAACGTCCAGGGAAGCGAAAAATAAACCGAATAAGTTTACCTTATTCAGCAGATTGTTCAATTTACCCAGGAATAAACTATTGTGTTTCGAAATCAATATATCACGTATCTCGATAAGTGTATTAACTATCTCCTCCTTTGACAGATCCGCCTTGTATCCAGGAATAAACAGGTTACTATAGAGCCGCTCCTCGAGTGTAGCCAGCAATGTATCCACGCCCTGAAAAGTTAGTCTGCCCTTAAGCAACCTAACTTCCCGGTAATAACATTTCACGATACTGCCACGCAAGGCCTCAGCTACTTTTAAGGTTGTGTCAGCTTTTACAAAAGGATTTCCATCGCGGTCTCCTCCTGGCCAGAAACCCATACGTATTAATTGTTTGTTACCATCAACAGCCTCAGGGAAAACGCTGTAAAAAAAAGATAAAATATTACCTGCCGAATGATAAAAAACATTTTCCAGGAACCAGATCAGATTCACCGCTTCATCAAAGGGAGTTGGTTTTTTCTTATTAAAGAAAGGCGTTTTTCCCAATTGTTGCAGGTAAGTATTTACCAGTACGGTATCATCCTTTTGCAAAGCCTTTCCTAAATCATGAATGATCCCCAGCACCGAGCTTGGGTAGAATTGATTGGGATGGGCAGTAAGCACCATTCGCACTGAAAAATCTTTAAGTTTATCGGCCAGCTGTTTTTGGGCATTATTCTGGATCACTTCGGTCTCGAGTTGCTTTAAAGTACCCGGCCCACTCATATCGTGGGTTTTATCAAAGGCCGCATCTTCCAGTGCATCAAATAATACAACCTGTCTTTCAGAGTATTGAATAAAACGAAAGAGAAGGTCAGTTTGATCCTTTTGATCCAGGTAGCTTGTATACTGCCGAAAAAAGGAATCGACAATATCTGTCGGACTTTGTTCATTCCGGAAACCATCTTCACAATGCACCAAAAATAATGAAAGCAAAATTCCAGTCTTTTCTACACGGTGAAAAGGCAGAGAGGTAAACAAACTGTTGTACATCTCAAACCTGGTTCCAACAAGATTCTTAAACTCCGCCAGATTACTGCTCATAATAATTTAACTAGTCAAAAAAGTGTAAAAGTGATTATAATCGGTGAATTAAGGTCACGAGATGTGAATCAAAAACTAAATGATCAGGAATAAATACGCCACCGAATTTACTCAGCTTTTTATCTCTGTGGTAAAATTACACTCTATTGTGGAAATCCTACATTTTTTATTCCTTGATCACCTAGACGGTTGTCCTAATCTTTAGCTCTTTCAACTGCTCCTCAGCAATTGTAGAAGGCGAATCGATCATTACATCGCGACCTGAATTATTTTTAGGAAATGCAATCACATCACGTATTGAATCCAAACCGGCGAAAATCGATACAAGGCGATCGAAACCAAAAGCAATTCCCCCGTGCGGCGGTGCGCCATATTCAAACGCGTCAAGCAAAAATCCGAATTGCTTCTGTGCTTCGTCTACGCTGAAACCTAAATGTTTAAACATCAGTGATTGAAGTGCCCGATCATGGATTCGAATAGAGCCACCACCGATCTCGGTGCCATTTATAACCATATCATATGCATTTGCCCTAACCTCTCCCGGATTGCTATCCAGCATCTCAATATCCTCAGGCTTAGGCGAAGTGAAAGGGTGGTGCATGGCATGGTAACGTTGAGTGTCTTCATCCCATTCTAATAGCGGGAAATCAAGAACCCAAAGTGGTGCGAACACATCTTTATCTCTCAAACCTAAGCGGTTTCCCATTTCCAGGCGAAGTTCGCTTAACTGTTTACGCACCCTATCCTTTTGGCCCGCCATTATGAGGATAAGATCGCCGGGTTTTGAGTCAAAAGCTGTCGACCATTTTTTAAGATCATCTTCACCGTAGAATTTATCTACGGAAGATTTCAGGCTTCCGTCCGTATTGTGGCGCAGATAAATTAATCCCGAAGCGCCAATTTGCGGCCGTTTTATAAAATCAGTAAGCTCATCCAGCTGCTTCCTTGTGTATTCCGCACAATTACTGGCATTAATTCCAATTACCAATTCGGCATTCTCAAATACTGGAAAATTTTTCCCTTTAACGATGTCGTTGAGCTCAACAAACTGCATTTCAAATCGCGTATCCGGCTTATCCGATCCATATAAACGCATAGCATCAGCATACTGCATACGAGGAACGTCGTTCAGATCAACATTTTTGACATTCTTAAACAAGGCGCGAATCAGTCCTTCAAAAACATTTAAAATATCTTCCTGTTCGATGAATGCCATTTCACAGTCAATCTGCGTGAACTCTGGCTGTCTATCAGCGCGCAAATCCTCATCCCTGAAACATTTAACAATCTGGAAATAACGGTCAAAGCCAGAAACCATTAACAACTGCTTAAATGTCTGGGGCGATTGCGGCAGAGCATAAAACTCGCCCGGATTCATCCTGCTTGGAACCACAAAATCGCGGGCACCCTCAGGCGTCGATTTTATAAGAACCGGAGTTTCGACTTCGATAAAGTCGAGTCCGTCGAGATATTTCCGCACCTCCTGAGCCATTTTATGTCTCAGAACAAGGTTATTTCTAACCGGATTCCGGCGAAGGTCAAGATATCTGTATTTGGCCCTGAGGTCTTCGCCACCATCAGTTTCATCTTCAATGAGAAAAGGAGGTAGTTTAGCCGCATTCAAAAGCTCTAGGTTGGAAACTTTGATCTCCACTTCACCTGTAAGAATTTTAAGATTTTTATTTGAGCGTTCGATAACTTTTCCTGTCACCTTGATTACAAATTCACGCCCCAAATCACGAGCCTGTGCTCTCAAATCCGCATCATCATCAGAATTGAACATTAACTGCGTAATACCGTAACGATCACGCATATCAACAAAAGTCATCCCCCCAAGATCCCGCGATTTCTGTACCCATCCAGTAAGCGTAACTTCTTTACTCAAATCGTTGATGGTTAGTTCTCCGCAAGTATGTGTTCTGAGCATAAAATTCTTTAAAGTGCCAAAAGTACGTTTTTTGAAAAACTGATGTGCAATTTATTGTATTTTTGTATATATGGGTAAATTGTTAATCCTGGCAAATTATATTTTTCTCATTTACGGGTCAGATATCTATGAGCAAAGAAAACACATCCATGTAACATATAGTCGCCGAGGTTTTAAGCGTGCCTGTAAATTTTGATTGGAAACTGTTGTCGAGATTGATGAAAATAAAACCGGAGATTTTTCTGACCAAGAGATAAATGAGATAAAAAAGCTAATTGCAAAACACAAAGACATATTAGAAGTTCAATTAGACCTATTTTACTCTAACCAACCTGTCAAAGCAATAAGCAAATGAGTATAACAACTATAAAGACGGAAATAAAAAATATTCAGTTTATTGGTGCCGGGGCTATGCTTTTGGCCTTGTCTAATGATCGTACTTTTATCGTGCCTCTTGATAAATTTAAAGAAATCGCCGCTCTTTCCGACGAAGAGCGTGAAAACTTTGAAGTTATTGACGGAGAAAATTTATCTTTTTTAGCTATCGATGAGATTTATAGCTTGCAGGAGTTGATCGGGATTTAAGATAAAAGTCTCTTAGGGGCAAGAAAAAGCTTCTGACGAGTAATAAATCAGGCATGATTATAGAAAAACGCGTTCATATTTTAAGCCTCCATTTAGCCGGATTCGTAATTACTCTATTGATCTTTTGGAAAGGAACGGTTGTGCCTTTGGCGGCCGGTAGTCCCGCTATCCACTGCAAGCCGGCATTGAAATAATCGTTTTTGCAAAAGTTTTATTTGCCGGGCTTTTCGCTACTATCGGGTTTATGAACTCGGGATAGTACAATAAACGCACAATCAGATCGGACAGAATATTATAGTTTATGAAAATTTTGATCGGAACAGGTTAGGAATCGAAATGGAGTTCCTTTTTTGCGAAGTGAAAAGATTGAAGCGGATGAGCCTTCCGCACGTGCGGGACTACCGCGGGCAAGCTCGCAAATTTAAAAGATTATGCAACCAGAGAAAAGAATGACGCTAAAATCACTATCATAATCAATGCGGAGATAATTCCGTTTGACAGGCCGTTAATCTTTTTATTTGTTAAAACTGATTGGCCAGCTAACTGAATGCCGATTTGAATGCCGAAAAACACAGCACCGTAAACTCCCAGGAGAAATAAATTGTCAGTCCGAAATAAACCTTCAAAATTATGTTTGCCCTCGTCAAGATAAAACAGTAAAAGTGCCAGACTTGTGGATATCAATGCTGCGATGATGAATTCAGTCCTGATTTTCTTTTCAATTACCATTGTCATGTGTTCTTTACGCGATCAAAAGTATTAAATATTTTTTTTATTCTTATATTCGCTTCATCAATAAGGGGTGCCTTGTTTGCGAAATCAAACACAAAAACAGGCTGAGATTAAACCCATCGATTGAGTTTTAGGTTATGAGTTTTACGTTATGAGGATCCGCGCGGTACTTTCAACTTTCAGCTTTCAACTTTCAACTTATGAGAGCACCTGATCCGGATAATGCCGGCGTAGGGAGGTAATGTTAAGGAGCTGTATAGAACCCCACTATACAGAATGTTTAACTATTTTATTTTTTCATTTTGAAACAATTATTAATTATCGCTGCGGCGATCCTGATGCCATTTATGGCCTCCGCTCAATTTTCTATGATTGGGAAAGTTACCGACAAACAATCGGGAAAAGCGCTTGAAAGAGCTGGAGTCTATCTCGAAAATTCTTTTATTTCAACTCAAACAGATCAATCAGGCAATTACACGCTAAAGAACCTTAAACCTGGAAACTACACAATCCGAATTTCCTATTTAGGTTATCAGAGCTTCCAAAAATCAATCGTCATAAGTGGTAATACCACTCTTGATCTCACCCTTGAAGCAAATACCTTACTCGCAGACGAAGTGCTGGTACGATCTACGCGAGCTACTGAAAATTCGGCTACTACGTACAAGAATGTAAGTAAAGGAGAACTTGAAAAAAATAACCTTGGCCAGGATCTGCCATTCTTATTAAACCAGACGCCTTCTGTGGTGGTTAGCTCTGATGCCGGCACAGGCATTGGTTATACCGGCATCCGCATCCGCGGAAGCGACCCGACACGCGTGAATGTGACTGTTAATGGAATACCTTATAATGACTCAGAAAGCCAGGGTTCGTTTTGGGTAAACATGCCTGATTTTGCTTCGTCGGTTGACAATATCCAGATCCAGCGGGGCGTAGGAACTTCAACTAATGGGGCCGGCGCATTCGGAGGAAGTTTGAATATACAAACCACCACTCGTCGTGATTCTGCCTATGCGGAACTCAATAATACTTTCGGTTCTTATCAGACATTAAAGAATACCGTCAGTGTTGGAACAGGATTAATAAATAATAAATTCAGCTTTGACGGACGATTATCCAGAATCAAGTCTGACGGCTACATTGACCGTAGCGCTTCTGATCTGAAATCCTATTTCATGACTGGTGCCTATTACGGGAAGAGCAGTTTGCTTCGGGCAAATGTATTTTCAGGAAGCGAAAAAACATATCAGGCGTGGAATGGCATTCCGGAAAACCTGTTAACTTCAGATCGAACTTTTAACAGTTTTACTTATGATGATCAGACAGATAATTATGTACAAAACCATTATCAACTACTGTATTCGAAAACGCTAACTTCTGCATTGTCAGCTAATGCTGCTCTTCATTATACCAGTGGCAAGGGATATTATGAAGAATTTAAAGAAGGGCAGCGCCTTGCCAATTATGGCATTGCTCCCTACATTGTTGGAGGATCTACAATATCGAAAAGCGACCTGGTGAGACGCAGGTGGCTGGATAATGACTTTTATGGGATGACCTATTCGGTTAATTATATGCCCTCAACAGTGTTTAATTTCACGCTGGGCGGCGCTTATAATGAATATGACGGTGATCATTTTGGAGAAGTTATTCGCGGACAATTTGTTCCAGTAAATTTGAACCTGCAACGCTATTACCGGGGGAATGGGTTTAAAAAGGATTTCAATACCTACGCAAAAGCAGACTATACCATCGGAAATTTGAACCTGTTTGCAGATTTGCAGTATCGCTCAATCAATTATGACATTACAGGAACGGATAAGAATCGAAACACGCTGGCGCAGAATGACCAAATGGATTTCTTTAATCCCAAAATTGGACTGAACTACCAAATTAGTTCGCGCAGCAACATTTATGCTTCGTTTGCAGTCGCCAATAAGGAACCCAACCGTGATGACTATGTTAACTCAACACCTGCTACGCGTCCATCATCTGAGAATTTGCTGGATATCGAGGCTGGCTACAGGCTGCAAAGAGGTAATTTCTCTGCTGGTTTGAATGCTTACGCAATGATGTATAACGATCAGTTGGTACTAACCGGAAAGGTCAATGATGTAGGCGAGTACATCCGTCAAAATGTTAAAGATAGTTACAGACTGGGTGTTGAGCTTGACAGCAGATTACAGATAAACAGACAACTTGCATGGGGCCTTACCGCTTCATTAAGTGACAATAAGATAAAATCGTTCACTGAGTTTGTGGATGATTTCGATAATGGCGGCCAGATCGAAAATAATTTTAAAGATGTCAACCTGGCTTTCTCACCCAGCTTTATCGGTTCAAGTGAGTTAAGTCTGCGTCCTTTCAAGCGAACTGAAATTGCCTTCTTAAGCAAATATGTCGGTGAACAATATCTCGACAACACATCTAATTCTACGAGAAAACTCGATGCCTTTTTCGTGAACGATTTGCGTCTGGCTTATAATACTTCTTTTAAAGGTCTGAAAAATATCGGCCTTACCATGCTGGTTAATAATCTATTTTCTGAAAAATATGAATCGAATGGGTATACATTCAGCTATTTGTATGGAGGTACATTTACAACAGAGAACTTTTATTTTACACAAGCTCCAGCTAATTTTTTACTAGCCCTGAGTTTGAAGTTTTAAGAAAAAAGCTTGTCGGAGATAACCGCAAAGGGCGCAAAGATTTACGCAAAGAGCACGAAGTATTGAAAAGAACCAAGTAATCGTAATTCAACGCAACTGTACGCTAACTTTGCGAACTCTGCGCCTGCCTACTACCGCAGAGGTAATCTTTGCGTATTTTGCGGTTAAATAAATTGCCGCAGGCAATCATCTCTTATCATGAAAAAATACATCTCGAAATTACATTGCCTAACCCAGGACCTGCCAAACCGCAGCCACTTTGAACAAACAGAAATTGCCTGTAAAGCCGGCGCGAACTGGATACAGTATCGCTGTTTCAGCAAAAGCGATGAGGATATGATTGCAGAGCTTCACCCGGTTGCTTCAATTTGTGATGATTGGGGCGCCACACTCATCTTAACCAATCACTATCATCTACTTGATAAAGTTGATGCCCAGGGAGTTCATATGGAAGACATGGGAGCTGATTTTAATGCGATTCGGGAAATTATTAGCGATGAAAAAACACTGGGCGCTTCTGCAAATTCAATTGAAGATATTCAACATATCAATGATTCTGGGGCAGTCGATTATATTGGCTGCGGACCTTTCAGTCATACCACCACAAAACCTAACGACTATCCGGTACTCGGCGTTAGTGGCTATGAACTGATAATGCAGAAAATGAAAGAGAAGGAGATAGAAATACCACTTCTTGCGGTAGGAGGTATAACTGTCGATCAAATAGAAAACCTTTTGAAGACGGGTGTCTTTGGCATTGCGGTATCAGCGGCCGTTAATTTAGCCGAAGATCCGGGAGAGGCTTTGAAGGAGTTTTATAAACGACTTTATTGACTTGCAAGCTTCACCTGATGAACCAAGAGCCAGGAACCAGCAATCAAGACTTACCGGCCATATTAAAACATGAATTTTATTCCAACTACAGGTGTGTACGTTCAGTGGAAAGTCCAGGCTCTTGATTTTTGGTTCTTGAATCAAAGCTAACTTTCTTTAATCTTTGCTTCTTGTTCTTTTACCCAATTTAACTAAGTTTGATCCATGTCCTCCCACCATATCGTCCGCGAAAAACAAGAGCCCGCGCTACTTATTATGAGCCTTGATGGCTTTGAAAACGAGAATCTGGGACAGATCCTGGAATGGAGCCCCACGGTTATTGTTCATGAAGACATTTATGAGCTGGCTGATTCACTAGCTATTAAAGTAGATGGAGTTTTAACAAATAATTCTGATTTTCTTGCGCAGGAAAATACCCGCATCATTCTAACTAACACTGATCCGTTGGAGGATTGTCTGAAGTTTTTAGTGGGCGAAGGCTATCCCGCTGTTAATATCATTTCTAAAGAATTTGCGCTTAAAGATTACGTCCTTTTCGTGGACGATATAGATATAGTAGTATTTATGGAAGATTCAAAGATTTTCCCTGTGCGTTCCGGCTTCAGCAAATGGCAGCCAGCTGGTGAACAAGTTCTTTTGCTTCATGAAATCCATAATTTGAGCACCAGCGGATTAATTACAAAAAACGAACACATCCTGGAAACCGAAAAAGATGGGTTCTATTCCTTCACGTTTGATCAACCGTTCATATTCATCTCAGAAAAGATCTGATGGAAATAGTTGAAGCGACCGAAAAAGACATTCGGGTAATTCATGAACTTGCGGAAAAAATCTGGTGGCCAACGTATCGCCCGATCCTTTCTGAAGAGCAGATCAGTTTCATGTTGGAGCACATGTATTCCGAGAAGGCGCTTAACGAACAAATGCTGGCTGATACCAGGTTTATTCTGGTGAAAAGCAATAATGAGGTTGTCGCCTTCGCTGGATATTCTACAGAAACTCGACCTGAATCCGTACTCAAAATTCATAAGATCTACGTGTTGCCGTCAGAACAGGGTAAGGGTACAGGCAAAAATCTTCTGGAACACCTGCTGAACATTGCGAAAGACCTAACTATTCGTCAAGTTGAGCTTAATGTGAACAGGGCGAATCCTGCCTTAGGGTTCTATAAGAAATTGGGTTTTGAAATTTATAAAACGGTAGACATTCCATACTATCAGTTTATACTTAATGATTATGTAATGCGGAAGAACATTTAACCGCAAAGAGCGCAAAGTTTTTTCGCAAAGGGCACAAAGTACTGTTAGTCCTTCGTTATCTAGCGATGAATTCTAGCTAAAAACTCTGCGATCTTTGCGTAAAGCTCCGCGGCCTTTGCGGTTAATTCTTATTGCCTCGGCTCCAGTTTTGGAATTCTCTTCGGCGTATCAGTCCCAGCTACAATGCTGCGGGCGCTTAACGCTATCGCTTTAATGGTAGACAAGATGTTTATCGGGTCCAGTGTTTCAAATTCATCATTAACCGTATGATAAAATTTATCTGAATCAATCTGGTCGGTTGAGATGGTATGAGCTGGAACGCCTAAAGCCGCCAAGGTTGCATTGTCACTGCGATAGAACAGATTTTGTGTTGGATAGGGATCAGGATGAAACTTAAAATCGGTGCCGTCCAGATTCTTCTGAAGAATTTCCCCAAAATCTGAACGCTCATAACCGGTTATAAATGCGGCATTCTTGCCAAACTTGGACTCTTTGCCAATCATTTCGATATTGAACATGGCTACTACATCGTCTGGATTCAATTTTGATGAAAAGTATTTGGCGCCAAAACCACCAATTTCCTCTGCTGTAAACGCTACAAAAATGAGCGTACGTTCATTGTTTTTCAACTGTTTATAATATTTAGCAAGCGAAATCACGGCGGTTGTACCGGAAGCATCGTCATCCGCACCGTTGGCGATAGAATCCCCTTCAACGCTCGCAATCATACCGAGGTGATCGTAATGCGCTGAAAACAGAACAAGTTCTTTTTCTCTTGATTTGCCAGGAATCATACCTGCCACATTGAATAATGAAAGGCTTTCAACTTTACTGTTCGCTTTTACGCTGAAAGAACCCGCTTCTGTTTCTCCCAGCACGAACACAGCACCAGGGCTATCTCCCGGTTTTTCAACAATACGTCCTCGTTTAGCATTATCCTGTAATCGTTTAAATATTGCAGAATGGGATTGATCTACCAGTACAAGGACTGGTGTTTTAGAGCCAAGGGCTACACGGTATTTTGCAGCGAACTGCTCACCTGCAGCAATTTTTACAATACTCGCACCGGAAGTATTGCTCATTTCCAAAAACGCTTTTTCGGACATCGCAATAATGTTAGCAAAGTTGATGTTTTTTCCATCAATCATCACACTGGTCAAAGCTGGCGAAATCCTCGTCACAGTAAATTCCTGTCGGAAATCGTCGTCACCGGCCAGGGGTTGCAAACCAATCTTCTTGAATTCAGATTCAATAAATCTTGCAGCTTTATCAATGCCCGGTGTGAACGTCCCGCGACCCTCCATTTCATCAGAAGAGAGAGTGTTGATGATCCGCGTAATATCATCCTGCTGAACTGCTTGTTCTGGTTTTTGAACAATACACGAACCTAAAAATAGCATCGCTACAATGCCTACTTGTATTTTATTAATGTTTATCATTTAACTTTTGAGGATAGCCAGTTATTTTTAAATTGAACTTGTTTAGGGGTGGCGTTTTCTATCGCGACCACCTGCCATGCATTATCTTCCTGAATTTTTAATGTCGATGTTTTTACTATACCCTTATGCTCATACGTGACAGGTACATTTTGACCAGGTTTATATTTAGAAATAAGCAGGTCTAAAGTTATATTTCCGGTCAGGTTGTCATCGCCGATCTTCAGTATATAATCGCCGATATCAATTCCCGCCTCATAAACTGCCGAACCTTTCACCGTACCATTTGCGACGCGGTTTTTACCCGTATACTCGATAAACGTTAAACGTAGTGGTCCTATACTCGGTTTTCCCGGGTTAGCTTTCCGTAGTTCCAGGCCAGCGTTTGCCAAAAGTTTAACGTAATCGTTCTTCTCAACTCCTTCAACATATTTTTTAAAGAAGTCCTCCGCGAACGCTTGATTAGTTATTTTACCCAGCACGTTTTGAAGATCAGCTATTATGTAAGGTATTTGCGTTTTGCCATGCGCTTTCCAAACTGCGTGCATATAATCGTCCAGAGTGAGATTGAATTCAGAACGTAGACGGAGGTCGAGGCCCAGCGCGACAAAAGCTCCATAGGTATAATAGGAGGCAAACGTGTTGGCATAATTATTCTTATCAACTGAAACTCCTGCATCAACAAAAACGGCATACCGGCTCATGTGGGTGGCAGGGAAAACGTCTGCTCCAGGTGCATTTAAAATCCCGTTAAGGATTCCGGATAGCACACGTTCATATTGTCTATCGGTTCTGAAGCCTGCCCGTCGCAAAATCAAGTCACCATAGTACTGCGTAAATCCTTCTGCAAACCAAAGCTCATTGCTCATATTAGCATGGGAAAAATCAAATGGTTCAAGTGTTTTTGGACGTATCCTTTCCACATTCCAGGCATGGAAAAATTCATGTGAGAATGTACCCAGCATGCCATCCTCGTGACCTGCAATCGCAAAGCCGCTGCTGGTAATCACCGTTGAATTGCGATGTTCCATACCGTCTCCGTTATTATCCGGGTTAACATCCTGAAGGAAAGTATATTCTCCGTTATCGAAAACTGGAAGCTCGCCAAAAACCGCTTTTTGCTCGGCAACAACCCTGGCCACCTTTTTAGCGTAATTGTCGATCACATCCTGACCATCATCAGTACCATGGGAACTTAGTCGGATCGTTTGGCTTTTATTCCCTGGGTTCACATCTTGCCAAGTGGCAAGCTTAAAGTCAGACAGCTCCGTAGGGCTATCCATGAAATACTGCAGGTTCGGCGCTGTAAACTCATTTTTGGCTGCTGTCGGTTTTAATTGAGTAGCAACCTTCCAGTTGTATTTTTCAAGATCATTGAAGGCGATATTAATGGCTCTGTCCTGCAAAGAAGGAAACCACATAAAAGTAGCCGGCATATTCATATGTGCATGGGTTTCGTCTATACCCAGATAGGTTCCATCAACATGGTTGCCAAAAACGTTATAGCTGATTTTAACTTTTCCCTCATGTTTATCAATCCGGTAAACATCACCTTCTATCTGCGTAACGGAAAGAGAAGAACCTCTATTATCAGAGGCTTTAATGCCATAAACATTCTTTCCAAATTCATGAGTAGCATACCTGCCCGGTGATGAGCGGCTCATCCGGAATAACAGAGGACCAGCCGGAACATTTGCAACCTCAATGTCCACTTCAGCTTCGTGATGAACAGCATTAGGAAAGGAGATTGAATAATTAATTCCATTTTGGGCAGAAACAGTTAAAACTGCAAAAATGCATGCCAGGAACAGGGTGAAAGATTTCATTGTAGTTTAATTGGTGGGTGAAGATAAGGAATTAG
>Ga0136611_10000198_pt1 | contig 36707 bp, 33 predicted proteins | sample AntDrymUQ2232306_2_FD_106645 | JGI IMG/M metagenome (GOLD analysis project Ga0136611, IMG submission 106645) | Polar desert sand microbial communities from Dry Valleys, Antarctica - metaG UQ223 (23.06) | ecosystem: Environmental > Terrestrial > Soil > Desert | place: Antarctica: Dry Valley...
CCGGATTCGGGCGCGGTAAAGAATTCACGCTCAACATTCCGACGAAAGCCCGAACTCCGGCAAAGGAACACAAGCGAATGTTTGAAAACGCGCTCAATGATATTCGCCGAAATTTCGTGCCGGGTTTAATTTTTATTTCCGCCGGTTTCGACGCGCACGAATCCGACCCGCTCGGACAATTGAAATTGCTTGATGAAGATTTTGCGGAAATGACGAAGACCGTTAAACAATGGGCGAATGAGGTTTGCACGGGCAGAATCGTTTCGTGTCTGGAAGGCGGTTATAATCTTGAAACTCTGAGCGAAACGGTTAAGAATCACATCGGGGAATTAAGCGCGGTCTTATAAAAAATCCGATTCTGAATTCGTCTGATTTGTGATAGACTTTCCGACAAAGAGTTTGCCCCGAAAGGAGAAAAACAATGCCGGATTTGGAAATGTCGTGCGTGCAGTGTAAGGACGTTTTTATTTACACCGAAAAAGAACAGGGAATTTTTTACCAACGGAATATGATGCCGCCGCAACGATGCGCGAAGTGCCGCTCGAAAAAAGCGGTAACGGGCGAAAACGCTCCCGCGCGCTTTGATATTGTTTGCGACCACTGCGGCAAACACGACCAAGTGCCGTTCCAACCAAAAGTCGGACGGTCGGTTTTGTGCAAAGATTGCCATCAAGCGAATAAATCGCGCGTCAGATTCGCGTAAAGAAATTAGCCAAGAGTGCGCGGACAAACACAGAGAAAACACAAAAATAGACAAGTCTTATAATTTGGTTCTTTTTAAACTTTGTGTTCTCCATGGCAAAAAAATATGAGTTTTGAAACCGTCCAATATGAATTAAGCGAAACGGCGGCGATTGTCACGATGAATCGCCCCGAAGCACTAAATGCGCTTTCCCTGCAGCTGACAAAAGATTTGCGTTCGGCGTTTGAGAAAGCCGTCGCAGATAAAGCGCGAGCCGTCGTCTTAACCGGCGAAGGACGCGCGTTTTGTTCGGGCGGTGATTTGCGCGAGATGCAGGCGATGTGGCAAAAGGAAGGCAGAATCGAAGCGTTTTTGGAAGAGCCTTTGAAGGCTTTGCACGACGTGGTTTCGTTGATCCGAGAAACGCCGATTCCGTTTCTCGCCGCTGTGCAAGGCGTGTGCGCGGGCGCGGGAACAAATTTCGCGCTGGCTTGTGATTTGGTTTTCGCGGCTGAGAATGCGACGTTTAACGAAGCGTTTGTGCGTATCGGTCTCTCGCCCGATTGCGGCGGAAGTTTCTTTTTGCCCAGAGCAGTCGGCGAAAAATTAGCGGCGGAACTTTTTATGACAGGCGAAACTTTAACGGCGGAAAGAGCGTTACAAATCGGTATGATAAATCGCATCACGGCGGCTGAAAATCTGATGGAAGAATCCTTGCAAATGGCGAAGAAACTCGCGCTCGCGCCGACCGGCTCAATCGGGCGCATCAAGCAAATGCTTAACGCAAGTTTTTCAAACGATTTGCCGCAGCAGCTAGATTTGGAACACAGACTGCAAATTGAATCGGGCAAATCGGATGACTTTAAAGAAGGCGTCTCGGCATTTTTTGAAAAACGTCACCCGAATTTTACAGGCAGTTGATAAATTTTTATTGTTTATGGTTGTAAGCCGTCGGGTTTAAACCTGGCGGCTTTTTTGATTAGGAACGCCAGCATCCTGCTGGCAATGAGAGTGAGAACTCGAAAAACTTTAGCAGGATTTACATCTTTGCGAACGTATTGCCAGCAAGATGCTGGCGTTCCTAAACTAAATTTTCATGAATTTAACTTATTCGCAATTATTAAAAGGCAACCGCGATTTTCGCAATCTGTTTTGGGGGCAGATAGTTTCCGAACTCGGCAATTGGTTTAATTTTATCGCCGCGCTCGGTTTGGTGCGTCTTGTTTCGGACGCTTCGCCCGCGGCAGCGGGAATTTTATTCGCCTGCCGGCTTTTGCCGTTCGCGGTTTTTTCGCCGATTGCCGGAACTTTCGTTGACCGTTTTTCGCGGCGGCAGGTGATGATTTGGTCGGACTTGATGCGCGTCGGCATTGCGCTTATGTTTCTGCTGGTGACGAGCGCGGAAAACCTCTGGCTGGCGTATCTCGCCACGATTTTACTTTCGCTGTTCGGCGCGTTTTTTGAAGGCGCGAAAAATGCGACGACTCCGAATCTGGCGGGCAAAGATGGTCTGCTGGCGGGAATGGCATTGATGTTTTCGTCGCGCTTTTTGCTGATGGCAATCGGCTCGGCACTCGGCGGCTGGGCGGCGGCGATTTTTGGCTACAAAGTCGCTTTTCTGATTAACGCCGCGTCGTTTGCGATTTCCGCTTTTTCGGTTTGGCTGATTCCCGAATCGGCGACGCGCGAAAGTGACGCGGAGACGCGGAGACGCGGAGACGCAGAGATTTTGGAATCGCCGACACTGGCGGGCGCGTTACCCCAAACGGAAAATGAAAACGACTCTCAACGCGCGTCGTTTATCAGCGAGTTAAAAGAAGGTTTTCGCTACACCGTCAAAAATCATTTCGCCCTGACGATTTTGATCATGAATATCATCTGGGCGACTGGCGGCGGCGCGATCAACGTCATTTTTGAGCGAATGGGCGGCATCGTTTTCGCCGGGCGCGAAAATTGGAATCCTGATTTAGCCGTGGCGATTTTATGGACGGCGAGCGGTTTCGGATTGTTTGTCGGAATGATGGTTGCCCATCGAACGTCGAGCATTCTCGACCGCCGGAACAGTCACGTTTCTTTTATCGGCTGGACTTTAATCGTTCACGGAATTTTATTTTCCGTTGGCGGTTTAATGCCGAGTCTCTTATTGCTGGCGTTTTTCACATTCGTTTCGCGGGCGATTGTCGGCGTGGAATACGCCGTGCAGGAAACGATGTTTCAGCGCAGCTTGCCCGATTATATTCGCGGGCGTATCTCGACTCTAGACCGCGGCGCGGAGATGACGATTTTCGGTTTGTCGAGTTATTTTTCTGCGGAGTTGATGTATTATATTTCGCCGCAAACGTTGACGGTTGTTTCGGGAATTTTATCGGCGAGTGCGGGCGTGGTGTGGTTTATCAGAATGCGGCGAGTTAAAAGTGCCGCGCGCCAAAACGCAGAGATTTTGAGCGAGGCTTAAGTTAAGAAAGCAGGAGATGGAAAAAATTATCTCCTGCTCAAAATTTTATTTCAGGCACGGATTTTAGGTTTTAAGTAATTGCTTTGCAATCACCAAACGTTGAATCTCGCTCGTGCCTTCGCCGATGGTGCAGAGTTTCGCATCGCGCCAGTATTTTTCCGCGGGATAATCTTTCGTGTAGCCGTAGCCGCCGTGAATCTGGATTGATTCTTCGGCGACGCGGACGGCGACCTCCGAAGCGTAGAGTTTCGCCATCGCCGATTGTTTCGTTAAATTTTTGCCCGCGTCTTTCATCGCAGCGGCTTGCAGAGTCAGAAGCCGGGCAGCTTCGATTTGCGTCGCCATATCCGCAAGCTTGAATTGAATCGCTTGAAACTCGGCAATCGGTTGACCGAATTGCTGGCGTTCTTTTGAATATCTAACTGCGGCTTCAAACGCGCCCTGCGCGATGCCGACCGACAACGCGGCGATGGAAATGCGCCCGCCGTCGAGAATTTTCATCGCCTGCGTGAAGCCTTCGCCTTCGTCGCCCAAACGATTTTCGTCCGGCACATAGCAATCTTCAAACACGACCGACGCCGTTTCCGACGCTCGCATTCCCAGCTTATTTTCTTTTTTGTCCGAGCGAAAACCTTCCATCGTTTTGTCGAAGATAAACGCCGAAATTCCTTTATTGCCTTTCGCGCGGTCGGTGACGGCGACGGCAACCAGCGTCTTGCACGAAATCGCGTGCGTGATGAAATTTTTCGAGCCGTTGACCTTCCATCCGCCGTTGCTTTTGACGGCATTTGTGCGTGTGCCGGAAGCGTCCGACCCCGCGCCGGCTTCGGTCAAACCCCACGCGCCGAAACTTTCGCCCTGCGCGAGCGGCACAAGATATTTACGTTTCTGTTCTTCGGTGCCGAACATATAAATATGATTCGAGCAAAGCGAATTATGCGCCGCCACTGACAATCCGATTGAGCCGTCAACCCGCGCGATCTCTTCGATAATCGTCGCGTATTCAATATAGCCCATTCCCGCGCCGCCGTATTCTTCAGGGAAAATCACGCCCATTAAACCGAGTTCGGCAAGTTTCGGGCGCAGTTCTTCGGGAAGATGCTGCGCTTCGTCCCATTCCATCACGTGCGGCGTAATTTCGCTCTCGGCAAACTCGCGAACGCTCCATTTTATCTGCTGTTGTTCTTCGTTCAATTCAAAATTCATATTTAATAATTTATTGTTAAAAGTGTGTTCCATATTATAACAAATAATCGCTTACAATTGCTTTCGGCGAGAACGGTCAAAAAGATTCTAAAATATGTTTTCGGCGCGGCGATAATTCTTGCAGGCATCAATCATTTTATCAAACCGGCGTTTTACCTAAAGATGATGCCGCCCGTTCTGCCCGCGCCTCTTTTCCTGATTTATTTAAGCGGGTTTTTTCAAATCGCGCTTGGTGTGCTGCTATTAATTCCGCGTTTCACCCGCTACGCCGCCTGGGGAATTATCGCGCTTTTGATTGCGGTTTACCCGGCGAATATTTATATGGCGATGAACACGAGTCTGTTTCCCGAATACAATCCGACGCTCATTTATTTAAGATTGCCGCTGCAATTTGTTATGATTGCCTGGGCTTTTTGGCACACCAAAAGCGCTGAATAATGAATAATAAAACAAAAACTTATCGTTCAAATCTGACTACCGATTAAAAATTATGGACTGGCAAAAAAACATTCTCAGCCGCGACGAAGAAATAAGAGATTTATTGAAAAACACGAAACGTATCGCCGTTATCGGCATCAAGACCGAAGCGCAGGCATTTCAACCGGCTTTTTACGTGCCGCAATATATGGCGAACGCGGGTTTTGAAATTGTTCCCGTGCCGGTTTATTACCCTGAAGCGACGGAGATTCTCGGATGTAAAGTTTATCGAAAATTAGTTGACGTTCCCGGCGAGATTGATTTGGTAAATATTTTCCGGCGTTCGGCAGACGTTCCGCAACACACGGCGGATATTCTGGCGAAAAAGCCAAAAGCCGTCTGGATGCAGTCGGGAATTTGCAACGATGAAGTGGCGCGTGAGTTGGCGCAGAAAGGAATCAAGGTCGTACAGGATTTATGTTTGATGGTCGAACATCGCGCTTTGCGATAGATTATTTTCTGCGAGCGAAGTTTTTCGGCAAAGCATTTGAAAATTTTTTTACTTCGTCTTCATCGAGCAGCCGATACGCGCCGACGGCGATGCGGTCGTCTTTGATATGTCCGATGGAAATGCGGCGTAATTTGACGACCGAGTGACCGACGGAATCGAACATTTTTCTGATTTGCTGGTTGTGTCCTTCAAGCAATGTAACTTCATACCAGCCGTTATTTTCCGTGTGTTTTAATTCTTTGATTTCGGCAGGCGCGGTTTTAAAGCCGTCTTCCAAGAGAATGCCGCGACGCAGTTTGTTGACGGCGTTAGCGTTCGGCAAGCCTTTGACTTTAACTTCATAAATTTTCTCGACTGATTTCGACGATGCGACTAAGTTTGTAAAATCGCCGTCGTTAGTCAGAATTATCAAGCCTTCGGTGTTGTAATCAAGTCTTCCGACCGGATGCAACTTGCCAAATTTCGGAGCGACCAAATCGGTGACGAGATTTCTGCCTTCCGGGTCAGCCGCGCTCGACAGATAACCTTTTGGTTTGTTCAGTAAAATATAAACTTTCTCGCGCTTGCCGAGTTTCGGATTGATAAGTTTTCCGCCGACTTTGATGTGATCGGTTTCAGGGTCCGCCTTCGTGCCGAGCGTCGTGACGATTTCGCCGTTGACGGAAACTTCGCCCGCCGCGATCAATTGTTCAGCCGCGCGACGCGAAGCGATTCCGGCTTGCGCGATTAGTTTTTGCAGACGTTCTTGCATAAATTTATTTTACACGACAAAGAAAAATTTGCCACCAATTACACAAATAACACGAATGAAGAAAATCAATTTTGTGTTATTTGTGTAATTGGTGGCTAAAAATCTTGTTGCTCTTTACGGATGAATAATTTTATTTCGTGCGCGGCAGATACGGCACGTATTTATCCATCGAAGCATTAATTTGCAGATAAATCTGCGTCTCCTTCGGAATCAGATTGCGCCAGTTCGCGCCGCCGCGCTTTATATAGCCGGGAAGTTTCGCCGGATTTGAATTATAGCCCGCCGACATTAATTCCGCCGGTGCCGCAATTTTCTCAGCGACTGCGTTATAAACAGTTTCGTTGGAAATCAAATCGCTCCAGGTCATCTGCATATAGAGCAGCATCGCCTGCGCCGCATTCGGATGATTTCGCATTCCTTCGACAAAATCCGGCATTAAACCGACGTTGGAGTAACGCGAACGAATCATATTGTAAGTCCACGGAATCATCTGCACCATTCCGCCCGCGCCTGCTGAACTGACCGAGTAACGGTAAGTCTGACCTTCATTCAAAGCGAAAAGCGCGTAAACGTCGTTGTAGATGTTCGGGTGATATTCTCTGCGAAAACGCTGGTGGTCAACGTGTTCGACAATCGCGAGCCGTTCGGCAATGTCGGTCACCTGCGGCGAGATGAAAACGCCTTTCTTTTGCAAATTCGTTCGCGCTGTATCCAGAATGTTTCGAATATAGATTTTACCCGCGCCCACGACTTCCGGCGTGACGATGCCGGGATGAGTCGAAATATAATAAGCCGTCTCGTAATACGAACCGTTGCGTTCGACCGGATATTGAACGAGCAGCGGCAGGTGCGCTTTGTTTTCCGCGTCAATAATCATCACGGGCGTATTCACGCCATTAGCGCGAATGTTTTTAACTGTCACGAGATTGCCGCTCGAAGTGGTCGTGGAAATTTCCGCGTTGTTTTTATCGAGAAACGCGGTTTTCATCATCACGATGTAATCAATATCCGCCGTTTTGTAGTCGTAAAAAGCGATTCGTATCACATCGGTAATCAAAAAACTTCCTGTGGTCAGCGCAGTCGGCATCGGACGCGCCTGCATTTGTCTTTTCGCTTCAGTGATTTTGTTTTTGATTTGCGCGAATGCCAACGGTTTGTAGAACGTCGGTTGCGGTCGCGGCGTTGGAGTCGGCAGCGGATAAAGCGGCGCGGCGGTCGGCGACGGAGTTTGAATCGGTGTCGCCGAAGGTCGCGGTGGCGAAAGAGGCGTTGGTTTCGGCACCGGCGGATCTGTAACAATTACTCGCGCCGTCGGTGTCGGTGTTGGATCTACAACACTGATGCGTGGTCGCATCGGCGACGGTGAAGCCGTTTGAGAAAAAGCGTTGATTGATACACAAATAACTACGAAAATTGCGGCAAAGATAGATACTTTCATAAATTTTACGGAGAGCCGAAACTTAAAGGTGAGCTTGGCGATCATATCCGACTCTGGAACAGACTTTACGGTCTGCGTCTTTAAAGATTCGCGCAAAACACAAAAGGTTGTCAAATCAGGCGAAAAAAGTTTATGGTTTCTACAAAGTCTCTTTATGGAAAAAGCGGATTTGTTATCGAAATGAATTTTACGGTATAACTGAAAACTTGTTTGCGAACTTGAAATTATATTTTTATGAAAAAACTTTTTGGGACGGACGGTATCCGCGGCGAAGCAGGAGTATTTCCGCTTGACGAAAAAACAATCGAGATCATCGGCAATTCTATAGCGCGGCAATTCACCGAAAAACTCGGACGAAGCCCGCGATTCATTACCGGACGTGACACGCGCGAATCAGGCGCGTGGATCGAACGAGCCTTTTGCGCGGGCGCGAGCGCGGCTGAAGCGGATTGCGAATCGGCGGAAATTATCACTACGCCGGGCATCGCTTTTTTAACGAAAAAATTCCATTTCGACGCGGGAGTTGTAATCAGTGCGTCGCACAATCCATATCAGGATAACGGTATTAAAATCTTTCTCCCGACGGGGAAAAAGATTGATGAATCGATCGAAAGAGAAATCGAAAAAGACATTTACGATTTGAATGTGGACAATCAAGTTATAGGAGAACTGGGCGAAATAAACATTCGCGCTAAGGATTATCAGGAAAGTTACATAGATTACCTCGCCGAAGAATTTAAGACGCTTAATTTAACAAATCTAAAAATAGTGATGGATTGCGCTAACGGCGCGGCGTGTCATCTTGCTCCGGAACTTTTTCGTAGGTTCGGCGCGGAAATCATCGCCATCAATGACGCTCCCGACGGCGTAAATATCAACGAAAACTGCGGGTCGCTCTATCTCGAAAATCTGCAAAAGAAAGTTACGGAAGAAAAAGCGGATTTCGGCGTGGCATTCGACGGCGATGCCGACCGCTCGCTGTTTGTTGACGAGCAGGGAAATCTGGTGGACGGCGACGCTGTTTTATGGATTATGGCAAATCATCTGCAAGCGAGCGGTAAATTAAATAATCAAACGGTTGTGGCGACCGTGATGAGCAATATTGGTTTGGAAATTGCTCTGAATTCAAAAAACATCAAACTCGCGCGCACCGCTGTCGGCGACAAATACGTTCTCGCCAAACTCCTCGAAAACGATTCTGCCATCGGCGGCGAACAGTCGGGACATATCATTTTCCCGTTTCAAAGTCTGGTCGGTGACGGAATGTTGACGACGCTTTTTCTACTCGAAGCGATTCAAAAAAACAATAAAACTTTGTCAGAAATGACCGAAGGTTTTATACGATTTCCGCAGATTTTAGTCAACGTCAAAGTGCGCGAAAAACTACCTTTCGAGGAAGTCGCCGAAATAGCGGAAGAGGCGCGAGAAATCGAAAATCAACTGGGCGGCAAAGGACGTTTGCTGCTGCGCTATTCGGGAACTGAAAATTTAGCGCGGGTAATGATTGAGGGCGAAAATCAAGCCGCCGTTGAAAAACAGGCAAATCGTTTGGCGGAAGTTATTAAAAAAAGTTTGAGTTAGGAAGACAAAAGGCAAAAGAATATAAAAAAGATAAAGTAAAACGAGTTATTTGCTTTTGCCGAAAGAGAGAGTTAAATGTGTTTTGCCCGCGCTTGCCAATCGCAATAAAAAGATTGTATATTTAATCAACTGAGACGGTAGGTAAAACCTTCGTCTCAAGTGGTTGCTGGGGTGAGGACAGTAATCACGAATTGGCAGGTGCGGCACACTTCCACGTTGCTTCGCCTGCTCTTACTTTTTAAAGAGCCGAAGAATGGAAAATCGGTGAACAAATAAAGTCAAACTGGCTTTTGTTCAACGTAATTTTCCGTCCTTTGGCTCTTTGTTATTATTTTCAAGATTTGAGAATATTTGAGCGATGGATACTAAAAAAGTTACGGTTAAACTCAAAAATAATTCGCACGATTACTTTGTTAAAATCGGATCCGATTTATTGGAAACCAGCGGCGTTTGGGCGCGAGAATGTCTTATGTCGCAAACGAAAAAAATCGCGCTTGTTTCCAATTTAAAAGTTTTCCGTTTTTATGGCGAAGCGATCATAAACAATTTTGAAAATCAAGGTTTTCAAACTCATGTCTTTTTGATGAAGGATGGTGAGAAACACAAAAATTTTCGTTCACTTGAAAGTCTGCTCGAATTTTTCGGCGAAAGTAAACTGACGCGAACCGATGCGGTCGTCGCACTTGGCGGCGGCGTTGTCGGCGATTTGGCGGGCTTTGCGGCGGCGGTCTTTCTGCGCGGTCTGGCTTTCCTGCAAATTCCAACCACGCTTTTGGCGATGATTGACTCGTCAGTGGGCGGAAAAACCGGCGTTAACAGCGGTTTCGGCAAAAATCTGATTGGCGCGTTTCATCAGCCGCACGGTGTTTTAATTGATGTCAAAACTTTAAAGACATTGCCGCGACGAGAGTTGACCGCTGGATTTTGCGAAGCCGTCAAACAAGGTGCGATTGCCGACCGAAATCTTTTTGGTCAAACCGCCGAATTTACAAGAAACTTTCCTCTAAATAAATTCAAAACCTCTTTTTCCGATGAGAAGTTTGTTGACGCGCTCGAAAATTTAATCGCCGCGCAAATCGCTTTTAAGGCGAAAATAGTTATGCAGGATGAAAGAGAAGATACGGAAAGAAACGACGGACAATCGCGCAAAATCCTGAATTTCGGACACACGCTCGCACACGCCCTCGAAAAAGTCACCGATTATAAACGATTCAAACACGGCGAAGCTGTCGGCTACGGAATCATGTTTGCCGCCGAGCTTTCAAAAAAACTTGAAATTTTAAGTAAAAATGAATTAGACTTGTTGAACGATGTTTTGCGCGGACTCGGAGAATTGCCGAGCACGCAAAACATCATCCTCGAAGAAGTTCTCGCAGCCTTTGCCTTTGACAAAAAAGTAATCGGTAAATCGCTGCAGTGGATTCTTTTACAGGAAATCGGCAAGCCTACAATTGCCAACAACAAAGACATTCCACTGGCAGCCGTAAGCGAAACTCTCAAAAAAGTATTGCAAATATAAATCTGCTCCAAAAAAATTAATTAGAGGAGTTTATCAAAAATGAACAGGGAAATAAAAAATATAAATTCCGAAGAAGGCAGCGCGAGCGTCAAACTTTTAATTGTTCTGTTGGGTTTGGTCTTGATCGGGAACGCTGGCATCAATTACATACCCGTCGCTTATGAAGGTCAAAGTTTTAAGCAGGATATGCAGACGGCGGTCGTGCAGGGACTGGCAGTTCCGCCAGGTATTACACCGGTAGATATGGTAAAGGCAAAGCTACAAAAAGCCATTGTGTCAAACAACATCCCGCTCGATGCTGTGGTACAAGTCAAACCGGCTAACAACAGCGTTGTAGCGCACGTTTCTTACTCAAAAAAAATTGCGATGCTGCCTTTTGGTATGTATACCTACAACTATAAATTCGACCACTCCGCCACACCGACAGGATTTTTAATGAAAGATTCGCCCGCTACACAGTAACCGCCAACCCGCGCGGACTTCTCAAAGATTGTAACTGCACCAGACCGACAGGCGCGTTTGCCAGCCAGGTTGTCGGGCAAACGCCGCACGTCGTGCATTTTTCCACCGCCGGACACGGTTTGCTCGAAAGAGCCGCCTGTGATTTTTCGTGTTCGGTTTTCAAAAATTCAAACGACAAACCCGAATCAACAATTGACCAAGGCAAAAATTCGTCGTAAGAACGATTTCTCGATGTATGAAAGCTGGCATCAATTCCGGTTTCGCGCAGTGCGTCGTTTAAGTTTCCTTTCATTCGCGCCGCCGCTTCGATAACGCGCGCGATGGTTCTGTCGCCGGAAGAAAATAGTGCTTGTTCATGAGCGATTCGCGCCGACATCATTCGCACTTCGACGTTCGGAATGCGCGCGAGATTTTTCGCCGTCCATTTGAGACGGTTTTTCAACTCCTTTTCGTCGCAAACCGCGTCCCACTGAAAAGGCGTATTAGGTTTTGGAACTAAACCGTTTAAGGACGGAATAATTTTTCCGGCGCGTCCGAATCGCTTTCCAGCTTCAAGCATTCGATCTTTAATGCGCTCGACAAGCACAATCATCTCTTCCAAATCTTCCTGCGTTTCCGTCGGCAAACCGACCATCAGATACAATTTAACAGTCAGCATTCCGCGGTCAAAAACCGCGCCGCAGATGTCCACGATCTCGTCATTCGTTAGATTTTTATTGATAACGCGACGCAATCTGTCCGAACCTGTTTCGGGCGCGACGGCGATTTGTTGGTCTTTCGATTCGACCAAAGCATCGAGCAATTCCTCGGAAATCTGGTCGAGTCTCAATGAAGAAACCGAAATCCGATAATCCATCTTCCGCAGTTCGCTGAGAATCGTAGAAATTTCGGGATGGTCGCAAACGGCGGTGGAAACAAGCCCGATTTTATTAGTCTTTCCTCGCCACTCGCTCGCTTTCGCCAAAATGTCTTTCGCCGGAACGACGCGCGGCGGATAGTAATTGTAACCAGCCCAACAAAAGCGACAGCCTTGCGAACAGCCGCGAGAAATCTCTATCAAAAGCCGGTCGCCCATTTCCGCTTTCGGCGACCAAACGGCAGTCGAAGGCGCGAACACATCCTGATTCATTAGAAAATCAACGACTTCGACTTCGTTTCGCCTGATCGCGCGGCGCAGCGTTCCTTCTTTCGGATTATTTGCGGCAAGAGCGCGTCCGACTCGTTTCGGAACGCCGGTTTCTTTCGGCAGATAATCGAAAACCGTGCCGTCGTCGTTATAAATTACGTCGTATAAAGACGGCACGTAAAAGCCGCGCCCGATTCTGGCTAAACTTAATAAAATTTCGTCTTTTGTTTCATTCTCGAAAATCGCGTCAACCAATTGAAAAGCTAAAATCTCGCCTTCGCCGACGGCGATAATGTCGGTGAAATCGGCAATCGGTTCGGGATTGAGAAACGAAGCAGCGCCGCCCATCACGACGAGCGGATGAAAATGATTTCTGTCTTTCGACCAGACGGGAATGCCCGAAAGCTGAAGCATCCGCGCCATATTCAAATAATCGGTTTCAAACGAAATCGAAAAGGCGACGACATCGAAATTTTTAACCGGCGTTTGCGTTTCAAGCGATAAAAGCGGCGTGCGGGATTTTTCGTATTCTTTCAACTCCGAATCGTCAGGCAGAAAAACGCGCTCGCACGAAACTTCGGGAATTTTATTGAAAAGCTCATACATCGTGTGCAGACCGAGATTCGCCATTCCGACCGCGTGAGTGTTCGGATAACACAGAGCGATGCGGAGCGCCGCGCCGCGCTTGACGATAACGCCTTCTTCGCTTTCTAATTTCTTTTTGTAACTCTCTACAATCCGTTTACTCATAATCAAAAACTATTCGCTTTTCTGACGAAACTCATATTTTACCTTGCCGGCGGCGAAAAAGATACCGTTAATCAAATAAGTTTGATTTTACAATTTTCTGCTTTATGAAACGACTGATTTGGATGCAAAAAACGCGAAAGCCGCCGTCCCAAAAGACGCGAGTAAAAGTTGATCGGAAATGTTTACGAAGATGATTCTGTTATGAGTTTAATTGCTATTGAGTAATACTTTTTCAAAGCGCGGGATTTTAACTCAATCCAACTTTTTCCTCGACCACTTTAGCCTTCAAGTCTTCGTGTTTGATGCCGACGCGCAGACGGCGATAGATACTCATCATCTGGTTTGCCACCCACGGTATCGCAAAAAAAGCCAGGATGTAGCCGCGCCAATCTTCAATCAATAATTGAAAACCCGTGAGCAGTAAAATCAAAATCGTCGTCCAATGGCTAAAACAGTATTCGCAAGTGAAAACATAAAAGAATTTGCGTTGCGAAAGCGATTCGCAATTGTTGCGGCGGTCGTCACAAAACTCACGCCACTCTTTAAAAATTTCCTCCTGCGTCACGGTCCAGGCAATCGAAGCGACGACCATCGAGAGAATTAGAAGCCAGAAGATTTGCGTTGAAATATCCATTTAAAAACGATTTTGCGACTTGCTGCTGCAAAAAGCAATCGCAAATCGCAAATCTAAAAACGCAAATCTCTTAACTTTGTTTTCCTTCCAAAAATGCCTTCAAACGGCGCGAGCGCGACGGGTGACGCAATTTTCGCAAAGCCTTCGCTTCGATTTGCCGAATGCGTTCGCGCGTGACGGCGAAATGCTGTCCGACTTCTTCGAGCGTGTGTTCCGAACCGGTATTCCCAAGTCCGAAACGCATTTTGATAACTTTTTCCTCGCGCGGCGTTAGAGTTGCCAAAACTTCGTCGGTGATTTCACGAAGATTGCCGAATGTTACCGATTCAGCCGGATTCATAATTGATTTGTCTTCGATAAAATCGCCGAGATGCGAATCTTCCTCTTCGCCAATCGGCGTTTCTAAAGAAATCGGTTCTTGAGCGATTTTCAAAACCTTTCGCACTTTGGAAACCGAAATATCCATTTTCTTGGCTATTTCTTCGGATGTCGGCTCGCGTCCGAGTTCTTGAACCAGAGAGCGCGACGTGCGAATCAGCTTATTGATCGTCTCGATCATATGGACGGGAATCCGAATCGTTCGCGCTTGGTCGGCAATTGCTCTGGTGATTGCCTGACGAATCCACCACGTTGCGTAAGTCGAGAATTTATAACCGCGCCGCCACTCGAATTTATCAACCGCTTTCATCAAACCGATATTGCCTTCCTGAATCAAATCAAGAAACTGCAAACCGCGATTGGTGTATTTCTTGGCGATTGAAACGACGAGACGTAAGTTGGCTTCGACCAATTCGCGTTTCGCCTGATTCGTCGCTTGTTCGCCGACTAAAATCGTTTGCAGCGAACGCTTGATTTCGACCGCCGGAAGGTTATATTTGCCTTCGATTTCCTGAATGATTTTCTTCATTTCGGAAATTTTGCGCGTTTGTTCCTTCTTTTCTTCGGGCGAAATCTTCTTGCTTTCAAGCCGATCTTCCGCTTTGTTGATGTCGCGTTCGGCTTTGCGAATCTCGTCGGAAACTTTGCGAATCGCGCCGATGAGCTTTTGCATCGCCCGTTCGGTCAAATTCAAATTTTTCGTCTCCTGCGAAACTTCAAGGCGATAACGCGCCGTCTGCCGTTTAAGCGACATCAGCTTTTTAGACGGTTTGCCTTTCGATTTCTTCTGCTCTTCGCATAAATTCTCGTAAGCCTTTAACGCCTTTTTGAAATTCGCGCGAATGTTGCCGATGCCTTCGATTGTCCAGCGCAGATATTCTTCCGCTTTATCTTCTTCGCCCGTCAATTCGGCTTGTTCGGAGAAAGACACGGTTTCGCGGATATAACCTTTGCCGCTTTCCAGATCATCGCCGATTTGCAGCAATCTTTCGATGGCGATGGGAGAACGCGAAATCGCTTTGCGCGTTTTAATTTGCCCGCGTTCGATGCGTTGGGCAATCGTCACTTCGCCCTGACGCGTGAGCAGCGGAACAACGCCCATTTCGCGTAAGTAGAGCCGAACCGGATCATTAGATTTATCGAGTGTTCCCGCCGACAAATCCAAATCCAGATCATCTTCGTCAATTTCCTCGTCGGCATCGTCGTCAAGCGCGAGGCTCGCCGCTTTTTCAAGCAGTTGCGCATCCGTATCGGCGACCGAGATATTCGCGCCTTCGAGACGAGTTAAAACGTCTTCGATGTCGTCGGGCGACATCATTTTGTTGGGAATCTCGCGGTTCAGCTCGTCAAAGCTGAGAAATTTCTTCCGCCTGCCGAGTGCCACCAGGCGATCCATCAAATCTTCTTTTTCGTCGTAGTCTGCCATAAATTTATAAATACTTTCGATTAAAAAACAGTGTAAATCGTTGTTTGCGAAATTAATCTAAACGCCTCTCGTGGGCAAAAGGTTTCAAGCGCGAACCAAAGCGCAGCCGCAAACAACTGCAAATCTCAAATTACAAATAATTTTCAAATATGAAATCTGTCATTATAGATTAAAAAACTTAAATTATCTATCGAGTCATGAGAAAAAAAATCAAATCGAATTATCATTTTTGTTTAACGCAAATTCATTAAGCGAAAAAGAGAAAATCGCTTTGCTTGCTCCCGCAATCTAAAAACTCTGCTTACGCTCAAACTTGAATTTATTCAAAACTTTCCATTCGCGTTTTCGGCTCAAAGCGAAACGAGCCGTTCGCAGTGGCGATCTAAATTCCGACAATTCGTTTTTCAAAATCGCGTTTCATCCTGGCTAAATTAATTTGTTCGGTGACGAGCGCGTTGCGTAAATCGAAATCGCCCGTCTGTTCGGCGAACACGAGTTCCTGGCTAATTTCCAAAATCCGACTGGCAATCGCCATCGAACGCAAGGTTGCGACACAGTTTTCCGCCTCTCTTAAAACTTCATCAATCGCTTCGTCCAAATCCCGCGCCGGTTCGCTCATCAAAAGCACCGGCACAAAATCGCTCGCCGCAACATCATCGGCGACGAGTTCGAGCAGATTTTCGCCCGTCACGTCCGAGCCGATTTCCTTCAAAGCGAGCAAAGCGCGAAAAACTTCGGCGGTCGCCAGCTGTTCGTAATCGGTTTCTTCGAGCGACGGCAAAATTATCTCGCGCAAATCTTTGTCGTAAATCAGCAGTTCTAAAAGATGTTGTTCAGCAACCGTCATTCGGGCTTGCGTTGCCCGCGCCACTTGCTGCCTGATGGTAGAAGTTTCAATCCGCGTTCCGAGTTTGACCGTTTTCCACAAATCGCGTTTGAGAATCGTATCGTCAACGCGCAGAAAATTCATCGTCTGGTCAAACGCGTCGCGCTTCTGAATCGGATTTTTTATCGCCGAGAGAACCGGCATCAAATCTTCAATCGCTTCCGCCTTCTCTTTCGGCGAAGCCATATTTCGCTCGCGTCCCAGATTTTCCAAAACGAATTGCAGAAACGGAAAAGCGTGACCGCGCAGTTGATTATAGCTTTCCGCGCCGTTCGCCTTCAGAAAATCGTCCGGGTCGTTCCCGTCAGGCAAAATTAAAACTTTCGTTTCAAAATCGTCTTTGACAAGCGTTTCAATCGCTCGTCGCGCTGCCTTCACTCCGGCTTTGTCGCCGTCGTAATTAATAACGATTTTTTTCGTGAACCTGCCTAAAAGTTTCGATTGTTCGGGCGTGAAAGCCGTTCCCAAACTCGCCGCCGTGTTTTTGATTCCGTATTGATAAAGCGCGATTAAATCCAGATAGCCTTCGACGAGAATCGCAAATTTTTTCAGCCGAATTTCCTCTTTCGATTGAAAAAGCCCGTAAAGATGTTCGCCTTTGATATACGCCGGAGTTTCGGGCGAATTGAGATATTTCGGCTCGCCCGCCGCCAAAATTCTCGCGCCGAACGCAATCGGATTTCCTTTAATGTCGAGAACCGGAAACATTATGCGCCCGCGAAAACGGTCATAAACTCGCTTTTTTTCTTCGTTAATGGAAACCAAACCGCTTTGTTCGATGAGCTTTTCATCCGCGCCTTTCTCTTTCAAAAGCGACATCACCGCGTCCCAACTGTCGGGCGCAAATCCGATGTGAAAAGCCTTTTGTGTTTCAACGGAAATCTCGCGTTTTTCCAGATATTCCCGCGCCGCTTTTGAATGCGGATTATTTTCCTGCAAATGATTTTCCCAAAATTCGAGCGCGTATTTATTTAGTTCGATAACCTGCTCGGCGATTTCCTTTTTCTCTGCTCTGCGCTTCTTATTCTGCTCGTAGTTCTTATCGTCAATCGGTTCGGGCAGTGGCACACCCGAAATTTCCGCGATTCGCTTTATCGCTTCGGGAAAGTTCAAGCCTTCCATTTCCATCACGAAAGTAAAACAATTTCCGCCCTTCGCGCAGCCGAAACATTTGTAAAAACCTTTCGCCGGATTGACGGAAAACGACGGCGTTTTCTCTTGATGAAATGGACAACAGCCCATCCAATTCGCGCCCTTTTTCTTGAGTGGCGCGTAAGGTTCGATAATCCGCACCAAATCGGCGCGGGTCTTTAAGTCGTCAATGAAATGTTGCGGGTAGAGCATTAAACGGTTTGCAGAAATTGTAGAAAATCATTCGGCGAATAAATTTTTACGGAAGCGTTTTTATAATCTTTCGTGTTGTGCGTTACAATCGCATCGAGATTTTCCGATTAGCGTATTCGTGTTGCACGGCATCTTCGTAATCATTAAATCTGAGCAAAAGAGCATCTTGAAAAATACGATTGTCGCATTTAGTGATTTGGACGAGTTTCAAAAGTTCTTCAATTGCAGCAAATGCAACTGTTTTGTCTTTTTCTTTTCTCGTTGTGTAAAAGACATTAATTGGCGTTATTGCCGAAACGAATGCGTCAAAATCGCCATTCGGAAGTTTGACAAAAATTTTGTTCGCTTCGACAAAGAATGGCTGTCGAGCCAAAACAAAATCTAAAACGACATTCGTGTCTAGCAAGATGCGCACTATTTATATTTCTCCGCCAAATAATTCGTGTAATCTTCTTCCGTTTCTTCATCGGTCGGCGGTGTTTTTCCTTCGACGGCGGCGATTCCGCGTAATCTATCAACTGCTCTTTTTCTTTCTTCCAGATTGATTTTTCTACCGTTTTCGTTTAAATCTTCGCGCACGCTTCGAGAAATTCTTTCGATAATCTCGACTCGTTCGGCAATCGGCAAATGAATTATTTGTTCAATCAGTTCAATTTGCATATTGGCTCTCCAAAACTAAATTACAAAACAAAAATTATTGTTTCAATTCAGCTATTGTAGCACCTTGCCCGCCTTGGTCGGGAGGCGCGAAATTGTAACGTGCGACGTGCGGATGTCCTTTGAGAAAATGATGCACGAAGTTCTTTAACGCGCCTGTGCCGAAGCCGTGAATGATGCGGATTTGCGGCAGCGCGGCGAGATAGGCTTCGTCGAGAAAGCGGTCAATTTCGTATTCGGCGTCGCTGGTCGTGCGTCCGATGAGATTGAGTTCGGCGTTTAAATCCGCGGTGTCGAGACGCAGATTTGAATTTTTCGCTTGGGCTTGAAGTTTTTCGCCGCGGGTCTGTTTGCCCGATTCGGTCGAATTGTCGAATTGAACGGCGACGGTTTGCAGATTAGATAATTTCTCGCGCAGACGCATCGCGCCGACGAGGACTTCCGCCGAATCTTTATCAATTTTTTCGATTGTGCCGATGCTGCCGAAACTCGTGCGGACTTTCGCGCCGACGACAATCGGCGCGTCGGTCGTTTGTACTACAGAACCGGATGATTCAGACTGGCGATTAAATGCCGAACGCTGATTGCCCGTTTGAACCTGCGACAAAACGGCGCGGTTCAACTCGGCTTTTCGTGCCAGCCGTTCCTTGTCGAGTTTAGCTCTTAAAGCTTTGTCTTCGATGGAATTGATAAAGGCTTTCGATTGTTTTTCAAAGCCTTCGACGGTTTCCGCCAATTGCGTTTCAAATTCTCGGCGGCGTTCCTTTTCGCGCTTCTTTGCTTCGATTTCGAGCGTCGCGTACTTGTAGGCGACGGCTTCGCGTTCCTCTTCCAGAGCCTTTCGCAAATCAATCGCGTTGGTCGTTTCCGCTTGCAGATTTTTCAAATAATTTTCGGCGACCTGCGCGGAAATATCTAAATTTTGGCGAGCTGTTTCGATGACTTCATCGCGGATGCCGAACCGCCTGGCGATTTCGATTCCCGAAGACGCGCCCGCAAGTCCGACCAATAAACGATACGTCGGCTGCAGAGTTTTTTCGTTGAATTCGACCGAAGCGTTGATGATATTTTCGTCGTTCGCGGCGTAGATTTTTAAGCCTCTGTAATGCGTCGAAGCAACGACTTGCGCTCCGCATTTTCGGCGAAAATAATCAACAATCGCCACGCCCAACGCCGAACCTTCGTCCGGGTCTGTTCCCGTTCCGACTTCGTCGAGCAGAACGAGCGACGGCGAATGACAATCGCGCATCATTCCCGCGATATTTGAGATATGCGAGGAAAACGTCGAAAGATTTGCCGCCAAACTTTGATGGTCGCCGATGTCCGCCAGAACGGATTTGTAAAAGGGAATCGTCGCCGCTCGCGCCGGAACCGGCAAACCGGAAATCGCCATTAAACTTAAAAGTCCGGCGGTTTTCATCACTACCGTTTTGCCGCCCGCGTTTGCGCCGGAAATTATCATCACCGGGTTTTCTTTGGTTAACTGAAAGCTGACCGGAACGATTTCTTTTGTTTGGTCTTCGGTCTTCAGTCTTCGGTCTTCGGCTTTCAATCTGTGTTCATCTGTGTCTATCTGTGGTTTTAAATTTCTTTGATTTTGTTCGCGCAGATTTTCTTCCAACAGCGGGTGCCGAGCATCAATCAAATGCAAAGTTTCATCGCCGGAAATAGTCGGCACGACGGCATTAAACTTTCGCGCGAATTCGCTTTTTGCCTTGACGAAATCGAGTTCGCCAACGGCTTCGACCGCCAACTCGATGGAAGGCAAATTCTCGCGTAAATCTTCCGTGAGCGCGAATAAAATTCTGGCGACTTCGCGCTCTTCCTTGCCTTTTAGGTTTTGCAGTTCGTTGTTCGCTTCAATCGCTTCGAGCGGTTCAACGAAAACTGTCGCTCCGGACGACGAAAAACCGTGCGCCACGCCGTGAACTTTGCCGCGAAAATCGGCTTTGACAGGAATGACGAAACGCTCGTTCCTCTGCGTGACGATTTGGTCTTGAATCGCGTCGCCGGAATTTCTCATCAGGCTTTCCAGAGATTTTTGTAGCCGTCCGCGATGGCTGTTTATCTCGCGCCGCAGCCTGGCGAGTTCGGGCGAAGCAGAATCGTCAATCTCGCCGCCGGGCAGAAGTTTTTTGTTGATTCGCCCCAGAACATCGAACAGAGTTTTCGGTATATTTTCAACCGCCCGCCAAAGCGTCGGCGCGGCTTCGCGTTCGGGCGAGAGAACCGAGCGGGCGAAAAGTGCCTGGTTGCAAAGGCGTGTAATTTCAAGCAGGGAAATCGGGTCGAGCGTCGCACCCATGATTCGCAAAACGGCAATCGCGTCCGACGGGTCGGGGAGTTCGGAAAAACTCCAATTCACATCTCGCTGCGCGAGCGAAATCATCTCCGCAACGGCTTGCAAATGCGCATCGAGTTCCAAACGACTCGTCAGCGGATGCAAGTTGTCCAGCCGCGCTTCGCCCATCGTCGTCTGCGCGTGGCGGGCGACGAGCGCGAGCAGTTTTCCGTATTCTAAAGTTGTTAGCGATTGCATATTTTCAACAAAACGAAAGGTCGTACAATAAAATTGGGAAATGGTAATTTATGAGATTTTACCGATTGGCTTACTCGTCATAGATTTAATAATTAAAAAATCTTTTTCAAATCATTAAGCTGCTAATGTCACAATCATCAATCAACTTTTCCAACTCCTTCGGCAGATTTTCAATCGGCGATTCGCCTTTATCTACAGTCATAAATTTCAACAAAACTTCTTCTACCTTCGGAAATTTGCTTAATCTTAAAATTTCTTCTCGATGCTTTCTTAAAAAAATTAATGCCTCCTCAAATTGCATTGTTCTCCTTTCGGATTCGCTCACTGACAACAACAGAAATGTAGTTTCAAAAACTTCTATTCCTTCAGGAGCATCGTCAGCTAATTTGCGTTTTATCTCTTCCGGCAATTCGAGTATTCCGTCATATATGATTTGCTGTCGGTCGAAAGTTGTCTGACTCAAAAACAGTTTCGCATCAAAATTTATTCCGTTGGCTTGCAATGTGCAACTGGGACGCTGAACAAGTTTAGGATTGTTATACCAATAATCTTCTTCCACAATTTTATAAAAGATTTAAACTTTCAATAATTTGCGCTTGTTTTTGAAATCAAGTGTTTTCACGCTACAACTTCAACGCCTTTCCAAAACGCGACGTAATTTTCAATCTCTTTGGCTTCCGTTTTCGCTGACGGGTAGAACCAAGCCGCGTCTTTGTTCGTTTCGCCGCCAGCCACGACATCGTAATAACTCGCCGTTCCTTTCCAGCCGCAAACCGTGTGCGTTTCGCTTGCTTGAAAATACTCCTTGTTTATCGCGTCGGCGGGAAAATAATGATTTCCGTCAACTACAACTGTTTTATCGCTTTCGGCTAAAACCGCGCCGTTCCAAATTGCTTTCATAAATTTTCTCCTTCAAATTAATTCATCGCCAGAAACCTTTCGCGGATTTCCGGTGTCGGCATCATACACGCTTCTTGTTTGCCGAACATTTTGTAACGATATTTGGCAAACAATTTATAAAAAACATCTCTGACAAATGCTGGAACAATTGAAAATCCGTAAAAATAACGCCACGCGCCTTTGAGTTTTCTGGCGATTCGCAGCGCGGCGGTCGTGCGGATGTAAGCCTTGCCGTCTTCAATCAGGACGACCGAATCGGTGACGGTTTTATCAACGCCGTGTTCGCTCAATAATCTTTGCCCGATTTCCGATTGCAGCGGCGCAAACTTAAAATATTTTTCCGGGTCGCGGTCAATGATAAAATTCACCGAACCATTACAGAAATTACAAACTCCGTCAAAAAGAATAATTGCGCTCATAATAAATAATGGTAAATGTTTAGCGGCGAATGGTAAACGGTCGGAGGAGAAAGTTTCGCCGGTTCGCAAGTTTTTTACATCTGAAACAAATTCGTTTATACTGCGTAGAAATTCGGCAGTTCCGTTTTTACACAATTCTTTACAGCAAAATTTATGAAAAAATCTCTTTTGTGCTTTTCCGTCGCTCTTTTTGCGTTCGTCGTTCTGGTTGCAAATGTTCACGCGCAAAATCGTTCCGCTGCTTACGCGATTACAGGCGCGCAGATCGTGACGGTTTCGGGTCCGAACATCTCGCGCGGCACGGTCGTCGTGCGCGACGGTTTGATTGAAGCCGTCGGCGAAAATGTAAAAGTTCCGGCGGACGCGGTGGTGATTGACGGCGCGGGATTAACAATTTATCCCGGATTTTTCGACGCCAATACGAGTCTCGGACTCGCCGCGCCTGTCGCGCCGCAACCGCGTCCCGGCGGTCAAGGCGGCGGAGTGCAAGCGGCGCAAACGACGGCGCAGCCGCAATCAAACTCGAATTATCCTGACGGTCTTCAGCCGGAAGAATCGGCAATCGAACGACTCAAAGCGGGCGAAGCGCAATTTGAAACAAACCGCAACGCCGGATTTACCACTGTTTTAACGGTCTCGCGCGAAGGCGTTTTCAACGGTCAATCAGCCGTCATCAATCTCGCGGGCGAATCGGTTTCGGAAATGATAATCCGCCCAGCGTTTGCCGAACATTTCTCATTCGTTACGCTGCGCTCCGGTCAATATCCGACATCGTTGATGGGAACTTTTTCCGCGCTCCGGCAGATGCTTCTGGACGCACAGCGGCTTCAGGAAAACCGCAAAGCATACGACAAAAATCCGCGCGGAATGAAACGACCCGAAACTGACAAGTCGCTCGACGCGCTATTGCCGGTTTTGAATCGCCAGATGCCGATTGTCTTTAACGCGAACACGGAAATCGAAATCATCCGCGCACTCGATATGGCGAGAGAATTTAACTTGAACGCGATTATTTCCGGCGGGCAGGAAGCGGGAAAAGTTGCCGGAAGATTGAAAGCGCAGAATGTCCCCGTTTTTCTTTCCTTAAATTTTCCGAAACGCACGACAACCGCTTCGCCCGAAGCTGACGCGGAAAGTCTTGAACTTCTGCGCCGACGGGCAGACACTCCGAAAACCGCCGGGCGATTGGCAACTGCCGGAGTAAGATTCGCTTTTCAGTCGGGCGGAATGACGAGCATCAGCGACTTTACAACGAACGCCAACAAAGCCGTCGAAAACGGTTTGTCGAAAGACGCGGCTGTCAGAGCAATGACTTTATCGGCGGCGGAAATTCTCGGCGTTGCTGACCGCCTTGGCTCAATCGAAAAAGGCAAGATTGCCAATTTAACCGTTTCGCGCGGCGACGTTTTCGCCAAAGATAAAACAATCACACACGTTTTCGTTGACGGCAAACTTTTCGAGCAGAAAGAAAAACCGAAAACCCCGACACCGACCACCGGCGGAACTCAACCGTCGGCGACTGCAGCCGTCGGCGGCAATTTTTCGATCACTATCGAAATTCCCGGACAAGCTCTCTCCGGGACTTTGAGCTTAACGCAGCAAGGAGAAACTTTAACCGGAAATCTTCAGACGCAGCTTGGAACTACTCCGATTAAAGACGGCAAAGTAACGGTGGAAGGTTTCACCTTTACGACGACCGTTGAATTCGGCGGTTCGACCTTTGATTTATTCGTCAGCGGACGAGTAACGGGCAATGAAATTAGCGGAACGATGACGAGTCCGCAGGGCGCGATTCCGTTTAGAGGAACGAAAACTCCATAAGGAACGCTGACATCTTGTCATCATCCGCTTGCCAGCAAGATGCTGGCGTTTCAACAAAAAGGCAAAAATAAGTTAGAGATTTTATATTTCCGATTTTTCGGAGCAAAAGAAAAATGAAAAAAGTAACAGTTTTTTTATTGTTAGTTTCAATAAATTTGATTTCACTAAAACTTGTGTCGGCGCAGTCTAAAAACGAAGTTTTAATCAGCAATGCGACCGTGATGACCGCCGCTAAAGGTACATTGGTAAATACGGATATTCTCATCAAAGACGGCAAAATCACGCGCATCGGCAAAAATTTGAAAGCGTCGTCAAACGCGCAGACGATTGACGGAACCGGCAAGTTCGTCACGCCCGGCATCATTGATTGCCACTCGCACACGATGATGGACGCGGTCAACGAATTTTCCTACTCGGTGACTTCGATGACGCGCATCCGCGACGTTTTAAATCCGACCGACATTGCGATTTATCGCGGTTTGGCGGGCGGCGTGACGGCGGCGAATTTGCTGCACGGTTCGGCGAACGCCATCGGCGGGCAAAACTCCACGGTCAAGTTCAAATACGGGAAACCGGTTGAAGATTTCGTCATCTCGGACGCGCCCCCGGGAATAAAATTCGCGCTCGGCGAAAATCCGAAACGCACGAATTTCAACCCGACACCCGGCGCGGTTCCGCGCTATCCGCGAACGAGAATGGGCGTGATGGAAGTCATCCGCGACGCGTTCGTGCGGGCGCGTGATTATAAAAAAGAATGGGACGAGTTTCGCGCCAAAAAATCAAATGTTCAGCCGCGACGCGATTTGGAATTAGAACCGCTCGTCGAAGTCATCGAAGGCAAACGCTTGGTTCACGCTCACGGTTATCGCTCGGACGAACATTTGAATCTTCTGCTTATCGCCGACGAATTCGGTTTCAAAGTCGCCACTCTGCAGCACGCGCTCGAAGCATATAAAATCGCGCCGGAAATCGCCAAACGCGGAACGGGCGCTTCGATTTTCGCCGACAGTTGGAGCTACAAATTAGAGGCTTACGATTCGATTCCGTATAACGGCTATATTCTCTGGAAAAACGGCGTGAATGTCTCGATAAACTCCGACTCGAACGAGCGGATGCGCCGTTTGAATCTCGACGCGGCGAAGATGATGAAATACGGCGGCGTGCCGGAAGAAGATTCGTTAAAGATGATTACGCTCAATCCGGCGAAACAGCTTGGGATCGATAAACGAACCGGCTCGATTGAAGTCGGCAAAGACGCAGACATCGTGATTTGGACGGCGCATCCGTTCAGCGTTTATGCGAGACCGGAAATAACGATGATTGAAGGCGAAGTTTATTTCGACCGCGGCAAAGATTTAACGCGCCGCGCGGAACTTCAAAAAGAGCGCGAGACTTTGGAAAAATTAGACGTGAACCGTCCGCCCGGCAGCGGCGGAACGCCGCCCGCGAGACCGAGCGAATATCGGCAGGAAGATTTAGACGAAGCCGACGGAGGGAACCATTAATGAAATTACGAATTACGAATTACGAATTACGAATTATGAAATCAGTTTTGAATCTGTGTTTCTCCGTCATCATCTGCGGTTTAATTTCTTCCGTTTTCGCGCAGAGCGACGGCTCACAGCAAAATCAAACGGGTAGGGCGGGAACTTTTGCGATTACTAACGCGCGAATCGTCACGGTTTCCGGCGCGGTTATCGAGAATGGAACGGTTGTTATCAGCAACGGTAAAATCGCGGCGGTCGGCGCGAATGTTTCCGTGCCGGGCGGGGCGGAAATAATTGACGCCAAAGGTTTGAGCGTTTATCCGGGAATGATTGATGCGGGAACGAATATGGGCTTGGCGGAAATCGGCGGCGGCGCGCCCGCGACGATTGATGTTGCCGAAACCGGCGATATAAACTCGAACGCCAAAGCGATTACGGCGATCAATCCGCACTCGTCGCACGTTAACGTCACGCGCGTTAACGGCATTACCACCGTACTTTCGATTCCGCAAGGCGGTATCATTTCCGGTCAGGCGGCGGTTATTAATCTGAACGGTTCGACGCAGGCGGAATTGGCAATTGTGCCGACGTTCGGTTTGGTCATAAATTTTCCGCGCATCGCGCTCGGCGGCGGCGGTTTTAATCCGTTCGCGCAAGCCGCGCCGATTGATTTCAGCGAAGCCGTTAAAAGACGCGACCAACGAATCGAAGATTTGAAAAAACTTTTTCGTGATGCGGAAAACTATGCAAAAGCCCAGGACGCTTATGCGAAAGATAAAAATTTGCCCGCACCGCCAGTTGATTTGAAAATGGCTGCTCTCGCTCCGTATGCACGCGGCGAAAAGCCGATTATCTTTACGGCGGAACGTGAACGCGACATTCGCGGCGCGGCACGATTCGTCGCCGATACGAAGGTCAAAGGAATAATAATGGGCGGACAGGAGGCGTGGAAAGCGGCGGATGAACTCAAGAAAAATAACATCGCGGTAATTTATACAAACATTCACAATCTTCCTGTGCGCGACGACGATGCTTACGATTTTCTGTTTGAAGCGCCGGCAAAATTGCAGCAAGCAGGTGTGAAATTTTGCATTTCGACCGGCGACGGCGGCGCGGAAGTGCGCGATTTGCCCTATCACGCCGGACTCGCTTCGGCTTACGGTTTATCGAAAGACGAAGCGTTAAAATCCGTTACGCTTTATCCGGCGCAAATTTTAGGTTTGGGCAATCAACTCGGCTCGATTGATCAAGGAAAAATCGCCAATATCGTCGTCACCGACGGCGATATTTTAGAGCCGCGAACAAACATTAAATATCTTTTCATCAACGGCAGATTGTTGCCTTTGACGAGCCGTCACACGGAGCTTTACGAGAGCTTTAAAGATAGAAAATAAAACGCTGCAGATTATTGGTGAAAGATTAAATTGAAATATTCGGCGTTTTGAGTCTCGCTTTCAGGAAATACGGTCGGCAAACTTAAACTTGCACCGAAGCGAGACTCAAAACGCCTTGTAAAATTATCGAAACTTCAACTGCAAAGTTCCATTGTTTCGTGTTTTGAAGTTCCTATATTCACGGGTTTTCACGATTAAAATTCACCGCCTCAAATTCGCTCTCACGGTGTTCACCGGCAAAATCATAAAGCGTGACGCGCCCGTTTCTTAAAACTTCCCTGACGCGAAAGGTTCTTTCCTCGCGGCTTTTGCCGGGCATTACCTCGGCGCGAAACGTGATCGGCATTTCGGGTCTCGCCCAAACGCTTTCCGCAATTATTCTGCGATAAAAATTTCTGAAAAAACTCATTTTAATCGTGCAAATCTTCTTTTTTCTTATGTTTCGTTTTGCGCCGAGCCGGGTTTGCCTTTTCCGCGGGCTTATCGCTGCCGAATTTTTGACTCGGCGGAGCGGTCGGTTTGCGGATTGAATCGAATACGGGACGTTCCGGTTTTTTCCTTTTTCTTTCTTTCATAGCGGCGCGCGAAAATAGATTTTGTCATAAGTTATCATAAATTCACACGAACATTTTGTTAATTCGGTTAGTGACGCTCACCCCGCATTTCATAAATTATCGGCGACGGTTAGGAAAAGCGTTCGTTTCATACGATTGAAAAACTCATCAAAATTCCGAAGTCTCGTCGGCAAATTTCTACTATTGACATCTGCGGCGGAAAATTTCACTATAAATACGATTTAACCATTCGGAACTTTCCTGAGCGAAAGAATTAAAAGTTCAACAATTATGGGAGGCAAAGTTTGAACGGGCGACCCGGTAACGAATATCCAATCCAAAGATTACCCGCCAAAAAAATCGGGCGCGTCCCGGCTCAACCGTTTCGCCGTCCGTTCTGGCTTCCCGCGTCAAGTTATTACTTTTTAGCGATGGCGTTGACGATTGCCTTCTTCTTTCTCGTCTGGGGGATTTTTCACGAAGGCGACGAAGAAACGCCGTGGATGGTGGCGGGCATCGGGGCGAGTGTCGTGCTGGGAAGTGCCGTCGTCGTGCGTGAAATTTTTCTTAGAAAAGCCAGACGGCGGTATCTTTTAATTGAAAGAAATCTTGACCTCAATGTGAAAAAAAATCCGCTGTCGCTGCGTCTCGGAAAAGAGGAAAACAAACTCAGTTTGGAAAGAAACGCGGCAATCGTCAAAGACATTCAAAAAAAGAGCGAAGCGGTGGGCATTTTGGGAAAAGTTGCAAACAAACATTTGGAGGTTTTTGAAATCTGCGCCGGGTATCTTTCGATAACGGAAAAGCAGATGAAAACAGTCGGAGTCGGCTCGCCGCGCATCGCCGGATTGCGGCGCGGGCGCGAAATAGTCACTGAGATTCATCACCGTCATTTATTGAATTGGGCGGAAATCGAAACGCGGGCGTTAACGCAAAAAGCCGGAAATTATGTTACAATTTCCGAAAAATTGAATGCCGCGCAAGAGGCTTTGAATGTTTTGGATTCGGCTTTGCGGTTTTATCCCGACGACCCGCAGTTGATCGAATCAGAAGCGGCGATAAAAGATTTCATCGCTTCGATAAAAATTTCGCACTGGATTGAGCAAGCCGAGCGGGCGGCATTTAAAGGCAACTATAAGCGTGCCGTTAGCCTCTATCGGGATGCGCTGTTTTTTCTCGCTCGGGAAGCGGTCAAGACCGAAGAACGCGAAGCGATAGCCGAAAAAATAAATTCAGAAATAGAATCTTTGCGAGAACTTGCGGCGAAAAAAGAAATTTACAAGGGAAATGTCAAAAAGCTAAAAGATGATTAGTCAGAAATGTCCGAGATGCGCCAGTAAACGAGTCAGACGCGGTTATCGCCCGACGTCCTTTTTCTCAAAAATTTTCTTTCGATATAATTTATTGTGCGATAACTGCAACTGGGAATTTAAAGGCTTTGCCGTTCCGGGAACGGTAACGACTAAGCCGACGAAAAATCCTAAAAAGCAAGCCTCGTCAAAAGGTGAAGATAAAGCTCGCGCCTCGTAAATTAAAGGAAAGTAGAAACAGATTTCCAGAATTAAATCATCAAACGCCAAAGCGAGAAATTAATCTCAAATAGCGAGCTGCAATAATGAACCGGGCGGCAACATACATTTTACGAAGCCGCAACGTAAATTTCATACAACGCTTTGCAATCATCCGCGTTGAAGTTGCCGGAAATTACTTTATGTAACTTGACACGAGTAGTAATTGATTTAATGAAAAGTCGCAAGTTTTATCTTTTCTCATACGTTTTACTTTGTATCATCTTACGGCAAGGCTCGATTTCGGCTCAAACACCGACACCTGAACTAATCCCAGCCGACAACTCTTCGGAAATACTCGAAACTGACGTAAATCTCATTCATTTCGGTGATTTAGTTGACGTTGACGTAATCGGCAGCATCGAATACGACTGGCGCGGAACGCTCAACCCGGAAGGCTTTCTCGACGGCATTGATTACGCCGAAAACCCGATTTACGCTTTGTGCCGCAGCGAAAAAAAAGTCGCCGAAGAAGTCGGCAAAGCCTACGCGAAAATTTTGCGTGAGCCGAAAGTGGTCGTCAAAATTCTTGATCGTTCGAATCGTCCGCTGTCTTTTCTCTACGGCGCAATCAAAACTCCGCAACGTTTCCAGATAATGCGTCCGATTTCTCTGAACGAGTTGCTTATCGTCTCCGGCGGTTTGACGGAAAAAGCGAGCGGCGAGATACAGATTTTTCGCCCGCGCCAATTAAATTGCCGGTCCGAAGCGGAAAATAAATCCCTCATATCCAGCGGTAAAAGAGAAAGTCAAGAAAGATACGTCGCGGCGAGTCAAAGCGATGCGGCAAATTATATCAATATCAAAATAAGCGATTTACTCGGCGGGAAAACACAAGCTAATCCGCGTATATTAAGTGGGGATGTCGTGACGGTTCTCGAAGCCGATTCGATTTACGTCATCGGCGGCGTACAGAATCCGAAGCAGATTTCTTCGCGGGCGCAGATTACGCTCAGCCGCGCCGTCGCCGCTGCCGGCGGCGCGACGAAAAACGCCGAGATCAAAAAGGTGACTGTTTATCGGCGCGAAGCGGGCGAGACGAAAATAATTGAAACCGATTTGGAAAAAATAAAAGCGGGCGTAGCCGAAGACTTAGTTTTGCGGGCTTTCGATATCGTCGAGATAGCGCAAACGGGGCGCGAAAAAACGAAATTTTCTCCCGTTCTTAAAATCACCGAATCAAGCGAGAAAAAACCGATGAATCTTCCTTTGCGAGTGATTGATTAATATAATTTCAAGTTTTTGATTGTGAAAAACTGAAAAATTTGCTATGTATAAAAGGCTAGACCTCGACGGATTTAGAAATTACACACAAGAATTATGACAGGAAAACAGAGTAGATATAACCGCCGCACGATTGCGGTTTTTTGGCTGGCATTGGTTGTCGTCATCATCGGAGTTTTGATTTATTTAGAGCAGATCGCTTTTTTATACGTTTTGACCACGCTTTCGCTGGTGATTTTGCTTTTGATTATCGCGTTCTCGGATTTGGAAAATGTCGGCAGAGACAACGTTGGCGGATTTGAAGGTAAAGAAGGGAATTTATAAAGTTTGATGTTTAAGACATTTAAAGTTTTTTCGGTTTGGCTGCTGTTGTTGAGTTTTTCTCTTCAAGCGACGGCTTACGAAACGCAGTTTGCTGACAGCGGCGAAACGATGCGTTTGCATTGGAATACTAAACTGATTCCGATTGCGTTTTCAACTTCTCTGATCAAACCGAATCTCTTTATTAGACCGGACAGCGACATTCAGGGCGCGATTGAGAGAAGTTTGGAAACGTGGGAAAACGCCGCCCACGTAAAATTCCAAGTTTCCTGGACAGACAAACAAAGCGTCAGTCCGACCGGGAAATCCGGCGACGGCGCGAGTTTGGTGACGATAGCTCAAACGCCCGAAAACCTTCTTCTGTTTGGCGGCGACGAGAATGTTGTTTCCGCCCGCACCCGAATTTTTTTCAATCGCAAAGGCTTTATCACCGAAGCCGACATCGTTCTAAATCCTTACGAACAATTTTCCACCGACGGCTCGTTCGGAAGTTTTGATTTCGAAGCGACGCTGACACACGAAATCGGACACCTGCTCGGTCTTGACCATTCTTCCGTGACGGGAGCGACGATGCACGAACATCAAGGCAGAAACGGCGTTTACAATCTGCCAAGCTACAGTTCGCGCACGTTAGCCGAAGACGACATCGCCGGAATCCGCGCTCTCTATGGCGCGAAACTATCTGAAGAAGATTGCTGTGGAACAGTCACTGGCAAACTGCTGCAAGCGAACGGCAGAACGGCGAGGGATTTTCAAGTATGGGCGGAAGAGGCGGAGAGCGGACGCGTCGCCGCCGGAGTTTTAAGTAACGCCGATGGTTTTTACCGTATCGAAGGCTTACGAAGCGGGCAGTATAAAGTTTACGCGCAGGATTTCGGAAAAATTTTGGGCAAATCCTTTTCGGTTGAAGAACTCGGCGAAGTCAGCATCGCTCGCGGAAAAATTCAAACTTTATCCAAAAAATTAAAATCCGCGACGAAAGATTTCGATCTTCGTTATGTCGGGTTCAACGGGCAGGTTTCCGAATTAGCCGTGCCGGTTAACGGCGGAAAATCATATATGATTTACGTCGGCGGCGTAAATCTCGATTCGGCTAATATAGCAATCGGTTTTAACTCGCCATATATCAGCGTCACTCCAAGAAGTCTAACCAATCATAAATACGGCGCGGACGTTTCGGTCATCAGTTTTGAGATAAACGTCGCTAGTGAGATTCCGCTCGGCGAGTATAGTTTCTTCGTCAAATCAAAAGGCACGGAGACGGAGTTTGCCGTCGGAAGTTTGACGGTTGAAACATTCGTCAATGCTTGGAATAGCCATCGTTTGTTGCCTCTTGACTAGCCGTAAAAACATATAATTTAAATTTGCAATTCCATTTTTTATGTGCATAATCTATAAATGTTCACCTCCCCGGTGAACATTTGGTCACGAGGGGTGAGGACTTGTGACCTGGGGGCGACGGTGTGGGAGACGTTGCCCCTTTAATCTTTTAAACCGAATCCTAATTTCTCTTAATTATTTGGTTGCTCAGCGATATATTCGGACTTGACCTAAAAGTTAATAAGCGTAGAATTTATCTGTTATCGAAATTACAAAATGTCAAAGTAAATTTCCGATATTTGTGTCGGCAACAGAACAAAAAGTTAAATCATAAATTGACCGCAGGCGGGAAGAAAACCATCTGGCGGTTTTTTATTATTTAAACGCAATACTCAAGTTTATGGAAGGGACAAAGCACATTATGACAGATGGTTCATTTAAGAAGTGGCTCTACAAAGGCATCAGGGAGATTGAAGGTCCGCACGAAAAAGAGGGGAGTCATCCGCAACATCCGTGGTGGAAAGTAATGTGTCTGACGGGCGTTGATTACTTCTCGACGCTCGGTTATCAACCCGGAATCGCTTTTCTCGCGGCGGGCGCGTTGTCGCCTTTAGCAACCTGTGTGCTGGTTTTGCTGACGCTTTTCGGCGCGCTGCCGATGTATAAGCGCGTGGCGGAAGAAAGCCCGCACGGCGACGGCTCAATTTCGATGCTTGAACATCTGCTTTCGCGCTGGAAGGGAAAAATGTTCGTGCTGGCTTTGCTCGGTTTCGTCGCCACGAGCTTTATCATTACCATTACGCTTTCCGCCGCCGACGCGACCGCGCATCTTATCGAGAATCCGTTTGTCGAACATCATTTGAAATTCCTTCATCACGAAATTATCGTGACGCTGGTTTTAATCGGTTTTCTGGGCGCGGTTTTCTTAAAAGGATTCAACGAAGCAATCGGCATCGCCGTCGGGATTGTCGTCGTTTATTTGTTTTTGAACATCGTCGTTATTATCACAGGGTTACACCAAATTTTCGCGGTTCAACCGGAGACTTTGTCGAATTGGAGCGCGGCATTGTGGGCGCATCCTGATGTCGGCGGCAGCGTCACGGCGATAATTATCGGCGCGCTTCTTCTTTTTCCAAAACTGGCGCTCGGTTTGTCAGGTTTTGAAACCGGCGTGGTCGTGATGCCTTTAATTAAAAGCGACGAAAAAATTTCGCACGCTGAAAAAGTCTCGATTCACGCTTCGAGACTGCCCGATGTCGAGCCGACAGAAGACCAGCGGAGACATCTCGAAGGACGCATTCACAACGGTAAAAAACTTCTCAGCGGCGCGGCTTTGATTATGAGCGTGATGCTTATCGGCAGCAGCATTATCACGACGATGCTGATTCCGGCGGAGAAGTTTCAGTCTGGCGGCGAAGCCAGCGGACGCGCTTTATCGTATCTGGCGCATACTTACCGCGGCGAGCTTTTCGGAACGATTTACGACATCTCGACGATTCTGATTTTGTGGTTCGCGGGCGCGTCGGCGTTGGCAGGCTTACTCAATATCGTGCCGCGTTATCTGCCGCGTTACGGAATGGCTCCCGATTGGGCGCGGGCGACTCGTCCGCTAGTGCTTGTTTTTACGGCAATCGCTTTTGTGGTGACGATTCTTTTTGAGGCTGATGTTACCGCGCAGGGCGGAGCATACGCGACCGGCGTGTTGATGTTGATGACATCGGCTGCGGTGGCGGTGGCGATTTCAGCCAAGCAGAAAAAACAAAACAGATGGATCGGCTTTGCGATTATCGCACTCGTCTTCATTTATACGACCGTCGTTAATATGGTCGAACAGCCGAGCGGAATAAAAATCGCTTTGCTGTTTATTTTCGGAATCGTCATCACGTCGTTCGTCTCCAGAGCTTTACGGACGACTGAGGTTCGCGTCGAAGGGCTGGAATTTGACGAAAAGGCGAAAGAATTTATAGACGAAATGGCGCAGGGCGAAATTCGCATCGTCACGAACCGGCGCGAGACAGGTGATGTTGATGAGTATCGTTTTAAGGAACACGAAAAACGCGTGGACAATCATATTCCGTCAAGCGATCCGATTGTGTTTTATGAAATCGAACTCGGCGACGCTTCGGATTTCACGGGAAAATTATTTGTTCGCGGAGTTGATATTGACGGTTACAGAATTTTGCGAACCGTCGCGCCTGCCGTGCCGAATGCGATTGCCGCTTTGCTGCTCAATCTGCGCGATACGACCGGTAAAATTCCGCACGTTTATTTCGGTTGGAGCGAAGGCAATCCGATAGCTTACTTGATTCGCTATATTCTGTTCGGCGAAGGCGACACCGCGCCGGTCACGCGCGAGATTCTGCGTCAAGCCGAACACAACCCGGAACTGCGTCCGAGCGTTCACGTCGGCGGTTAGGAAAGGCAAAAGTAAAAAAATCGCTTCTGACAAACAAAAAATTTATTAAAGACGATTCTTTGCTTTTGCTTATTTTCTTTTACTTTTGCTCAATTTGGGGCAGCGGATTCATTTCCAGATAACAGGAGCGGCAGAAAACCGGACGACCTTGCGACGGATAAAAAGGAACGGTGGTGTAGCCGCTGCATTTAGCACAGTAAACAGCGACTTCGATTTTTTGTTTGATGCCCGTTTCGTTGGCGTTAATGATTGCGTTGAGCCGCTCGTTTTTGGCTTTCTTGCATTCTTTACAGCGTTTCGGCGGATTCTGCAAACCTTTATCGCGGAAGAACATTTGTTCGCCGACCGTCCAAACAAAATCATCCTCGCAATCAATGCAGGAAATGTTTATGTCCTCTAAATCCGGCTCGCTGGCGAAAGTCCTCTGGTTAAATTCTTTAAGATTGGTAGGCACTGCCTTTATCACCGATAATGTTCTTCCTTGAATACTGCTTTGAAAACGAGAAGCGTTAAAATAAATTTTTTTGGTAAAGTATCAATTCAATTTCACAACGCTCCGGTCAAACGTAAATTTTTAGCAAGTTCGAGTTGGGGATACTGATTATTTATAAGCTAAAATTTGAGATTGACTTTATTTGAAATTATAACTATCGCCTGATTGTGTCAAGTTTTGATAATCGAAGAATGATAATTGATTGACATTTTATTATAATTTTTGAAAAGTATGAACATTTTAGTTATCGGTTCGGGCGGGCGTGAACACGCGCTGTGCGCTGCTTTCCGGCAAAGCGGGAAGACCGCGCGAATCTTTTGCGCCGACGGCAACGCGGGAATTGCCGATATTGCCGAGCGCGTCAATATCAAGCCGGACAATATCAACGCGCTCGCGGATTTCGCGGTTGAAAATCAAATTGATTTAACATTCGTCGGCGGCGAAATCGCGCTCGCGCTCGGCATCGTTGACGAATTCGAACAGCGCGATTTGAAAATCATCGGCGCAAGCCGGGCGGCAACACGGCTTGAAGCCAGCAAATCATTTGCCAAAGATTTTATGCGGCGGCACAAAGTTCCGACCGCAGAATATGAAGTTGCCCATTCTCGGCAGGAAGCGATTGAAATCTTAAGAAACGGAAAATTCGGCGACGAAAATTATCCGGTCGTCGTTAAAGCCGACGGATTGGCGGCTGGCAAAGGCGTGGTTGTCGCCGGAAATCGCGCGGAAGCCGAACAAGCGATTTACGAACTCGAAAACACGGTCGGAAAAGATGCGGTTGAACGAATCGTTTTGGAAGAATGTTTGTTCGGCAAAGAAGTTTCGCTGATAATGTTCGCCGACGGCGTGAACTTCGCCCTTGCGCCGCCCGTGCGCGACCACAAACGCATTTTTGAATCGGACGCGGGCGCGAACACCGGCGGAATGGGAACGATTTCCGATGCGAGTCTTTTATCGAAAGAACAAACCGACCAAATCGTCGCGGAGATTATCGAGCCGACTCTGCGCGGCTGCCGTTCCGAAGGCTTTCCGTTTCGCGGAATTTTATTCCTCGGCTTGATGCTGACGAAAACGGGGGCGAAAGTTATTGAATACAACGCGCGTTTCGGCGACCCGGAGACGCAGGTGATTTTGGTTAAACTGAAAACTGATTTAGTCGAAATCTGTGAAGCGATTCTGAATCAAACACTCGACGAAATAAACATCGAATGGCAGACGGGAAGTTCGGCGTGCGTCGTTCTCGCCGCCAAAGGCTATCCGCAGTCCGCGCAAACCGGCGATGTTATTTATGGCTTGGAAAGAGAGTTTAAAGATGTGAAAATTTTCCATGCGGGAACGGCGAGAGATTTTGATGGCAATTATATCACGAACGGCGGACGGGTTCTGGGCGTGACGGCGAGCGCGGAAACTTTGGACGAAGCGATTGAAAAAGCGTATCGCGCCGTCGGCAAAATAATTTGGAGCGGAATGCAGTATCGCCGCGATATTGGAAAATAATTCTACAGTTAATAGTTTTTCAGAGCATTCAGGTAACTGTCGAAATTCGCCCGCATTTCCGTCAAAGAGTCGCCGCCGAATTTCTCGCGCATCGCGTTTGCCAGAACAATCGCCAACATCGCTTCGCCGATTACGCCCGCCGCCGGAACCGCCGTTACGTCCGAGCGTTCAAACGCCGCTAGGTCTTCCCGCTTAGTATCAATATCAATTGAGCGAAGCGGTTTTTTTAAGGTTGATATCGGTTTCAGATAACCGCGCACTCTCAATTCCTCGCCGTTGGTAATTCCGCCTTCGAGTCCGCCGGCGCGGTTTGAAGTTCTCTTAAAATTATCGTTTTCAAACGCGATTTCATCGTGAACTTTTGAACCTAACAACGAAGCATTTTCAACGCCGCTTCCGATTTCGACAGCTTTGACGGCTTGAATTGACATAAACGCCTGCGCGATGCGACCGTCGAGTTTTTCGTTCCAGGACGTGTGCGAGCCGAGACCGACGACGACGTTTTTCGCCACGACTTCAAAAATTCCGCCC
>Ga0136611_10000199_pt1 | contig 36654 bp, 32 predicted proteins | sample AntDrymUQ2232306_2_FD_106645 | JGI IMG/M metagenome (GOLD analysis project Ga0136611, IMG submission 106645) | Polar desert sand microbial communities from Dry Valleys, Antarctica - metaG UQ223 (23.06) | ecosystem: Environmental > Terrestrial > Soil > Desert | place: Antarctica: Dry Valley...
GCATTCCACTGGAACTCGTAAATTGCGCCATGGATCGACCAGCCTCTTTTTGCCTGCCCTATAAACGCGACAAGTGCTTCGAGCAGGCCACGAGACAACCATTCGTACGCGCCGGGCCCGGCGGCACTCGGTTTCTTGTCCTGAAAGCGGCGCGCGTACTCTTGCGTTGCGACCGAGCCGCGATTGAAATACACACAATGTGATTTGCCGGCTTCCGGCTCGGTGCGAACGTTGACTTTGATCTCGATTCGAGATTCCAGGGCAGCGGGCTGGCCGTACAGCGCGACCACGGTGTAGGCGTACTCTCTACCCGGCTTGGCGCTGTAGTCTGCCCACTGAAATGACTGAACCGGGTGGACGCGACTGGAAAATGTCTCGCCCAGTGCCGGATGCGGTTCCACAGACTCAAACGTCTTTATGCCCCGAAGCCAGACGGTATCGCCCTCTACCGAATCAAAACTTTGAAAGCCAAAGCCGCGAAATCCCTTACGTTTGGGTGCGGACAGGTCAAGGCCGAAAAACACCACGTGGGTGCCTGTGATTATGTTTACCGTAAGGCCTTTTTCTGTTTTGGTGTAACGCATGGAACCTCCGCTGTTCACGTTTTATACGTCCAGAACGGGTATTTGTCCATTTCATGAACGTACCAAGACCCTCGGCAAAAGCGTCAAGCGTGAAAAGCATTCCGGTGGGCCGCAATGCGTGACCTCGCGGTTCCGAAGTTTTGACTACCGGATTTTTCAACGTTTGTTGATGCGCTATAGATACCATAGCTAATGACGCTCGCAGAACATGCGCGCCAGCCACTTTTGATACTCAAACCGCGGGCATAACCCGCCCCGCCTCGATGGTGATTCGCCGCTGGCATCGCGACGCGATCGCCGGGTCGTGCGTCACCAGCACCAGCGTCGTTCCAAGCTCCTCGTTCAGCTCGAACATCAGCTTCATCACCGTCTCGCCGGTGGCGAAGTCGAGGCTGCCGGTCGGCTCGTCGGCCAGCAGCACGGCCGGTTTGACGACGAAGGCCCGCGCCAGCGCGACGCGTTGCTGCTCGCCGCCCGACAACACCTTCGGATAGTGGCCGAGTCGCTCGCCCAGGCCAACGCGTTTGAGCATCTCGGTCGCCAGCGCGCGCGCCTGCCGCACACTCGCAAGTTCGAGCGGCAGCATGACGTTTTCCAGCGCCGTCAGATTGCCCATGAGCTGAAAACTCTGGAATACGAAGCCGACTTTTTGCGCCCGCAGCGCGGCGCGTTCGTCCTCGCTGACCGCGAAAAGGTCCTGGCCCGCCAGGCGCACCGTTCCCTGGGTCGGCGTGTCGAGGCCGGCGACGATCGACAGCAGCGTGCTTTTGCCGGAGCCTGACGCGCCGACAATGGCGGCCGTTTCGCGCGGCTGCAACACAAAATCGATATCGCGCAAAATGACCAATGTGCCGGTCGAGTCGGTAACCGACTTGAAAACATGCTCGACGGAAACAATTGGGGAACTGACCAACTCCAAGCTTTCGGACGCTTTCAATGCGTCGCCATTCTTCCGAACCAGTGATTCAACCATGTCATCCTTGTCAAAAAACATCATTTTCGCCGTCGCCGACTGTAGCAAGGCCGGGGCGCCAGCGCGCCTTGGCTGGTCGAAATCCCTTGCCGCCGTCGTCGTGGCTGCGCTGGCGGCTATTCCCGGCCCGCCCCATGCGCAAACGCAGCCCCAGGCCAAAACCACGGCGGCTTCGACGGTGCTGGTTGTCGGTGACTCGCTGAGCGCCGAATACGGCCTGCGGCGGGGTACCGGCTGGGTTCCGTTGCTCGAAAAAAAGCTTGCCGCCGAGAAAATCCCGGCCCGTGTCGTCAACGCCAGCATCAGCGGCGACACCACCTCGGGCGGGCGCTCGCGCCTTCCGGCGCTGCTGGAGCGGCACAAGCCCGACACGGTGGTCATCGAACTCGGCGGCAATGACGCGCTGCGCGGACTGCCGCTGGAGATGACCGAAAAAAACCTCGCTGCGATGGCGCAGGCGGCAAAGAAAGCCGGCGCCCGGGTGCTGCTCGTCGGCATGCAAGTGCCGCCCAATTACGGCGGCGCTTACGGCACGGCGTTTTCAAAGCTTTTTACGACGGTGTCAAAAGCCGAAAAAGTGGCGCTTGTGCCTTTTTTCCTCCAGGGCGTTGCCGACGGCGATGGCGCGGCAGCCAACTTCCAGGCCGACCGCATTCATCCGAACGAGCAGTCGCAGGCAAAAATGCTGGCCAATGTCTGGCCGACCCTGAAAACGCTCGTCCAGTGAGCATTGCACGCGTTTCAGCATCCGACGCGCTCAGCCGGCTAAGCGGCTTTTCCGATGTGATCGACGCCAGAAGCGAAGGCGAATACGCCGACGATCACCTGCCGGGCGCCGTCAACTGGCCGAGCCTGCGCGATGACGAGCGGAAAATCGTCGGCACGCAGTACAAGCAGATCAGCCAGTTCGAGGCCAAGAAGCTCGGCGCGGCGCTGGTCGCGAAAAACATCGCTGAACACATCCGGCAGGGTGTGCTGAACAAGCCGAAAGAATGGGAGCCGCTGGTTTACTGCTGGCGCGGTGGCAAGCGCAGCGGCGCGCTGGCGCTGGTGCTCGATCAGATCGGCTTCAAGGTCACGCTGGTCGATGGCGGCTACAAGGCGTTTCGCGCCGCCCTGGTTGAGGACCTGCCGGTGTTGGCGGCGCGCCAGCACTACCGCGTCGTCTGCGGCCCGACCGGCTCGGGCAAGACCCGGCTGCTGCAGGCGCTGGCCGCTCTGGGTGCGCAGGTGCTCGATCTGGAAGCGCTGGCGTGCCACCGCAGTTCGGTACTGGGTGTGATTCCGGGCCAGGCACAGCCGAGTCAGAAAGCATTCGACAGCCGCGTCTGGACGGCGTTGCGCGGCTTCGACGCGGCGCGGCCGGTTTATGTCGAAAGCGAAAGCAAAAAAGTTGGAAACGTCGCGGTGCCGGAAGGGCTGATCACGGCGATGCGCGCCAGTCCGTGCCTGAATCTGGCGCTGCCCGAGGACGAACGCGTTGCCTTGCTGCTCGAAGACTATGATTTTTTCGTCCAGGACATCGAATTTTTCTGCGAACGGCTGGAGGCGTTGTCTGAAGCGCGCGGCAAGGCGGTGGTGGCCGACTGGCAGGCGCGCGCGCGCAGCGGTGACGTGGCGGCGGTTGTGGGCGAATTGCTGTACAGGCATTACGACCCGGTTTACCTGCAATCAATGCGCCGCAATTTCACGCAGTATGCGTCGGCGCGCGGTCTGGCGCCACGCGATCGCAGTGTGCCAGCCATGACCGAACTGGCGCAGTCGCTGCTGGCGAAGGCTTGAGGCATAAAAAATCCGGCATTGCCAGTGGCGGCGATGTCGGATTATTGCGTGGTTTCGCTATCAAAAAAGTAGCTGTTTGTGCACCTCCCTATTGCGCAAAAAGGCTTTTTTTCCTGAATTCAGGGAGGGGAGCCGGCGGGCGGTATGCCAAGCTGGGCTTCGCTCACGTTGTCCTGGTCCGGCACACCGTCACTGGGCACGTCACCGTCATCAGGCTTTCCTTCGCCCTTGCGCTTGAGCTTGTCTTCTTTCTTGCGTTTTTTAGCGAGCTCCTTTTGGCGCTTTTCATAGGAGTAGTTGGGAGTTGCCACAGCTTAGCTTTCGTGAATAAGTGAGCCTTACTGTAATGCATTGTCATCCGGCTTAAATCACAGCCTTTGCAGTGCCTGGGCGATGTCTTTCTGCAAATCAGCCGCCGCCTCCAGACCGACCGAAAAGCGCACCAAAATTCCCTTGAACGGCCAGGGCGTGACGATGCGCAGGGCAGGCATGTCATAGGGAACGCACAGGCTCATCGGGCCGGCCCAGCTGTAGCCCAGTTTAAAGAGCTGCAGGCTGTCGCAAAACCGGTCGATTCGCTCTTGTGTGAACTCGGGCCTGAACACGGCGCTGAACAGGCAGGCCGCGCCGGTGCAGTCGCGCTTCCAGGCCGCATGCCCCGGCGAATCGGGCAGGGCCGGATGCAGCACCGCGGCGATCTGCGGCTGGCCCTGCAGCCAGGCGGCCAACTGGCGGGCGCTGGCGTCCTGCGCGGCATAGCGTAGCCTCATGGTGCTCAGGCCGCGCAGCACCAGTTCGGCGTCGTTGCCGCCGACACCGTAGCCCAGACGCATGTGGCAGAAATGAACCCGCAGGTGCAGCGCCTGGCTGTTCGTCACGACCGAGCCCATCAACACGTCGGCGCCGCCGCTCGGGTATTTTGTCAGCGCCTGTACCGAGATGTCGGCGCCCAGCGTGAAGGCGTTGAAGGCCAGTCCGGCGCCCCAGGTGTTGTCGAGCGCAGTGACGACGCCTTTCGGATGGGCACTGCCAGGCGATGCGTTGTGCGCCCTGACGACGGCGACCAGCGCGGGCAGGTCGGGAAATTCCAGCGTGATCGAACCTGGCGCTTCAAGCCACACGAGGCGTGTTCTGACAGTGAGCCGGGCCGCCAGGTCGGCTGGATTCATGGCATCGTAAGACTGCCAGCCAACGCCCCAGGAAGCGAGTTCTGCCTGGGCAAAAGCCCTGTTCGGGCCATAAGCGTTGTCGGGAATCAACAACTCGTCGCCCGACTGTAAAAACGCCATGTCCACCAGCGTTACCGCAGCCAGTCCGCTAGGCGCGAGGGTGCAGAATTTGCCGCCTTCCAGCGTCGCGATCCGCGCTTCGAGCGTAAACGTGGTCGGCGTGCCGTGCAGGCCGTAGGTGTAGCCGGACTTCTGCTTCCAGTCGCGGGCGCGCAGCGCGGCAACGCTCGGGAAAATGATGGTCGATGCCTTGTGCACCGGCGGCGCGACGGCCTGGAATCCGGCCGGCGGCGTGTACGGGTGGTGAATCAGCTCGGTGGAAGGGTCGCTCATTCGCTGATATTAACGGCAGGGGGCGCTATTGCGCAGCGGCAAGGCCCTGCCTGTCATGCGAATGCTGGACTTTCCATTTGTCCATCAATTGCGCCGGCGTGAGCGCGTCGTAGCTCTCGAACGGCTGGTGTATCCACGGATTGGTCGGCAGCGCCTCGACCGAATAATCGGGCATGAAGGCCGACGCGCCCTTGGTCCAGATCACCGCGCTGCGCAGTTCGGTGATCGGCTGGTAGTTGCTTCGCAACTGCCCGATCACCGCCTTGAGCGTCAGTCCCGAGTCGGCCAGGTCATCGACCAGCAGCACCTTGCCGGCGATTTCGCCCTTGGGCGTCGTGATGAAGCGGGCGATGTCGAGCTCGCCCTGCACCGTGCCAGCGTCGGCCCGGTAAGAGCAGGTGGACATGATCGCCAGCGGTTTGCCAAAGATGCGCGAAAGGATGTCGCCCGGACGCATACCGCCGCGCGCGAGGCACAGGATGATGTCGAACTGCCAGCCCGATTGATGAATCTTGATTGCCAGTTTTTCGATCAGGCTGTGGTATTCGTCGTAACTGACATACAGGTGCTTGCCGTCTTCGGTCAACATGAGTTTGCTCCTGAATTAATAGCTGATCGCGCTGGTGGATAGCGCGTGAAAAGCGTTTTTCTCTTGAATTTTCGGCATCAGGCGGTGTACGGGTTGCGCAGCACGATGGTGTGGTCGCGGTCCGGGCTGGTCGAGACCATGTCGATCGCGACGCCGGCGATTTCCTCGATCCGCATGAGGTAATGCCGCGCCGCCGCCGGCAGGTCTCCGTACTGGGTCACGCCGACGGTGCTCTGGCTCCAGCCCGGCATGCTTTCGTAGATCGGCGTGCAGCCGGCGATGTCGTCGGCGCCCATCGGCAGGATGTCGGTGACGCGTCCGTCCAGTTCGTAACCAGTGCAGAGTTTGAGTTCTTCGATGCCGTCGAGCACGTCGAGCTTGGTGATGCACAGGCCCGACAGGCCATTGACCTGCGCCGAGCGCTTGAGCAGCGCGGCGTCGAACCAGCCGCAGCGCCGGTTGCGCCCGGTCGTCACGCCTTTTTCCGCGCCGACGGTGCTGAGATGGTAGCCGACCGTGCCCGGCGCTTCCCAATCGAGTTCGGTTGGGAAAGGCCCGCCGCCCACACGCGTGCAGTAGGCTTTGGTGATGCCCAGGATGTAATGCAGCATGCCCGGTCCGACGCCGGCGCCCGCCGACGCGTTGCCGGCGACGCAGTTGCTCGAGGTGACATACGGATAAGTGCCGTGATCGACATCGAGAAATGTGCCCTGCGCGCCTTCGAACAGCAGGTTGGCGCCAGCCCGATGCGCATCGTTAAGCTCGCGCGACACGTCGGCCATCATCGGCCGGAGCAGCGCGGCGTGGCGCATGGATTCGTCGAAGACCGTGTCGAAATCAACCGCCGGCGCGTTCAGGAATTCGGTCAGCACGAAATTGTGAAGTGTCAGCAATTCCCGCAGCTTTGCGGCGAACCGCTCGGGATGCTTGAGATCCTGCACCCGCAGCGCGCGGCGGGCGATCTTGTCTTCGTAGGCCGGGCCGATGCCGCGGCCGGTCGTGCCGATTTTTTCGGTACCGCCCTTTTCACGGTGGGCCTCGCGGGCGATATCGATCGCCGCGTGAAACGGCAGGATGAGCGGGCACGCTTCGCTGATGCGCAGCCGCGAACGCACCTCGACGCCGGCTTTTTCGAGTCCCTCGATTTCCTCGAACAGTTTGGCCGCCGACAGCACCACGCCGTTGCCGATGTAGCATTTCACGCCAGGCCGCATGATGCCGCTCGGAATCAGATGCAGTGCTGTCTTGACGCCGTTGATGACCAGCGTGTGGCCGGCATTGTGGCCGCCCTGGAAGCGCACCACACCCTGTGACATTTCGGTCAGCCAGTCGACCAGCTTGCCCTTGCCTTCATCGCCCCACTGGGTGCCCACGACCACGACGTTGCGGCCACCGGCCGCGCTTGCATTGTTTGTCATCTTCGCTTTTTGTTAAATAGCCAATGCGGGGTTGACGGGCACTTTACCCCAGCGCATTTATTGCGGAATCGACGCCGAGGCGGCCCGGCGCCGGACAATCCAACGCCCGCCGATTGCCGCGACCTCCCGGTCGCAGTCAAATTCATCGACCTCGTTTTCATGGCCCGGAAGCGCGCAGCTTACCGTTTCCCCGGCGGCCCGCAGGTCGGCAATGACGCCGTGCAGGGCCTCATCCTCGCCATCCCAGGGTGCATGGATGGCGGTACGCGGGGGCCGCGGCGGCAGCACGCCGACGAGTTCCTTCAAATCCAGGCTGAAACCGACCGCCGGCCGGTTGCGGCCGAAAACCGCGCCGACCTCGTCATAGCGTCCGCCGCGGGCCAGTTCGGCGCCTTGACCATAGATGGCAAAGCGGGTGCCACTGTAATAGGCGTAGCCGCGCAGATCGGCCAAGTCGAACCCGACCCTGACATCGCCCGAGCGGGCAACGCGCGACGCCAGCCACTTCAAATTTCGTAGCGCACTGTCAAGTGGCGGCGAACGCGGCAGGGCTTTTTCGGCTTCGACCAACACCTGATCGTCACCGTAGAGTCGCAACAATATCCGCAGCCCCGAGCGCGCTTCGGCCGGGATCCGATCTTTCAGGCAAGCAGTCAGGCTGTCCAGTTCGCTCGCATCTTTGGCGGCCAGCGCCGCATGAATCTGCGCCAGCATCCTGGCACTCAAGGTGGCGCCTGCCAGCAGACTGGAGACGATCCGCGCATCCGCCATGTCGACCACCAGATTCGTAACGCCAGCCAGTCGCAAGCCCTGCAGGGCAAGCAGCTGGGCTTCCAGGTCAGCTTCTAGTCCGGCGTGGCCATAGATTTCCGCACCGAACTGCAGCGGCTCCCGCGTCGCAAGCGGGCGGTCGGCGCGGGTGTGCAGCACCGGCCCGCAATAGCATAGACGCGCCACACCGCTGCGATTGAGAAGGTGCGCGTCGATGCGCGCAACCTGGGGCGTGGTATCGGCGCGCAGGCCCAACGTTCGACCCGACAACTGATCGACCAGCTTAAAGGTCTGCAGCCCGAGCGCCTCACCGGTACCAGTAAGAAGCGACTCCAGGTGTTCGAGCAGCGGCGGCATGACGAGTTCGTAGCCGTAAGCGCGTGCGGTGTCGAGAAACAGCCGGCGCAACTCCTCGATATGGCGCGCCTCGGAAGGCAGGACATCGGCAATTTGATCAGGCAATTGCCAGGATGACGACCAGGCGGGCATTATAAATTTCGCAGGCGGTTAAAAAAGGAATTTTACCGGGTAGGAATCGGTCGGCGCCAGCGACTCAGCCAGTGTGGCGCCAGAACGATCCCGGCGCAGCCAGAGAAGTCCTCTCCAGTGCGCGGAATTCGTATGGAAGCGGTTAGAGCGCTTCGGCCATAGCAAATTGCCGTCGAAGCTTCACCGTTTACCGGTTGCCGCTGCCGCGGTGCCTGGATTGCTTGCGTTGCCGCGCATGGCCTTGAAAAAGTCGGTCGAAGAATCAAGCACCATGACGTCGCTCTTCTTGCTGAAGGCGGACTTGTACGAGTCCAGGCTGCGGTAAAACTGGGCAAACTGCGGATCGCGGCCGAACGACTCGGCAAAAATCCGGGCGGCTTCGGCATCGCCCTCGCCCTTGACCTTCTGCGCCTCGCGGTAGGCGTTGGCGACGGTGACCTCGCGCTGCCGGTCGGCGTCGGCGCGGATTTTCTCTCCTTCGGCGGCGCCGGTCGAACGCAGTTCGTTGGCCACCCGCTGACGCTCGGCGACCATGCGCCGATAGACCGAATCGGTGATCGCTTCGACATAATCGACGCGCGTCAGGCGAACATCGACGACATCGATACCCCATGGTTTGGCGCCCTGCACCACCTGCAGCACTTCGCGCTTGACGTCAGCCATCAGCGCTTCACGCTTGAGCGACAGCAGGTCCTTAACCGTGCGCTTGTTGATTTCCTCCTGAAACGCGTTGCGCACGACCCGATTGAGCTGATTTGCGCCGGCTTTCTCGTCAAGCCCGACGACCCGGATGTACTCGGTCGGCTGCGTAATGCGCCAGCGAACGTACCAGTCGATCACAACGCGCTGCTTTTCGGCGGTAAGCATGGGTTCGGCATCGACGCTGTCGAGCACCAAAAGGCGCTTGTCGAGGTAGGAAACATTCTGAAACGGCGGCGGTAGCTTGAAGTGAAGACCGGGCTCGGTGATTACGTCCTTTATCTGGCCAAGAGCATAAACAACGCCGAACTGACGCTGGTCGACAACAAAAAGCGTGGAGCTGACCAGCAGCAGCAGCACCAGCACTGACGAAACAATAAAGCCGACTCTGTTCACGTTTTTCTTTCTTATCGGGTTTCGCGGTCACGCGTGCGAGCGGAGTCGCGCGTACGAGGGTCGACCGAGCTGCTCGGCGCCGGCTGCGATGGCGTGGTCGAGGCCGGACCAGCGGCCGGATGTGGGGCGTCGGCGCCGCCGGGTCCGGTCATCTGCATGATCTTGTCGAGCGGAAGGTAAAGCAGGTTCGATCCCTGGCGCGACTCGACCAGCACCTTGGTCACATTGGCATAAACCTGCTGCATGGCGTCGGTATACATCCGGTCGCGCGTCACCTGCGGAGCCTTCTGGTATTCGGTCAGCACCGAGGCGAACCGCTGTGCGTCGCCCTGCGCCTGCGCGACGATGCGCGCCTTGTAGGCTTGCGACTCTTCGGTCAGACGCGAGGCCGAGCCGACCGCGCGGGGGATCACGTCGTTGGCATAGGCCTGCGCTTCGTTTTTCGCGCGCTCGCGCTCCTGCCCAGCCCGAAGCACATCGTCGAATGCCGCCTGCACCTGCTCGGGCGGGCGAACGCCGCTTTGCTGCAGATTTATGCCGACGACCTCGACGCCGACCTTGTAGCGGTCGAGCGTAGTCTGCATCAACGCCCTCACCCGCGGCCCAATCTGATCGCGTTCTTCGGCCAGCGCGGAATCCATCTTCATCTTGCCGACAACCTCGCGCACTGCGGCCTCTGCAGCCTGTACGACGGCGGCTGACGGGTCTTTGCTCTCGAACAGATAGGCGCGTGCGTCGCTGATGCGGTACTGGACGGAGAACTTGATCTCGACGATGTTCTCGTTCTCGGTCAGCATGGCAGAGTCGCGCAGCCCAGTTGCCTTGATCACGACGTCACGCCCCACATCGATCGATCGAATCTGCGTCACGACGACGATTTCATGCCGCTGGATAGGGTACGGAAGGCGCCAGTTGAAACCCGCGCCCACCGTCGAACGGTATTTGCCGAATTGGGTGATGACGGCCTGCTGGCCCTCCTGCACGATGAAAAAACCGGTTCCCAGCCAGATCAATACCGCAACGGCAGCAATCAGTCCGATGCCGATGCCTGCGCTTTTCATGTCGGGCTGGAAACCGCCACCATCGCCCTTGTTTCCGCCGCCTAAGCCGCCGAGCTTGCCGCCCTTGGCGCCGCCGAAAATACCCCCAAGTTTGCGATTGAAGTCACGCCACAATTCATCAAGGTCCGGCGGGCCTTGCTTGGAACCCTGACCCTGCGGTCGAGCGTTCTGCGGCCTGGGCGGCTGATTCTCATCCCGAGGAACCTCGGGCCGGTTGTCATCGGGAGTTGTTTTGTCATCGTCCCGGCCCCAACGCGGATCATTGAGATTGAACATGCCTTTGGCGCGTTGTTTGAGCCGACCGGGAAGAGTCGTCAACGTCTGCAGCACGGGATTCAAATTCATGGAAGAAAACTCACTTTTTTTAAAACCCCGGTATTGTGCCTAACGAAAGGCTCAGGTTAGACCAGACTGCCATTAGTCCTTACAGACTCCTCCGCCACCGGTCTAAAGGCATGCTCGGCTAGCAGAGCCCGAAGCGACGGCAGGCCTTCGCCGCTCTGCGCGCTAACGAAGACACGCTCGACGCTCCTGGAAGCGCCTTCGAATGCCGCCTTTAATTCAAAACTGTCTCTCAGTTGCGGCGGCAACGCGCTTTTTTCAATAGCGTCGAGCTTGTTGAACACAAGGATTTGCGGAACCAGGGCCGCGCCGATTTCCGCCAGGACGCGTTGCACCTGCTCGATCTGTTCACCCCAGGCCAAATTCGAGCCGTCAACGACATGGACAAGCAGGTCGGCGTCCGCCGCTTCCTCAAGCGTGGCGGCGAATGCGTCGATCAAGCCATGCGGCAGATCGCGAATGAAACCGACCGTGTCGGAAAGCGATGCCGGCCGGGTGGCGTCGCCCAGGTAGAGCTGCCGCGTGGTTGTGTCGAGGGTGGCGAAAAGCTGGTCTGCGGTGTACGCGTCGGCCTTCACCAACGCATTGAACAATGTCGACTTACCGGCATTGGTATAGCCAACCAGCGAGATTGCAAATGAATTGCGGCGTTCGCGCTGCTTGCGCTGCGTATGACGCTGCTTTTTCATCTTGCCCAGACGCTCTTTCGTGCGCTTGATGGTGTCGCCGATCATGCGCTTGTCGAGTTCGATCTGCTTTTCGCCCGGGCCGCCCCGAACGCCGGCGCCGCCGGTCTGCCGCTCCAGGTGAGACCAGCGTCGGACCAGACGCGTCGAGACATATTGCAGCCGCGCAAGCTCGACCTGGAGTTTGCCTTCGTGGCTGCGCGCACGTTGCGCAAAAATTTCCAGAATGAGTAGCGTGCGGTCGTTGACCGGCATGTCCAGACGGCGTTCCAGGTTGCGCTGCTGTGCCGGGCTGAGCGACTGGTCAAAAAGTATTTCCGTGGCGCCGATCTCCTGCGCCAGCATCTTGATCTCGTCGGCTTTTCCCGAGCCGATAAAAAGCGCTGCGTCGGGAGCCTTCCGTTTGCAGGTGACCCGGCCAATCGGCTGAAGACCGGCGGTTTGCGCGAGCAAACCCAGTTCGTGCAGATCGGCGTCGAAATTGGGCGCCCCCAGATCGACTCCTACCAGCAAGGCCGGCGCACGGGTTTCCACCAGGGAGCTGCTGGAACTCAACTGGCGGGAAGCTCTTCAGCCTCGGCGGTCGTAAAGTTGACGGCGCGGCCCGGAACGATGGTGGAAATGGCGTGCTTATAGACCATCTGGGTGACCGTGTTGCGAAGCAGAACGACATATTGGTCGAAGGACTCGATCTGTCCTTGCAACTTGATCCCGTTCACCAAATAGATCGAAACTGGAACATGCTCCCGACGCAAAGTGTTCAAAAAAGGATCCTGAAGAAGCTGACCTTTGTTATTGCTCACGATATGTTCCGTGTTCAAAAGTTGATGGACTTTGACCTTACCACACGCGTTCAAACACAAATGTAGGCCCTGGCCTATTCCTTGTCGGTAAACGGGTTCTGCGAGCTTTTGAGCTGGATTCGCAAGGGCGTGCCAACCAGGTCGAATTCCTTACGAAACCGTCCTTCAAGGTACCGCTTGTAGGATTCGGTGACGTGGTCGAGGGAGTTGCCGTGAATAACGATGACCGGTGGATTCATGCCGCCCTGGTGCGCATAACGCAGCTTGGGCCTGAAGATGCCGGACCGCTGCGGCTGCTGAAACTGCACCGCCTCCATCAACAGGCGCGTCAGCACCGGTGTGGACATTTTGCGATTAGCAGACGCATGCGCCTGAACAATCGACTTCCAAACCGGCCCGAGTCCCTGCCGCTTGATCGCCGAAATATGGTGGATCGAAGCGAATTTCAGAAAACCAAGCCGGGTTTCGATGGAGCGCTGGAGCAGTTCGCGCTGGTAAGCGTCAACCGCGTCCCATTTGTTGACAGCAAGCACGACCGCGCGGCCGTTCTCGAGAATGTAACCCGCGATGTGCGCGTCTTGGTCGGTCACGCCTTGCGTCGCGTCCAGGAGCAGGAGCGCGACGTTGCACTTTTCAATAGCCTGCAGTGTCTTGACGACCGAAAATTTTTCGATCGCCTCAAACACCTTGCCTTTGCGGCGAAGACCGGCGGTGTCGATCAGTTCGAACTTCCGCCCGCCATGCTCGAAGGGGACGGAAATCGCGTCCCGCGTCGTGCCGGGAAGGTCGAAAGCAACCATGCGCTCTTCGCCGAGCCATGTGTTGATAAGCGTCGATTTGCCAACATTGGGTCGGCCGGCCACGGCCAGCTTGATGACCGAAGCGTCGTGCGGCTCTGCTTCCACAGGCTCATCGGACAGTTTCAATGGTGCCAGCGCCATGTCCACCAGGGTACGCATGCCCTGCCCATGCGACGCGGAAACGGCCAGCATTTCACCCAAGCCCAGCTCGAAGAACTCCCCGACCTGCGAACCTTCGGGCAGGCCCTCGGCCTTGTTGGCGGCAAGCACTGTGGGCTTGCCTAGCTTGCGCAAATAGTCGGCGATGTCATGGTCTTGCGCGCTGACGCCAGCGCGCGCGTCGACGACGAAAATCACCACATCGGACTCGGCAACCGCCTGCCTTGTCTGCCGGGCCATTTCTTGGTATATGCCCGACTTGGCCTCGGGCTCGAAACCGCCGGTGTCGATGACGATGAATTCGTGCGGACCAAGTTTGCCGTTGCCGTAGTGGCGGTCGCGCGTCAGCCCGGCAAAGTCGGCGACGATCGCGTCGCGCGTCTTGGTCAGGCGATTGAAAAGCGTCGACTTTCCGACATTCGGTCGCCCCACCAGTGCTATGACAGGTTTCATCGAATCCGCAATCAAATTCCAGTAGAAGTAGGGATTATTCGGGCTGAAAGCCGTACACGCCGCCGTTGCGGGTGACCGCAATCAAGGTGGTAGCGGCCAGAACCGGCGCTGCAACCACTGGCGATCCATCGGTGACCAGGCGGTTCAGTAGCGATCCGTCTTCGCGCGCCATCAGGTGGACGAAACCAGTCGCGTCGCCGATCGCGATCGACCGTCCCGCAACAACCGGCGCGGTCAGGCCGCGGTAGCGCAAGCGCTCGGACGACCAGACGCGTTCGCCATCGGCGCGTTTCCAGGCGATGACCGTGCCGTCGGCTTCAGTGCCGAACAGCAGCCGGTCATCGCCGTCGATACCGTGAATCCCGTTGGCCGGCCGTGTCCAGAGCAGGTTGCCGCGGGCAGCGTTAACGCAGCCGATACTCGCTTGGAATGCGCGGGCACAAACGACCCCACCGTCGCGGCTGACACGTCCAACCAGATCGACAAGCCGCTCGACATCGTTGATGCCGCGCGGCGATGCAATCGGCGTTTCCCACAACACGCCGCCGGTGGAAGGATTCAGACCCGCCAGACGGCCGGCAAGCCCGACCACGAGCGTGTCACCGATGGCAAGCATCACGCCTGACTGACGCAAGACCAGCGGCTCGGTCGGGCGTTGCTGGGTCCATAACTTGCGGCCGGTCTGGCCGTCGAAAGCGTTCACCGAGCGATCCGCAGCCAGGACAAACACACGCTCGCCGGCAACGAAAGGCGCAGTGAAAGCCTGGGCATTGAGCTTTTGACGCCACAGTTCGCGGCCGTCCTGCAGCGCGACCACGTCGTTGCCCCGGGTAACCACCGCCAGTACCTTGCCATCGCCGCCAACTCCGGCTGCGATCGGCGTCCCAAGCGCCACGCGCCAGATATCGCGGCCGGTCCGCGCGTCGAGCAGCGCCACCGTTCCATCATCGCCTGCGACACCGACGGCCTCAGCCGACACACTCACCGCCAGCGGAAAATTGACCGTCCCGATACGGCCGGTCCAGCTCAGCCGGGCGGGAACCAGCGCGGTTACCGGCTGAAGTTCGGCAGGTTTGGGTCGGTTTGAACCGCCAAAATATGCACACCCCGCAAGCGGCGCTATCAATATAATAGCTAGTGACGCACGTCCAGCAAGCGTTAAAGCATTAAAACCCTTTACAATCACTTGCTTGCCCCGACGCTCCGCGCGGAAGCGGCAATATCGACCTGCCCAGCGCGGGGATCGACACCCAACGCATTGAGCTTGACTTCCACAAGCCGCCGGTATTCCGCGCGGTCGTCAAAGCCCTTCCACGCTTTTTCATACTCCACTCTGGCTTCGACTTTTTTTCCTTGGGCCAGCAGTATGTCGCCGCGGCGGTCGGCGGCCACACCGGCAAAATCTTTTGGCAGTTCGCCCGCCAGTTGCCGCCATGCCAGGGCATAGTCCTTTTTTTCGAGCAGGATAGCCGAAAGCCGCAGCTTGGCGACCGCCTGATACCCCGGGTCGGCCGCTTTTTCGGCCAGCCAGCTAAGCGCGGCGCGTGATGCATCGACATTGCCTTGGTCATAGTAAGTCTGCGCCGCCAGCAACGCGGCCTGCTGGGCATAGGTCGTGCCACCGAACCGCTCTTTCATGTCCCCCAGCGAGCGGTCGAGTCGGGCCATGTCGCCGGCCTTCGCTGCGCGATCGACTTCGTCATACATCACCGACGCCTGGGCGGCCTGGCTGCGCTGCCAGTAGTGATAGCCGTTCCAGACGGCGAAAGCGCCCACCACGGCAATCAGTACCCAGGTAATCAGGTCGCCATACTGCTTCCAGAAATGCTTGATCTCATCAAGTTGTTCCTGTTCTTCCAAATCAAGATGTTTTGCCATGAAACTTTGCTGCTGCCCGCCTGTCGCCAGGCTGTTTGAATCGCGTGATTGTAGAGTGGAGAGGCCGGCGTCCGAACGCCCTAGGCCTGAACACGCAAGGTGTCAGCCCAGGCCAGGACATCGCTCAGGGACCTTGGCACTTGACCGTTGCCTTCCGCCGCCATGTCGCCTCGTAGAGGTTTGACGGCGACACAATTCCGGGCAACCTCGTCGACGCCGAAAATCAGCGCGAAGCGGGCGCCGCTGGCATCGGCGCGCTTGAACTGCGATTTCATGCTTCTTATGCCATCGGTTCCGGCGCCGGCATGCATCTGCACGCTCACGCCAGCGCTGCGAAGCAACTGCAGCGTACGCAGCGCGATTGGCAAGGCAGCAGTGTCGGGCACTACCGCGTAGGCATCCGGCGCCACCAGCGCGAATGGCACGCCCTGCGCTTTTACGAGGTCGAGCACGCGTTCCACGCCCAGAGCCCAGCCAACCGCCGGTGCCGCCTTGCCGCCCATTTGCGCCATCAGAAAATCATAGCGGCCTCCGGCGCAGATGGTGCCTTGCGCGCCTAGCCGGTCGGTGACGAACTCGAACACTGTCAGGTTGTAATAGTCGAGCCCGCGCACCAGCCGATGGTTGAGCGTCCAGGGGATCGCGTTGGCGTCAAGGATCGCCTTCAGGCTCTCAAAATGCGCAAGCGACGCGGCGCCGAGGAAGTCGATCAGGCGCGGCGCGCCTTCGAGCACGGCTTGCAGCGCGGGATTTTTGCTGTCCAGAATGCGCAGCGGATTGCTGTACAGCCGGCGCCTCGCTTCGTCATCGAGCGACTCCGCATGCAGCTCGAGGTAGGCAATGAGCTGTGCCCGGTGCCGGGAGCGCTCTTCAGGCTGGCCCAAACTGTTGATTTCCAGTCGCCAGTTGACAAGACCGAGTTCCCGCCAAAGTGCGGCGGCCAGCAGGATCAGCTCGGCGTCGACTTCGGGCCCGGCAAAGCCGAGCGCCTCGGCGCCGATCTGATGAAACTGGCGGTACCGTCCGCGCTGTGGGCGCTCGCGGCGGAACATCGGACCCATGTAGAAAAAGCGCTTGCCGCCGTCATACAGCAGGTTGTGCTCGATCACGGCGCGAACCACACTGGCGGTGTTTTCGGGCCGCATCGTCAAGTGAGCATGGCCGCCATGCTTGTCCGAACGGTCTTCGAAGGAGTACATCTCCTTTTCGACGATGTCCGTCACTTCGCCGATGCCGCGCACGAAGAGTTGCGTGTGCTCAAGAATCGGCGTGCGGATATTGCGATACGAATACCGCGCCATCAGGCTGCGAACCTTATCTTCGAGCCATTCCCACCTAGCCGACTCTGGTGGCAGGATGTCGTTCATGCCTTTGACGGCGGTGATTTTTTCACGCATGAGCTTCAGGCGCGCGGGCTGTTCGCGACAACGCCAAAGCGCTTTTCAATATAGCTCTCGACAATCGCCTGGAATTCGCGGGCAATGTTGTCGCCGCGCAGGGTCATGCGCTTTTCGCCATCGATGAACACGGGTGCGGCCGGCGCCTCGCCCGAGCCCGGCAGGCTGATGCCGATGTCGGCGTGCTTGCTTTCACCGGGGCCGTTGACGATGCAGCCCATGACCGCGACCCTGAGCGCCTCTACGCCAGGGTACCGATCGCGCCAGGCGGGCATCTGCGCGCGCAAGTAGTCGTCGATCTGCTTGGCCAACTCCTGGAACGTGATGCTGGTCGTGCGGCCGCAACCGGGGCATGCCGTCACGCTCGGGACGAAGGTGCGCATGCCGAGCGCCTGCAAAATTTCAGCGGCGATCACAACTTCCTGCGTGCGTGCCTCGCCGGGCTGAGGCGTCAGGGAGACGCGTATGGTGTCGCCGATGCCTTCCTGCAGCAAGATCGACAGCGCGGTAGCCGAAGCCACCGTGCCCTTGGTCCCCATGCCGGCTTCGGTCAGGCCAAGGTGCAGCGCATGATCGGTTCGCTTGGCCAATTCCCGGTACACCGAAATCAGATCCTGGACACCGCTGACCTTGCACGAGAGAAGGATCCGGTCGCGGCCGAGGCCCATTTCCTCGGCTCGCGCCGCCGACTCGACAGCGGAGGCGATCAACGCTTCATACATCACCTGCCGGGCGTCCCAGGGCGCGCGCCGGGCGCCGTTCTCATCCATCATTCCGGCGAGCAGTTCCTGGTCGAGGCTGCCCCAGTTGACACCGATTCTCACCACCTTGTTCCATCGCATGGCCGCTTCGATCATCTGTCCGAACTGCGCGTCGCGCTTGTAGCCTTTGCCGACATTGCCGGGATTGATGCGGTATTTCGAAAGCGCTTCAGCACACGCGGGGTAGTCGGTCAGCAGCCGGTGTCCGTTGTAGTGAAAGTCACCGATCAACGGCACATCGACGCCCATACGGTCGAGCTGCTCACGCACGTAGGGTACGGCGGCCGCGGCCTCGGGAGTGTTGACGGTGATACGCACCATTTCAGAACCGGCGAGCGCAAGCTCCTTGACCTGGATGGCGGTACCGACGGCATCGACCGTATCGGTATTGGTCATCGACTGAATTCGAACCGGCGCATCGCCGCCCACCGTAACCACACGGGCGCCCCAGGCCACCTTCGACTGGCGCGATCGCCGCGCTTTCGGGCAAGCCGACGCTATGGGCATGGAAACCACCATTACTTGACCTCGAATCGGGCAATGTTGTTTTTGGTGACAGCGTTCAGATCGAACGCCCGACCGCGCACTTGAACGTCAATCGCATCGGCGCGGCCAATTGCCACCTGTAGCGGTAGCGCTCCCGAGGCGGTCGCGGACTCACCGGGGGCAAGCGTGCGGCTCAACACCAACACGCCGTTCGCGTCTGTGATTTTCAACCACGTCTCGTTTTTTGCCTTAAAGGACACGATCTCGTCCACCCGCGTTTCTGCCCCAAACGTGGATCGAAGCGCGGGAGTGGCATCAGCTGCGCCAGTCACAAACGCTTGTGTGGCAGGCGGCGGCCGTGACTCTGTAATTGCACTTGACGGGCCGACCGGAGCGCCGCTTGCAACCACCGTTTCACTTGTCAAAGGCGCTGTCCCCGAAACCGACCCGAAAGAGCCTTCTTTCGGTAACGGATTCGGCGCACTCGACCGGTACTTAGCCATTTCATTTTGAATCGATGGCAGAAAAATTAATACCAACGTACCCAGCAGCAATGCCCCACCGAGCGCGACAGCAGGGCGCGACAACTGCAATCCCAACGGTGTACCCAGAGCCGTATCACGCGTGCGAAACGACGCATTGATTCCACGGTTCTGCGATGCACTCTTGAACGCCGTGATCGGTGGCAGCTTCTGCAGAACTGGTGCCGGGTCAAGCTTGAGCATTCGGCACACGCTGGAAGCCAGGGCGCGTGCAAAAGCAGCATCGAGCAACAATTCAAACCGGTCGTGCTCAAGCGCCTGAAGCTTGGCTGTTGGAACTTTCAAGGTGGCCGCCATGGCGTCGATTTCCATGCCCTGCGCCAGCCGGGCCTGACGAAGCACGGCGCCGGCTGTGGCTTCTGCAACGTGCGGAGCATTTTCAACGTTGACGCCGTGGTCGAGCGCCACCACGTTGGAAGGCATCCATGCGATCCGGTCCTGCTCAGTCATCAAACGATCCTTTTTCATAAGCGGCTGCCTCGGACGACTGGGAAAAGCGTTTTCTCAATTGATAGGCCAGCTGGACCACCGACTGCCGGTTGTTGAGCTTGCGTTCGGTTTTGATGCCAAGCCAGAGCGTCTGGGCATTGGCCAATTCGCTGTTGTTGAGGCGCCGAATGTAGAACTGAGCCCGCGACATGTCGCCACGCTCGTACAACAGGCTGGCCAGGTTGTAGGCAGTCACCGGATTGCCCGAATCCAACTCATAAGACCGCATCAAGCTTTGTTCAGCTTCCGACGGCTGACCGGCGCTCATCTGGCAAATACCCTGGGCCATCAATGTCTTGGCCTTTCCAGCGTAGGTCGGGTTGATCGCGGCCTGCCCAAAAAGTTTGAACGACTCGCTGTAACGGGCCTGCTGGCAAAGCAGCCATCCGTAATTGTGAGCGACGTCGGCGTCACGCGAATTAAGCGCAAGCGCACGCCGAAAACTGTCCTCGGCCAAAAGTACGTCATTGAGCCGCATGTAAACCAGTCCGCGCAGGTTGTAAGCCTCCACATAGGTCGGATCGATGGCCAGGGACTGCTTAATTTCATCAAGCGCGACTTTTGTCTGACCTTGCTCAAAATAGCCCGAAGCCAATTCCACGCGCAGCCGCGCACGGCGCCGTTCGTTGGTTTCGTCGGAATCTGTGATCGGCTCGACCGAGTTTGCGCCCATCAAACCCGGTTTGTTGGCGCAGCCCGCAAAGACGACCACGGCAACGCAGGCGAGAAGCGGGAAATAGCCGGGAATTACACTTTTCTGCATTCTCTTTAGCTCGCAAAGCGTTTGATCTCGGCGACCATGTCGTAACGCCTTACCGCCATGCGCTGACGGGCACTCGTACGATCCTGGACATCGCCGGCTAATTGACCACAGGCCGCGTTAATGTCGTCACCACGGGTTTTACGCACCGTGGTGACAATGCCGGCGGCCATCAAAATCCTGGCGAAGTCAATTACCTGAGACGTTGCCGACCGGATGAGACCGGAAGCGGGAAATGGATTGAAAGGGATCAGATTAAACTTGCACGACAAACCTTTTTCCGCGTAAGACGCCATCAGCGCCACCAGTTGATGCGCATGCGCCGGCTGGTCGTTGACGCCGGCGAGCATGCAGTATTCAAAGGTGATGAAGTCGCGCGGCGCCGCCGCCTGGTAGCGAACGCAAGCCTGAAGAAGTTCGGCGATCGGATATTTCTTGTTCAATGGCACGAGGTTGTCACGCAGCGCATCGTCCGGCGCATGCAGCGAGACCGCGAGCGCCACCGGGCAATCATCGGCCAGCCGGTCGATCATCGGCACCACGCCGGAAGTGGACACCGTGACGCGCCGCCGCGACAGACCATAGCCGTGGTCGTCGAGCATCACTTTGAGTGCCGGAAGCAGCTGGCCGTAGTTTTGCAGCGGCTCGCCCATGCCCATCATGACCACATTGGAAATAACGCGTTCGCCCCGGCCCAGGTGCGTGCGCAAAAAATGCTCGGCGAACCAGAGTTGCGAAACAATCTCGTCCGTTGTGAGATTGCGGCTGAAACCCTGATGCCCGGTCGAGCAAAAGCGGCAACCGACAGCGCAGCCGGCCTGGGAGGAGATACAAAGCGTTCCCCGGTCAGCTTCGGGGATAAACACGGTTTCGATCACGTCGCCCGCGCCGACATCGAACAGCCATTTAATAGTTCCGTCGTTCGACTCTTGGCGCGAAACGGGCTCAAGTCCCAGAACATGGGCCGCACCGACCAACTTTTCACGAAGCGATTTGGCCAGGTCGGTCATCGCCTCGAAATCGGATTCGCCTTTTTGATGAATCCAGCGGAACAGCTGGGCGGCCCGAAAGCGTTTTTCGCCCAGCCGTTGGCAAAAAGCAGCCAGCCCGTCCAGATCGTAGCCGAGGAGATTAGTTGTCATTGCAGCGTCTGACGGCGCGCATCGCCCCTGGCAAGCGGCAGGCTAGACGCGACTTGACATGGCAGCGGGGAAAAAAACATGCTTAACTTGCGTAAACGTTCATGCCGGCAAAGAAAAAAGCGATTTCCTGCGCGGCAGTCTCGACAGCGTCGGACCCATGCACCGCATTTGCGTCGATGCTTTCGGCGAAGTCGGCTCGAATCGTACCGGCATCTGCTTTCTTCGGATCGGTAGCACCCATAAGATCGCGGTTTTTGACTATGGCATCCACGCCTTCCAACACCTGGATCATGACCGGACCTGAGATCATGAACGTCACCAGATCCTGGAAAAAAGGCCGCGCCTTGTGTACCGCATAAAAAGCCTCGGCTTCGCCTTTAGATATATGGCTCATCCGGGCCGCGATGACTTTGAGGCCGGCGCCTTCAAAACGCGCGTAAATCTGGCCGATCACGTTTTTCGCGACTGCGTCCGGTTTGATGATCGACAGGGTTCTTTCGATTGCCATAAGTATTCCTTGGACTGAAATGTTTATTTTTATTATTCACGGGCTGAATAAAGGCCCGGATTTTAACCCGCCGGTCTGAGCCTTACAGCCGCCATTCAAAACGGCTGCGCCGGCCAGTGATCGAAATTTCAACGGTTGCCACCCTTATTGCCGCCACCGCGATTTCCGCCTCCGCCGCCATTTCGGCGCTGGACGCCACCACCACCACCGTTGCCGCCGAAATTACCGCCCGCTCCCTGGCCACGCCGCTGCCCCGGGTTCTGACGTTGTCTCGTAAATGTATCGGCCCCGATGTAGCCGAACGAGGTCTTCATGGGGTCAGGCTGAGCGCTGTCGGCTGACTTGTCATTGCTGAAGTCGCGGTCGTTGCGACGCTTCATCCCCGGCTGCCCCGCCGCGGCCGGTTGACCGAAACGGCTGCTCAACCCAACATTGCCGCCCTGGCTTCGACTGCTCGGGCCGCGGACGTTAACGCGCGGCGCCCCATCAAAGCGATTCGATGGCCGATTGGGCGGGCGCTGAAGCGGCGGCTGTGAATCGTCGGTATCCTGCGGCAAATCGTGCGATGCCATTTCAGGCCGTCGCGGTTGACCGTCGCGCGGAGCTTGACGTTGCCGAACACCGGCCCTATCGCCTGCCGTCGGCATGCCACTCACCCCATTTCCGCCCGATTCCTGTCTCCCCTCGGACCGCGCGACTGCACCGGTCAGGGCCCGGATATCGTTTTCATCGAGTTCGACAAAAGTGCCGCGCTTGAGTCCACGCGGCAACACGACGGCGCCGTAGCGGATGCGGATAAGCCGGCTTACCGCGTGTCCGACAGCCTCGAACATGCGGCGCACTTCCCGATTTCGGCCCTCGGAAATCGTCACCCTGTACCAGCAATTAGCGCCTTCGCCGCCGCCCGGCTCGATCGAGCTGAATTGCGCAACGCCATCGTCCAGCGTCACGCCGTGGAGCAGCCGCTTCTTTTCTTCGGCGTTCAGCGCGCCCAGCACCCTGACCGCGTACTCCCGTTCAAGTCCGAAACGCGGATGCATCAGCCTGTTGGCCATCTCGCCGGAACTGGTCAGCAGCAACAGGCCTTCGGTGTTGATGTCGAGCCGCCCCACCGATTGCCACTTGCCCTGAAAGAGCCGGGGTAGCCGCCGAAACACCGTCGGCCGATTCTGTGGATCGTCATGTGTGACGACCTCGCCTGCCGGCTTGTGATAGGCGATGACCCGAGGCGGCGGTGGGTCGATCCGGACACGAATAGGCTTGCCGTTGACCTTGACCGTGTCGCCGAATTGAATGCGCTGGCCGATGTGTGCGGGCTCGGCGTTAACCGATATTCGTCCTTCCAGAATCAACTGCTCCATTTCGAGCCGCGAGCCCAATCCGGCCTGGGCTAGCACCTTGTGGAGCTTGGGCGTCTCCGGCTGCGGTAAGAGCACACGTTTGGGCATTTCAAGCGCCACATCATTTTCGTCGGCGTCAAACCGGCCCGTGACGACGTCTTCGAAACGCAGCGCGGCAGGCGGGTGTTTTGAGCGCGATCGCGCAACATCGCCTGGTGGCGGCGAAACTTCCAACTTTTCTACAAATGCTATCGAATTAGTAGCTACTTGCGCAGGCTGGTCGCGCGCTGCAACCGATTTTTCTTCATTTTCTGAAGTGGCTGACAGATTGATGGCAGGCAATTCTGGTGGATTCATGCTCTTACATTCGTTCCTATGAAATCTGGTTGGAAAACATTTTTTTCCTCCTAGGCGCGGGAAATGCAATGACGCTTGATCCCAAATTCCGGCACTGTTTCAAGATCACATTCGGGATGCCAAAAAACCGTAGACTAGCCGCCCGCGGTGACATCCATTCCCATCACCAGTTCAAGCTGATCAGGCACCTCGACACACAGGATTTCCGGCAGGTCAGCCAGCGCCCGCACGCCCATGTCGTCCAGAAACCGGCGTGTCGTCGCGTACAGCGAGGGGCGTCCGACAGTTTCGCGGTGACCAATCACCTCCACCCAGCCCCGGTCTTCCAGCTGTTTTAGCAGCAAGCTATTAATGGTGACGCCGCGAATGTCTTCCATGTCCCCTCTGGTCACCGGCTGCCTGTAAGCAATGATGGCCAGTGTTTCCAGAGTCGCCCGACTGTATCTCGGTGCTTTCTCCGGATGGAGACGGTCCAGATATTCCCGCATGCCTGGCTGGCTCTGGAAGCGCCAGCCCGTCGCCACCTGGACTAGTTCGACGCCGCCTCGACCGGACCAATCGACTTGAAGCTTGGCAACCAATGTCAAAATGCCATCAGCGGTGAATTCCGCATTAAACAATGCAATCAGCTCACTCAGACCAAGCGGATGGCGTGCACACATGAGCGCTGTTTCGAGGATGCGCTCGGCATCCAGCGTATTCATTGTTTGGCGATTCCAATAGAGACGGATAGCGCTTTTGGCTGCGCGTTTAATGCTGTGCGCCCTGCCACAATGAGTGAATTGATCTTGCGCTAGCGAAAACTACTATCTTCAATTGTATCTCAGGCCCAATTCCGCTACCCCGCCAGCGATGTCAGGCGGCAGGGGCGAATTGAATGCCATCGCGGCCTGCGTTGCAGGATGGTCAAACGCAAGCCGGCAAGCGTGAAGCGCCTGCCGCCGCAGCCCTGCGGCAATCGCGCCTGCGTATAAGATATCGGACACAAGGGGATGGCCGATCGAAGCCATATGCACCCGAATTTGGTGGGTACGTCCAGTCTCCAGAGCGCATTTCACCAGGCAATGACGCTTCGCGTTTTCAAGCAGCGTGATCGCTGTGCAAGCGGTCTTGCCGGAAATTTTTTCAAGATCAACCACCGCCATGCGCAAGCGGTTGCGCGGGTCGCGTCCAATGGGCGAGTTGACCCGACGCGACTTCGCGCCCTGCCAGGCGCCATGCGCCAGTGCGACATATTCCCGGCTGACCTCGCGCGCGGCGATCAGGGCTACCAGCCGGTCCATGGTTTCCCGCCGCCTGGCGACGACCATAAGTCCACTGGTGTCTTTGTCCAGACGGTGCACGATACCCGCACGCGGCAGGAAAGCTGCCTGCGGATCACGCGCGAGCAGGCCGTTGAGCAGGGTTCCGCTCCAGTTTCCGGGAGCGGGATGGACCACAAGTCCAGCCGGCTTGTTGATGACAAGAAGGAAATCGTCTTCGAAGACGATGTCGAGATCCATAGCCTGCGCCTTAAACGCTTGGCTTTGCGGCGTGGGCCGCAGCTCGACGGCGATGTCATCTCCAGCCTTGACCTTGGTTGATGGTTTGCGGACACACAAGCCGCCGATGGAAACGCCTCCGGCTTCTATCAACTGCTGGAGAAAACTTCGGGAAAATTCGGTTAGCAGTTCGGTCAGAATCCGGTCAAGCCGGCCGCCGTGTCCGTCTACGGGGACGACAAGCCTACGCACTTCCATTTCAACCGTACCGTCCAGGTCTTCCTGCCCATTTTCCGCATGGGCGCCCCTGTCCAAGGCACTCGATATAATTGAACTCCTCCGTTCTGGCTCAGACATCGAGAAGGCCGATTGCAATGTATTCCATGAAATTATTTTTCGCTGCGGGCGCGCCGCCGCTGGTGGCGGCCGTTTGCGCCGCATCGTTTGTGATGGCAGGTTGTTCGATTACGCCGGCGGCTGACAAAACCGCTACCTGGAGTCCTAACAGAATTTATTCCGAAGCGAAGGATGAGGCCAATTCTGGTTCTTACGACAAAGCGGTTCCGCTTTACGAAAAACTGGAAGGCCGCGCAGCCGGAACGCCGTTGGCACAGCAAGCTCAGCTTGAAAAGGCCTACGCCCAGTATAAAGGTGGCGAGCAGGCGCAGGCAATCGCCACTCTCAATCGCTTTATCAAGCTGCACCCGGCCAGTAGTGCGCTGGACTACGCCTTGTACCTCAAGGGATTGGTGAATTTCAATGACAACCTTGGACTGCTGGGATTCGTTTCGCGCCAGGACTTGTCAGAGCGCGATCAGAATGCGGCGAAAGAGTCTTTCGAATCTTTCAGGGAGCTTGTCAGCCGTTTTCCGGAATCTCGTTATACCTCGGACGCGCGCCTGCGTATGAACTACATCGTCAACGCGCTGGCCAAGTCCGAAGTGCATGTAGCCCGGTACTATTACTCACGGGGCGCTTACGTCGCCGCCATAAACCGTGCGCAAAGTGCGATTTCCGATTACCGCGATGTCCCGGCGGTCGAGGAAGCCACTTATATTCTTTTTAAATCGTATGACGCCCTCGGCATGACCGACCTGCGCGACGACACCCGCCGCATCATGGAAAAAAGTTATCCACTAAGTGAGTACATGAGCAAGGGCTTCAGGGCTGCGGGCAGTGCTTGGTACAAGTTCTGGTAAGGCTTGCGAGCCTTTCCATCAATTCGTGCTCTGATGTGAGCCTTTTCATCGGTGGCAGCGCTTTGAGTAAACGGCGTCCGTACGGCATCGCGACGAGCCGGGTGTCGCAGACCACCAGCACGCCCCGATCAGTCTCGCGCCGAATCAGGCGGCCCGCACCCTGTTTAAGGGCGACTGCCGCCTCAGGCAAAAAATAATCGTTAAACGCGCTGCGTCCTTGCGATTCCAGCAGCCTGGACCGGGCTTCGGCCATCGGATCGTTCGGCGGTGCAAACGGCAGCTTGTCGATGACAACAAGTTGAAGCGCATCGCCTGGCACGTCGATTCCCTCCCAAAATGACGCTGACGCCACCAGTACGCAGGGTTTTCCGCCCAGGGAAGCACCTTCTCGAAAACGCTGAATCAATGCGCGTTTCGGCATTTCACCCTGTACGAGCACTTGAATGTCACCAGACGCCTCGAAAGTAGCATGCAGTGACTGGCCGATGGCTCGCAACGCGCGCAAGGTAGTTGTCAAAACCATCGCGCGGCCACCCAGTTGACGAGCCCAGTCGGCAACGGAGTCTGCCACGCGAACTGAATGCAAAGGGTCCGCAGGCTTCGGAAAGTCGGACGGTACATAGACGGCCGCTTGGCGCTCATAGTCGAATGGGCTGCCAACTCGCAACACCTCCGCCTGCTCGAGCCCGCAGGGCCGGGTAAACCAGCTGAGCTTGTCATCATCCCCTAGTGTCGCCGACGTAAAAATCCAGGATTTCGCACCTTCGCCTGAAGCGCCGAGCATCTTGCCTTTTACCGCTTCCGAAATATCCAAAGGCGACTCGACCAGCCGCAGCTGCACACCGACCTCTAGCCACCGTACACGACCCGGTTCGCAAGCAGATGCAAAGGTATTTGCACGCTCGGCGAGTTGAAACCCTCGTTGATGAAGGCGTACAAAATCAGGTGCGATCTCAGACACTGTGTCCAGAACCGCGCACGCCTGGGCGCAACCGCTGTGCACAGCCTGAAGTGCAAGGCCCCAGGCGCTCGCGTCCAGGCTGTCTGGAACTTCGCCGGTCCAGCGCAACTTCGTTCCCGGAAATTGTTTGCCCGCACACAAGCGCAGCTCGCGGGCCGCCCGCTCAAGCACCGTCACGATCTCATTCCATTCAGCCAGGCCACGCGCAAACTGCAAGCCCGCGGCGAGCATCTCACGGCAAAAGTCCAAGAGTTGACCTGTCGTGAGGTTCGTACCCAAAAATTGCACGCCGGTTTCGTTCAGCTGGTGCGCCTCGTCGAAAATCACGATTCGCACTGATGGCAGCAACTCCGCAACGCCAGACTCCTTGACCGCCAGGTCGGCGAAAAAAAGGTGATGGTTAATCACTACGACGTCGGCCGCCATGGCCTCTCGGCGGGCCATATTGACATGACACTGGCGAAAACGGGGGCATTGCGAGCCCAAGCAGTTGTCTCTTGTCGATGTCACAAGAGGAATCATCGGCGATCGCTCATCGACGCCTGGAAGTTCGGCGAGGTCGCCGGTCCGGGTAACCTGCGACCACTGTTCAACCCTTGCCAGCCCGCGTTGCGAAACACCATCGGGAAGGTCTCTGCACTGCCGCGCCATTTCCGTGCGATGCAGGCATAAATAACTGCTGCGCCCCTTCAGCAACGCAATGCGCATCGGCGATCCAAGCGCCTCCACCAAGCCAGGCAAATCGCGGCCGAACAACTGGTCCTGCAGGGCCTTGGTAGCGGTCGAAAGGAGCACCCGCTCGCCGCTCAGCAACGCTGGCACAAGATAAGAAAATGTTTTGCCGACGCCGGTGCTCGCTTCTACCACCAGCGCATCGCCGCCCTCAATAGCCCGGCTAACAGCGAGTGCCATTTCGGCCTGGCCGCTGCGCGGCACGAAATGTTCGGTCGAGCGCGACAGGATGCCTCCTGCCGAAAACGCTTCGTGGACCCGTTGCGTCAGGTCCATTGTCCAGGCCCATGCAGGAGAACACGGGAAATTCGCCGAAAAAAGCCGGATGTCGGCTTGCCAAACGGCGCTGGACAACAAATGGTCAAGGTTTCAGAATCCAGGATCGAAAGGCGAATCACGGGTGACGGCAATCGACGCGCATGCCAGTGATGGTTTAGGTCCACGTATTTATCAAGTGCGTGCCGGTTCATCTGATAATACGCTGTTTGCCGCCCCTTATTTGGCGGATGAAGCTTGCAAATGCACACCATGTTCAAAGGTTATCGAATCACCGCGTCAACGGGTATCCACAAGGGTGACCGCGACTATCAGCAGGATCAGGTCAGTCTGCTAAGCCATCCACGAACACGCGGCTGCATGCTTGGCGTCGTCGCCGACGGAATGGGAGGGCGAAGCGGAGGCCGAAAGGCCTCCGACCAGGTGATGCTTACCGCGAAGCAGATTTTTGAGCGTTATTCGCCGGAAACCGAGGATGCCACGTTGATGCTAAGGCAAATTATCGACGATGCTCATATCGTCATTAAGCTTACCGCCATTTCGTCCGAACAGGAGCCGCACAGCACGCTGGCTGCGTTTCTGATTAATCCGGGCGGTGAGTGCTATTGGGTGCACACCGGCGACTCTCGCATCTATCATTTTCAAGGGGGCAAGCTGGCGCATCGCACGGTGGATCATTCCTATGTCCAAACGCTCATCGACAAAGGTGAGATTAGTGAGGAAGAAGCCAATACACATCCTCAATCCAATATTTTAATGGGGTGCCTAGGTTCCGATGAAGCCCCACCGGTAACGCACCACTACATTTCGCGGCTGCAGCCAGGCGACGTGCTGCTGGCTTGCAGCGACGGCGTTTGGCACTATTTCAGCGCCGGCGAAATGGCGTCCGCACTGTCGATGCTTTCGCCCCGTGAAGCGACGGAGTTTTTGATTCAGAAAGCCCGTGCGCGTGCACGAGGAGTCGGCGACAACTTGACGCTGGCCATTGTTAAATTTGACCTGCTGGAATAAAAGTTTTCATGGCGTGGGCAATGGCAGGGGTTTTGCCGCTACCCTGCCCGCCGCCGCTCTGTCCGCATCGTGCTCGGCTTGTCGCTTCTTGGCCTCAATTTGCCGATCCGCATATTTTTTCGCTTGTTCCGCGGCGGCAGCCTGTTTGCGACCGCGCTCAATGGCTTTTCTCTGATTTCTCAACAGCTTTTCAGCGTTCGCATTGACAGCAAGGTTTTCATTCGCAACCGCAGTCTTACGATTTCGCTGCTTGCTGTTTTCCCGCTCTAAACGCGACTGGTGATCTTCATTTGCCTTGATGGCCCTGTCTGCGGCTTCGCGCTGCTTTTCGGGCGAACTCTTTTCTTCCGTTTTTCGAATCTGCTCATCGCCTTTGATTTGTCGCTCCTCATCGTTGAGCAAAATTTCCTGGCGCCGAAGGCTTGCCACGGACTCGCTGCGTCGGACCTTCACATCGTTCAGGCAAAGGTTGACCGCAAAGTTTTTGTTGCAGGCGGCATCCTCCGCCCTAAAACCAGATTCCAGGGTGGCTCGCTCTGCGTAGATCTCGAGGCGCTTTGCGGCAATGGCACGCAGTCGCTCTTCAGGCGGAAACGTTTGGGCCCTACCGTTGGCGCTCAGCATGACAAGAACACAAACGAAAAAAATCGATTTCATGTCAGACCGGTATCGACGGTCCGGCGCTTCAGCGCCAGGAATTCCATCGACTGCATTTCATTCAGGCGTGAAATGGTTCGCGGAAACTCGTGTACCAGCGGCCCTTCCGTGTACAACGCTTCCGGAGGCACTTCTGCCGATATGATCAGCTTGACGCGCCGGTCATAAAGCACATCAACAAGCCACGCGAATCTCCGGGCTTCGGACGCCATTCTGACAGGCATGTGCCGGACATCGCTCAGCAGTACCGTATGAAACTGCGTCGCAATTTCCAGATAATCGTTCTGCGATCTGGGCCCTCCGCACAGAACTTTGAAGTCGAACCAGACAACGCCCCCCGCTTTTCGCCTGGCGTGTATCCGCCGCGACTCGATCTGCAGCACCGGATTTTCATCGCATGTGGACGAAGCGAGGCGGGTAAAGGTTTCATTCATCTCGACATCGGCTGCATGTCCAAGCGGTGTGTGGTAAAGCCGCGCTTGAGCCAAGGTGCGCGCACGGTAGTCGGTCCCGTTGTCAACATTGACGACATCTAGATGGGTTTTTAGTATTTCAATCGCGGGAAGGATGCGGTCGCGATGCAGGCCATTGGGATAAAGAGCATCTGGGTGAAAATTCGACGTCGTGACGAAGCCAACCCCGTTGTCGAACAGCGCCGCCAGCAAGCGATGCAAAATCATAGCGTCGGTGATGTCGGCGACATGGAACTCATCAAAACAGATCAGTCTGTAGCGTCTGGCAATGCGCTTGCCCAATTCATCAAGCGGATCGGCCGTGCCACGCAAATCCTGCAATTCACGGTGCACTTCGCGCATGAATTCATGGAAATGCAGCCGCGCCTTCCGCTTGAGCGGCACAGCACTGAAAAAGCAATCCATCAAAAAACTTTTCCCTCGGCCGACGCCGCCGTACATATACACGCCGCGCGGAACGTCTGGATGGTTGATCAGCTTTTTGAAGGCATTGGAGCGCTCCTCCTTGAAGGTTGCCCACTGCGTGGCGCAGCGTTCGAGCGCATCGACGGCGCCCAGTTGTGCCGGGTCGCTCGCGTAGCCTCGATTGGCTAGTTCACCGTAATAGGCGGCACGTACAGGTTGATCAGGACGATCCACCGACACGGCCATCAGAAATTGAGGGTGCGTTTGTCCACTGCCAGCGCCGCTTCCTTGGTGGATTCGCTGAGCGAAGGATGCGCATGGCAAATCCTGGCAATGTCTTCGCTGCTGGCACGGAACTCCATTGCGACAACGCATTCCGCGATAAGTTCGCTGGCCGATGGTCCGACGATGTGAACACCCAGAATTTCGTCGGTAACGGCATCCGCCAGCATCTTGACCATGCCAGTGGTATCTCCCAACGCGCGTGCCCGCCCGTTCGCCATGAATGGAAAGGTGCCGGACCTGTAGGCATTTCCCGATGTTTTCAGCTGCTCCTCGGTCTGCCCGACCCAAGCAATCTCCGGGCTGGTGTAGATTACCCAAGGAATCGTGTTGAAGTTGACATGGCCATGCTGGCCGGCAATACGCTCCGCAACCGCCACGCCCTCCTCCTCCGCCTTGTGCGCCAGCATTGGACCGCGCACCACGTCACCTATGGCCCATACGTTCGGTAGATTTGTCCTACAGTGTTCATCCACAACGACGGCGCCACGATCGTCGAGGCTGAGGCCAACGGCTTCTGGCGAAAGTCCTGTGGTATTTGCCATCCGGCCGATCGAGACGATCAGCCGGTCGACTTTCAGCATCTGCGATTCGCCTTTTTTATTGGAATACGCGACCGAAACGCCCTGCTCACTGGTTTTGATTTCGCCGACCTTGACGCCAAGCTCGATCTTCAAGCCTTGCTTGACGAACGCCTTGTGCGCTTCCTTGGCGATCTGCTGATCCACACCACCTAAAAACGTCGGCAATCCTTCCAGAATCGTGACGTCGGCGCCGAGGCGGCGCCATACCGACCCCATTTCCAGACCAATCACGCCAGAGCCGATCACGCCCAGTCTTGCCGGCACAGTGTCGATACGCAAGGAGCCGTCATTCGACAGAATCTTCGTTTCATCAAAAGGCGCGCCCGCCAATGCGCGCGCGTTCGAGCCCGTGGCAACGATGATGTGCTTGCCCGACAGAATTTCGTTTGCGGTACCCGCCACATTAATGTCATATGCGCCGCCGTTCGACGCCGCGAAGGAAGCCCGGCCATGGAAAAATGAGATCTTGTTCTTTTTGAAAAGGTAGGCGATGCCGTCGTTGTTCTGCTTGACTACCGTGTCTTTGCGGGCAAGCATTTTCACGATGTCAAGGCCTAGGCCCTGTACGTTGATACCATGCTCGGCAAAATGATGGCTTGCGTGATCAAAGTGTTCTGAAGATTGCAGCAGCGCCTTCGAGGGGATGCAGCCGACATTGGTGCATGTTCCACCCAGGGCGGCACCGCCGGTTGAATTTTTCGACTCATCGATACAGGCAACGGTAAAACCCAATTGCGCGGCTCGAATAGCCGCGATATAGCCGCCAGGACCGCCGCCAATGACGATCACGTCGAATTGTTTGAACATGTTTTTTTCCGATGAAATTAAGCAAGGCCGGCGAAAAGTGTCCGCGGCGGCCCTCAGACAGTTTCTAGATATCGAAAAGCAGGCGTGACGGATCTTCCAGCGCTTCCTTCATCGCGACAAGTCCGAGCACGGCTTCGCGCCCGTCTATGATCCGGTGGTCATAGCTCATAGCCAGGTAGTTCATTGGGCGGACCACGATTTGGCCGTCCTCGACCACGGCGCGGTCTTTGGTGGCATGCACGCCCAAAATAGCCGACTGGGGCGGGTTGATGATCGGGGTCGAAAGCATCGAGCCGAAAGTACCTCCATTGGAAATCGAGAATGTGCCACCCGTCATTTCTTCGATGCCCAACTTGCCGTCTTTGGCCTTTTGTCCGTATTCAGCGATTTTCTTTTCAATGTCCGCAAAGCTCATCTGGTCGGCATTGCGCAAAATCGGCACGACGAGGCCGCGCGGGGAACCGACGGCGATGCCGACGTCGAAGAAGCCGTGGTACACGATGTCGTTGCCGTCCACCGAGGCATTGAGCATCGGAAACTTTTTCAGCGCATGCACAGCGGCCTTGACGAAAAAGCTCATGAACCCGATCTTGACGCCATGCTCCTTGCTGAACGCATCCTGGAATTTCTTGCGCATCTCCATGACAGGTGCCATGTTGATTTCGTTGAAGGTAGTCAAGATGGCATTGGTCGATTGCGACTGCAGCAGGCGCTCCGCAACACGGGCGCGAAGCCGGCTCATCGGAACGCGCTGTTCCGGGCGATCGCCCAACTCGGGTGGTTTCACCGAAACCGAAACTTTAGGTAAAGAGACGGCCGGAGCGCCCGTCCGTATTGTGCTAGGCGCTACAGATGTTATAGCGGTAGTTACTATTGCGCCGAGCACGTCGCCCTTGGTGACACGTCCGTCCCTGCCGGTTCCGGCAACTGACCCCGGTGCCAGGCGGTTATCGGCCATCAGTTTGTCTGCTGACGGCATCGGCACCCCTGCCATGGCGCCGCCATCCAGCGTAACAGGCGTACTCGTCGTCGCCAGCGGCGCCGCAGAAGCAACGGGCGTGGGGGCGACCACGCCGGCCTTGCCTTCGGTATCGATCCGGGCGATCACCTGGTCCGCGCCCACGGTGCCGCCGCCGGCGACAACGAGTTCTGCCAGCACACCGCCTACCGGCGCAGGCACTTCCAGCACCACCTTGTCGGTTTCGATTTCGATCAGTATTTCGTCGATCGCGACGGCATCGCCAACCTTTTTCTTCCACTGCAGCATGGTGGCTTCAGCGACTGATTCGGACAATTGCGGAACTTTGACTTCTACGATAGCCATGTGAGTCTTTCGTGTTTGTTTTTATGTTTTTGAAGTGGCGCAACCTTACTTGGTCAGCACAAATCCTCTGAGTTTTGCAAATGCGCCATCAACCAGCGCTTTTTGCTGCTCCTGATGCAGGTGCGCGTAGCCGACCGCCGGCGACGCTGAAGCTGCCCGGCCTGAATAGCCGAGCTTCTGGCCGTCGAACATGTTCTCGTGGATATAGTGCTGCACGAAGAACCACGCGCCCTGGTTTTGCGGTTCGTCCTGGCACCAAACGATTTCCGTGACGTTCGGGTACTTCTTAATTTCGGCCGCGAATGCCTTGTGCGGAAAAGGATAGAGCTGCTCAACTCGCAGGATGACGGTGTCGTCAGCCGCTTTTTCTTCACGCTTTTTTGCCAGGTCGTAATAGACCTTGCCGGAGCAGGCGATGATGCGCTTGACCTTGTCGGCGCGCCTCGTCACCTCGTCCCGGTTTTCCGGTAGTACGGTCTGAAAAGCGCCTCTGGTAAATTCCGACAGCGGCGACGCCGCGTCTTTGTTACGCAAAAGCGACTTCGGCGTCATGATGACCAGTGGCTTGCGCAAGTTGCGTACCATCTGGCGGCGCAAAACATGGAATATCTGGCTGGCGGTCGTGGGCTGGACAACCTGCATATTTGCATCGGCCGACAGTTGCATGAAGCGCTCCAGGCGAGCCGAACTGTGCTCAGGCCCCTGTCCCTCATAGCCGTGCGGCAGCATCAGCGTGATGCCGTTGACACGTCCCCATTTCACCTCACCAGACGCGATAAATTGATCGATGACGACCTGCGCGCCATTGACAAAATCGCCGAATTGCGCTTCCCAAATCACCATGGTGCCAGGGTCGTTGGAGGCATACCCGTACTCGAATGCCAGCACGGCCTCCTCAGACAGTATTGAGTCGATGACGACGAATGGCGCCTGTTTCTCGGCCACGTTCTGCAAAGGTATGTAGGTTCCAGTGTCCCATTTTTCACGGCTCTGGTCGTGAATCACCGCGTGTCGATGGGTGAAGGTTCCGCGTCCGCAGTCTTCGCCTGACAGCCGGACCGGGTAGCCGCTCGCAACCAGCGAAGCGAAGGCCATGTGTTCGCCCATCCCCCAATCGATCGGCATCTCGCCACGACCCATCGCCGCCCTATCGTCGTACACCTTCCTGACCAGGTTGTGCGGCGTGACACTGGCGGGAATTGCCGTGATTTTCTCGGCAAGTCGCTTCCACTCGGCCATCGGAATTGCAGTATCGCCCGCATCGGTCCATTTCTTTCCGAGATATGGGCTCCAGTCAACGGCGTATTTGCTTTTGAAATTCGTCAGTACTGGATCGAAGGTGCTCTTTCCCGCGTCCAGGGCGGCGCGGGTGGCCTTGACCATGTCGTCGCCTAGGCTTTCGCCCATGCCCTGCGCTGCGAGCTTGTCGGCATAAAGGCGCCGGGTGCCGGGATGTTGCGCGATCTTCTTGTACATCAGCGGCTGCGTCAGCGCCGGCGTGTCCTGCTCGTTATGGCCCAGCTTGCGAAAGCAGATAATGTCTACTACCACATCCTTGTGGAATTCCATGCGGAATTGCAGCGCCAGTTGCGTGGCCAGGACGACAGCTTCGGGATCGTCGCCGTTCACATGCAACACCGGCGCCTCGATCATCTTGACAACGTCGGTGCAATAGAGCGTGGAACGACTGTCGCGCGGGTCGCTGGTCGTAAAACCAATCTGGTTGTTGATCACAAGGTGAACGGTGCCGCCGGTGAAATAGCCACGCGTCTCGGCTAGCGCCAGCGTTTCCATTACAACGCCTTGACCGGCAAAGGCGGCGTCGCCGTGAACAAGGACGGGCAGTACCTGCAGACCTTTAGGATCGGCGCGGCGATCCATGCGGGCACGGACCGACCCTTCAACGACAGGATTAACAATTTCAAGGTGTGACGGATTGAAGGCCAATGAGAGATGAACCGGGCCGCCAGGCGTCGTAACGTCCGAACTGAAACCCTGGTGGTATTTCACATCGCCGCTTGGCAAGTCTTCAGGTGCCGTATGGTCGAATTCTGCAAACAGATTGGCCGGGACTTTGCCCAGCGAATTCACCAGGACGTTTAAACGGCCGCGATGCGCCATGCCAATGACGATTTCTTGCACACCTACACTGCCGCCGCCCTGGATGAGCTCGTCCATGCTTGCGATGAAGCTTTCGCCGCCTTCAAGTGAAAACCGCTTTTGTCCCACATATTTGGTGTGCAGGAAGCGCTCCAGGCCCTCAGCGGCAGTCAGTCGATCAAGCAGATGAAGCTTTTTTTCTCTCGAAAGATTAGGGGTGCTGCGTATGCTTTCCAACTTCTCCTGCCACCAACGCTTCTGATTCTGGTCAGTGGCATACATATATTCCGCGCCAATAGTGCCGCAATAAGTTTCGCGCAGCGCATTGAGCAATTCGCGCAAACTCATCGTCTCTTTGCCGAAAAAAGTGTTGCTGGTGTTGAACACCGTCTCTTGATCGACATCGGTAAAACCGTAAAAGGACGGGTCCAACTCCGGAATGCTGTCACGCTCGGCGCGCTTAAGAGGATCCAAATCGGCCCAGCGGGCACCGACGTTTCTGTAGGCAGCAATTAATTGCTGGACAGCGGTGCGCTTTCGTCCCATTTCCGAATCCGCGCCACTTGCAACTACAACCCTAGTTTGCCCCTGCTTCGCGCGATCGGCAAAAGCGTTCAAGACCGGTAGATGGGGAACATCTTTGGCGTTGCTACCATCGCCGGCTGGGACATGCTGAAGTGCGTCGAAATATTCGCGCCAGCTGTCAGTTACGCTTCCAGGATTGGCAAGATAATTTTCATACATCTCTTCGACATACGGTGCATTGCCCCCGAAAAGATATGAATTGCCCTGATAGGCTGTGTAGACAGACGCAGGCATCTGTAAATTGGAATTCATATTGGCTGACCTCCGCTTCCCTTAGGGAAACTTTAGCTGGTTACAGCTAGTTGATTAACCTTCCGCGACACGGCTGGACCGATTAGCGGATGCGACAGTGGCAGGAAGGGCCTTGAGAAGGCGTTTATTGTGCCATTGAAATCTTGCAACATCGGCAAAAAAGGACTGACATACACAGAAGTGGCCCCGCAAATCTGAACAGCGCTATAAGTGGGAACTCTGGGCATAAGTTCTGGCCGAAGACGTCTGGACATGAAGGAGTTTTCGATGGTCAAGAAATCAGCGCGTCGCACGCGGC